>Ga0187784_10001748_pt1 | contig 17310 bp, 13 predicted proteins | sample 1015_SJ02_MP15_2_FD_132964 | JGI IMG/M metagenome (GOLD analysis project Ga0187784, IMG submission 132964) | Tropical peat soil microbial communities from peatlands in Department of Meta, Colombia - 1015_SJ02_MP15_20_MG | ecosystem: Environmental > Terrestrial > Soil > Wetlands > Peat | place...
CCGTCATCCTGAGGTGCGACGCCCGACTTGATCGGGCGGAGCCTCGAAGGATGCGGCCGAGGCGTAGAGGCCGTCGCCCTTCGAGGCTCGGCGCTTTCGCGCCGAGCACCTCAGGGTGACGGTCAGTTATTCCAGGTTAGTTATCCAGAAGCTTCGCATCCCCGGGTCCGGCCCGAGGGCTTCGCACGCCGGCCAACCGGCGCGCTTCGGCTCAATTGTCCAAGAAACCGCGAAGTTTTCCGGCCCCGGCTCGGATGCTTCACCCCCGGATCAGCGCTGCGCGCTGTCCGAGGGCTAAAGGCTTTGCTAATTGTCGAGGAAGCTTCGCAGCTTGCGCGAGCGGCTCGGATGCTTGAGCTTGCGCAGCGCCTTGGCCTCGATCTGGCGGATGCGCTCGCGCGTCACCGAGAACTGCTGGCCGACTTCTTCCAGCGTGTGGTCGGTGTTCATGCCGATGCCGAAGCGCATGCGCAGCACGCGCTCCTCGCGCGGGGTGAGCGAAGCGAGCACGCGCGTCGTCGTTTCGCGCAGGTTCGACTGGATGGCGGCGTCGATCGGCAGGATCGCGTTCTTGTCCTCGATGAAATCGCCGAGGTGGCTATCCTCCTCGTCGCCGATCGGGGTTTCCAGCGACAGCGGCTCCTTGGCGATCTTTAAAACCTTGCGCACCTTCTCCAGCGGCATGCCGAGCTTTTCGGCGAGTTCCTCCGGCGTCGGCTCGCGGCCGATCTCGTTGAGCATCTGGCGGCTCGTGCGCACGATCTTGTTGATGGTCTCGATCATGTGCACGGGGATGCGGATGGTGCGCGCCTGGTCGGCGATCGATCGCGTGATCGCCTGGCGGATCCACCAGGTGGCGTAGGTCGAGAACTTGTAGCCGCGGCGGTATTCGAACTTGTCGACCGCCTTCATCAGGCCGATGTTGCCTTCCTGGATCAGGTCGAGGAACTGCAGGCCGCGGTTGGTGTATTTCTTGGCGATGGAGATGACGAGGCGGAGGTTGGCTTCCACCATCTCCTTCTTGGCCTGCCGCGCCTCGCGCTCGCCCTTCTGCACCATGTGCACGATCTTGCGGAACTCGCCGATCTCCAGTCCGGTCTCGGTGGCGAGCGCGTGGATCTGCGTGCGCAGCTCCTTGATGCGATCCTTGTCGCGGGCGACGAAATTCTTCCAGCCCTTGGCGGAGAGCTTCGACGCGCGGTTGAGCCAGCGCGGATCGAGCTCGGAGCCCTGGTAGTTCTTGAGGAAGTCCTCGCGGACGACGCCGTGGCTTTCGGAGAGCCGCATCAGACGGCCCTCGTGGCCGACGAGGCGCTTGTTGATGTCGTAGAGCTGCTCCACCAGCGCGTCGATGCGCGCCTGATTGAGCCGCAGCGACTTCACCTCCTGGATGATCTCTTCCTTGAGCTTCTTCGACTTGCGCTCCTGCGCCGGCGACAGCGTCTCGTTCTTGAGCTTGTTCTGGATGTCGAGGTCCTGCAGGCGACGCAGCCGCTTGAACGAATCCGCGATGTTGTCGAAGGTCTCCAGCACCTTGGGCTTGAGCTCGGCCTCGATGGCGGCAAGCGACATCGAGTTCTCCAGGTCGTCCTCGTCGATCTCGGGCTCGCCGACGGCGACTTCGAGATTTTCCTCGCCGTCGCCGTTGACGGCCTGCGGCGGCTTGAACGGGGTCGCCGCGGGCGGCGCCGACGGCGGCGAGGAGGCCTGCGGCGGCTGCGCGGCAAAGCCGGCAACGCCGGCGGCGGACGCGGGCGCCGCGCCGTCGCCGGGAAGCGGCGCCGCGACCCCCTTGGCGTCGGGGCCGGCATAGGTCGCCTCGAGATCGATGATGTCGCGCAGGAAGACCTTGCCCTCGTTGAGCTCGTCGCGCCAGATAATGACGGCCTGGAAGGTGAGCGGGCTCTCGCACAGGCCGGCGATCATGGCCTCGCGGCCGGCCTCGATGCGCTTGGCGATGGCGATCTCGCCCTCGCGCGAAAGAAGCTCGACCGAACCCATCTCGCGCAGATACATGCGCACCGGATCGTCGGTGCGCTCGGCCGGCTCCTTGGCTTCCGACTTGGCCGGCGTTTTCGCCGTAGTCTCGACCAGCTCGCCGGCCTCGGCCTCTTCCTCTTCCTGCTCTTCGCGGGCGGCGTCTTCCTCTTCGGCCTCCGCTTCCTCGGTCTCGACGACGTTGATGCCCATCTCGCTCATCATGGCGAGCACGTCCTCGATCTGCTCGGAGGTGACTTCCTCCGAGGGCATGACCGAATTGAGCTGTTCGTAGGTGACATAGCCGCGCTTCTTGGCCTGCTTGATCATCTTCTTGACGGCGGCGTCATACAGATCGAGGAGCGGCAGCGGGGCGTCCGGCGTCTCGGAGGCTTCCTTCTCCGGCGCCTCGCCTTCCTTCTGCGGGGCGGCCTTGACCTTGCTCGGGGCCGTCTTGGTGCCCACGCTCTTGCTTGCCATTTTCGTCTCCACCAACGCCTGTCCCTACTCGCCGCGCAGCTTTTTTCGTCGTTCTGCGCCCTTACGCCCCTACCCTTCGCCCTTACCCTATGGCGACCGGCCGCGCTTTAAATCGGCCGCGCCGGGCAGAACGACCGCGCCTTGGGCCAGCGTCTTCGCCGGATTCTTGCGTTTCCGGCCCCGGCCTACACCCCGGCTCACAGCCAAAAAGGCAGCGCCAGCGCGATGCTGCCCCGAATCGAGCCCCTTACTTGTCTCGGAACTCCGTTAAGCTCCGACTAACCCTGTTACCGCCGGCGCCCTCTTATTCCCTCGCTGGCGGGGCGTCCAGCACCCGGCGCCGACGCTTCTTCCACCTCAAGTCGAACGCGCCGGACGGCCGGACCGCTCGCCGAAACCCTCGATCAGGGCCTCGGTTCCGTCGATGGCGGAGAGGCGCGCCTTCACGTCGCGCAGCCGCTCGTAATTGGTTTCGGAGTTGTCCTGGCCGAGCGCCATTTCCGCGTCCTTCAGTTCCCTAGTTAGGGAATGCCATTGCCGATGCAAGGCAAGAAGCTGCTTCCAGGTGTGCAAAACATCGTCGGCCGCGGCGAGCGGCCGGACGCCCCAGACCGAGGGCGTGGTGATGGCGCGCTCGATGCGCGCGACGAGGTCGGCAAAACCCCGAATTTAATAGGTGAGAACTGGAGTTAGCCGGGCCGAAGGCATCGGGTTAGTTACAGGGCGCCCAACGACCCTGAGTTCCATCGCCCATTCAGCAAGCCTGACACCCTCGATGTTGAAGGCTCCCACAATTCTGTGGATTTCGCGGACCAGCTCAGTCACCCGACTGCTGATCACACCGAAATCTGAGTCGGCAATGGGTTGCGCCCTTAGCCGCTTCAGTTCTGCGGTCATCTGCTCGATCTCTAAGTCTTGGATAAAGTGATCGATGCAGTCTTCGACGAATTGCGCAGGAGGGTCTCGGGAGAGCGCAGGAAATCTCCCAAAGAGCCGATGGCCGCGCTGCAACACGTCGGTTCGGTCACCGTGAATGTCTTGAAGGATTTCGTAGTACCTTTTGTATTTGTATCCGATCTGCGTGTAGATCGTCTCGACATCTACCTCGCCCTGCATGATCAGCAGATCGTACAAGGCTTGTCTGAACTCCTCCAATTCATCCATTAGTTCGAGATTCGAAACTCTCTCACCTTTCGTATCCAAGTACTCCGGATAGTGAACAAGCATTCCGAGTAGAACTTTCTGAAGGCCATGTTTGTAGCCTTCCTTTTCAATCTTCAACTCCCGCTCAACAAGACGACTTTTTTTCGTTAGTTCGCGTCGGTCTTTTGTTGTGCGCCAAAAGAACTCTGACAGCTCTATTCGACACGTTCGAAAGTAGGCCGTGTTGACGACCTTATCCTGAATACTGCGAATTACACTGTAAAGTTTATGTTCCAAAGCTGCCCGAGCATCAGGGGTATCGAATTTTTGCCCCGACGTTTCTCGATCCCAGAGGACGTCCCACAACGGCAAGGACCCAAGGAGAATATCCTTGAATGCCTCCAGCCCTTTTTGACGAATTAATTCGTCCGGGTCTTTGCCCCCTTGCATAAAGACAAATCGAAAGGTCTGTCCGACGTTTAACAAAGGCAAAATTCGGTCTATCGAGCGATAAGCTGCGCTGACACCGGCCTGATCCGCGTCAAAACACACAATAGGTTCGCGGGACAATCGCCATAGTGACTGAATCTGTTGTTCAGTAACCGCCGTTCCCATCATAGCAACTACGCTCTTAAGACCGGCTTGGTAGATAGAAATTGCATCCATATAACCTTCAACAACAACGACCGAGCCATCATTGTGGGCAGCCTGTCGAGCGCGATGAAAGTTGAAGACTGTCGTTCCTTTTTGAAAAAGCGACGTGTCCGGTGAATTCAAATATTTGGGTTGGACTTCGGGACTCAGCGCCCTCGCGCCGAATGCGATAATTTTACCGCGTTGATCGTGGATCGGGATAATGACTCGGTCACGAAATCGATCATAAGGAACGGCGATATCATCACCCGCTATCAACAACCCGGCCTCAATCATATCTGACACTGAAACTCCGGCAGAGCCGAGATGTTCTTTTAGCGCATAGCGTTCGGCGGGGGCATACCCGATCCTAAATTCGAGCTGAGTGTTATTCTTGATGCCACGGTCGGAGAGGTAGCCGCGCGCTTTGGCACCGACTGCCGACGCTAGTGTCTTTTCAAAAAATTTTGCCGCAAGTTCCATAACATCATGGAGCGTCCGGGTCTTCCGTTCCCGGGCCTCAGTTTCCGGCGAAACTTTGGGAAGAGGTACGCCAGCAATCCCAGCTAATCGTTCCACCGCTTCGGGGAACGACAGACCTTCGGTCTGCATAACGAAATCGAAGATGTTGCCGTTCTTGCCGGAGGAGAAGTCAAACCACATCGCCTTCTGGTCGTTGACGAAGAACGACGGCGTCTTCTCCTTGTTGAAGGGCGACAGCCCCTTCCACTCGCGACCGGCTTTGTGCAGCTTGACGCGCTTGCCAACCACCTCCGAAACGGGAAGGCGGGCCCGTATTTCGTCCAAAAATGCGGGGGGAAAGCGCATGGCCGCGTATGATCCTTATTTTCGGCGCGCAATACCCTCACATTGCATGACGCACGAATCACTCGTTTTTCGCACAATTCACGTATCACCAGATTTCCACCTAATACAGAACAAAATATGAACTTCTGGCAAGCTATTCTGTCCCCTTTAGAAATCTGCCTCATACCCCAGTATCCTTGCTATCCACAGAATGGGGAAATCCACAGGGCCGGTTCCGACCAATCTTGTTTGGAAGAAGCTAGGGTTCCGAATTGCAGGGTACGCGGCCCCTCGGAATACTGCTTCGCCCCTATCCCGCGAGCAGCTTTTTCACCATGGCGCTCGCCTTGCCGAAGTCCATGCGCCCGGCGAAGCGCTCCTTGAGCGCCGCCATGGTGCGGCCCATGTCCTTGAGCGTCGCCGCCTCGAGCTCCCTGATCAGCGCGGAGATCGCTTCGCCGGCTTCGAGGTCGGACAGCTGCTTGGGCAGGTAGGCGGAGATGATCTCGATCTCGGCGCGCTCCTGCGCCGCGAGTTCCGCCCGCCCCGCCTTCTCGTAGATGTCGAGCGATTCCTGGCGCTGCTTGATCATCTTGCCCATGACGTCGAGAATCTCGGCGTCGGTGAGCGTGAGACGTTCGGCGGCGCTGGTCTCGCGCTTCAAGATCTCGGCATTGATGAGGCGCAGCGTCGAGACGCGGCGCGTATCGCCGGCCTTCATGGCGTGCTTGAGCGCATTGTTGATAGCGTCGCGCAACACGGCTTCGAATCCTTAAAATATGCAACCGACCCCCGCCCCGACCCTCCCCCTTTCAAGGGAAGGGAGGTCGTGCCGCAATCGCCTTCCTCGCCCGGAAAGGGGGAGGAATTAAGGAGGAGGTCAAGCGCGAACGGCAGTTGCGTCCTCATACATAATACGCAACTAAGAGGCTATGACCCAGACGCGAATTTCGTCCGCCAGCACTTCGGCCAGCACTTGGAACGAACCGAAGCCGACGGCGCTGCTCGTGCTCGCCGACGGCACCGTGCTCGAAGGCTTCGGCCTCGGCGCCACCGGGCACGCCGTCGGCGAAGTGTGCTTCAATACCGCCATGACCGGCTATGAGGAGATCCTCACCGATCCGTCCTACGCCGGACAGATCATCACCTTCACCTTTCCTCATATCGGCAACGTCGGCACCAACGAGGAAGACATCGAGACCGTCAACCTCGCGGCGACGCCGGGCGCGCGCGGCGTCGTGCTGCATGCCGCGATCACCGCGCCGTCGAACTACCGCGCCACCGGGCACCTCGATCAATGGCTGCGCCAACGCGGCGTCATCGGGCTTGCCGGCATCGACACGCGGGCGCTCACCGCCTTCATCCGCGAAAAGGGCATGCCCAACGCGGTGATCGCGCATGAGCCGTCCGGACGCTTCGACCTCGACGCGCTCAAGGCCGAAGCCAAGGCTTGGCCCGGGCTCGTCGGCATGGACCTCGTGCCGATGGTGACGACGGCGCAGCGCTTTACCTGGCGGGAGACGCCGTGGGTATGGGGCGAAGGCTACGGCGAGCAGCGGGAGCCGCCCGCCTTCCACGTCGTCGCCATCGACTACGGCATCAAGCGCAACATCCTGCGCCAGCTTGCCGGCAACGGCTGCAAGGTCACGGTGGTGCCGGCGCAGACGTCAGCGGCCGACATTCTGGCGCTCAAGCCCGACGGCATCTTCCTCTCCAACGGTCCGGGAGACCCTGCCGCCACCGGCGCATACGCGGTGCCGGTGATCCGCGCGCTGATCGACAAATTGCCGGTGTTCGGCATCTGCCTCGGTCATCAGATGCTGGCGCTCGCGGTCGGCGGCAAGACTGTGAAGATGCATCAAGGCCATCACGGCGCCAACCATCCGGTGAAGGACCTTGCGACCGGCAAGGTGGAAATCACCTCGATGAACCACGGCTTCGCGGTCGATGGCGCGAGCCTGCCGGCCCATGCGGTGGAAACCCACGTCTCGCTGTTCGACGGCTCCAATTGCGGGCTCGCGCTGAAAGACAGGCCGGTGTTCTCGGTGCAGTATCATCCCGAGGCCTCGCCGGGGCCGCGCGACAGTCACGGCCTGTTCAAACGTTTTGTTACCCAAATGCGCGAGTTCAGGCAGCCGTGAGGGTGACAAAGCGCCGCCAACGCCGTTAGACAATTTCAACCTCATATCGGATAGAACGAACGGACCGCCCATTGGGCGTGACGAAGAATTCATGCCGACTGCCATGATGCGCGCCGCGCCCATCACCCACAGCTTCGCCGACGACGGCAGGATCCCCAACAATCCCGCGCTGCCGCTCGTTCTTTATCGCGGCGCCATCGACCTTTCCGGCTCGCCCGACCCCGAGCACGTCATCGAAAAAACCTTCGCCGCCAACGGCTGGGGCGACATGTGGCGCAACGGCGTCTACCCCTACGCGCATTATCATTCGATGATCCACGAGGCGATGGGGATTGCGCGCGGGCGCGCCCGGGTGCGTTTCGGCGGCGAGAAGGGACGCGAGATCGACGTCGCCGCCGGCGATGTCATCATCCTGCCCGCGGGCACCGGCCATCAGCGGCTGACGCAAAGTCCGGACCTTGTGGTTATCGGCGCCTATCCGCCGAGCGGCAAATACAATCTTTGTCGCGGCAGCAAGGCCGAGCACGCCAAGGCGCTCGCCGCCATCCCGAAAGTGCCGCCGCCGGCCGCCGATCCGGTGTTCGGGCCGAAGGGGCCGCTGCTGGCGCTGTGGCGGGCATGATCGGCGACTGGCTCGCGTTCTGGGACAGCCCACATTTCATTTACGTCAGTGCGCGCCACAAGGACGTGCATTACCGGTTGCTCGCCAAAGAGATCGCGGCGCTGGTGCCCGGCGAAACGGCACGCGTGCTCGACTACGGCTGCGGCGAAGCGCTCCACGCCGATCTGATCGCCGCGGCCGCCGGCGAGGTGGCCCTGTGCGAAGCGGCCGCCGGCGTGCGCGAAGGCCTGCAACGGCGCTTTGCCGACAACGCCAAGATCCGCGTGATCGCGCCGCACGAGATCGCGCGGTTGCCCGAGCACTCGCTCGATCTCATCGTTGTGCATTCGGTGGTGCAGTACCTCACCGCGGCCGGCGCCGGCGCGCTGTTTGCGCTGTTTCGTCGGCTGCTGAAGCCCGGCGGGCTGCTCGTGGTCAGCGACGTCATTCCGCCGCAAGTGCCGGCGGCGACCGACGCGCTGGCGCTGCTGCGCTTCGGCAAGGACAACGGCTTTTTCTTCGCCGCCGCGTGGGGCCTGCTGCGCACGTTGTTGTCGAGCTATTGGCGGCTGCGCTCGCGGCTCGGGCTCACGCGTTACGCCAAGACCGCCATGATCGAAAAGCTCAACGCGGCCGGATACGAGGCGCAATGCGCGGACAAGAACCTCGGGCATAATCAGGCGCGCCTGGCGTTTTTCGCGCGACCGCGCTGAACGCGCAAGACGCAACCGCCGCTGATTGCCCGCAAGAAAGAGCCGCCTGCGACGTTCGCAGGCGGCCCTGTTTTTCAAGTCGACGACGGGCGGTTTGCCGGCGTCTTTTTTTCAGTTCTTCTGCGGCAGCTGCGCTGCAGCCTGCGCGCTGGCCGCCAGATAGTCTTGATAGGTGCGGCCGGCGTAGTTCGGCGAAGTCGGCCCTTGGCTTACGTCGGCAGGCGAAGCCGCCGGCGCCGCGTCGGAAGACTTGCCGGCCGGCGGCAGCGGGGTCGCGGCGGCAGCACCGCCGTCGACCCGCGCACTGGCGGCTTCCTTGGTGCAGACATCGGCGAACACCACGAGGCCATCCGGCGTATAAGTCTTGGTCAGGCAGGTGCACGGTCCGGGCGCCGCGACAGGCGCTTCGTCGACCACGTCAACGGCGTCCACGCCGTCGATGATGATCCAGCGGCCGCCGCGGAAAATCCAGTGCCCGTGATGATGCCCGTGCGCCCAGCCGGGAGGATGGCCGCCGGGATTGCCGTGCCGGCCGGGATTGAGGATCGACGTGGAGCGGCCGCCGTTGCGCGCGGCAAAGTGCGTGCCGCCGTTGACGCGGCCGCCGGCGAAGTGCCCGCCGCCGAGCCCGCCCGCGAAACTTCTGGCGTCGGCCGCGCTGGAGCCGAGGCCGACCGCGGCGATCGTGACTGCGCTTGCGAGGGTAAGGATGACTTTGCGTGACATGACCGTTCTCCGGGTTTGAGTGTCCGATACCCATTGGTCGGCGCTCCCGGAAAAAGGTTCATGCGGTCGTGCAAGATTGCGGCCGGGCAGGAAAAACGCCGGGGCGCGGGTTCGCGGCGCCGCGGCCGCTCGCCACCGGCTGCCTCGGCGGCGCGCCGACAGACGCCAACACGGTTAACGATCCCGTTCGCTTGCCCAATGGCGCCCGAAAAGGGAGACTGCCCGGCGGCTTGCGCGGGTCGCCGGACCAGCGCACGCGAATTTTCTTCGCTTCCGATTGAACCTTGGCGCCAGTCGCAACGACTTATGGTCACGAGCCGACAGCCTGCCGATGCAGACGACTTCGGACGAGGTTCTGATCGGACGCATCGCCGGCGGCGATCGGCTCGCCATGCAGGTGCTCTATGCGCGGCACCACGTTCGCGTCTATCGCTTCGTGCTGCGGCTGCTGCGCAACGAGTCGACGGCGGAAGACGTGCTCAGTGAGGTGTTTCTCGACGTCTGGCGGCAGGCGGAAAAGTTCGAGGGGCGGTCGGCGGCGGCGACCTGGATGTTGAGCATCGCCCGCTTCAAGGCGCTGTCGGTGTTGCGCCGGCAGGGCGAAGCGGAACTCGACGACGAAACCGCCGGCGCGATCGCGGATCATGCCGACGATCCGGAGAGCGCGCTGGCAAAGAAGGATAAGGGCGCGGTCTTGCGGCAATGCCTAACCAGACTGTCGGCCGAGCATCGGGAGATCATCGACCTCGTCTACTACCACGAGAAATCGGTGGAGGAGGTCGCGGGCATTGTCGGCATCCCGGAAGCGACGGTGAAGACGCGCATGTTCTACGCGCGCAAGAAATTATCGGAGCTCCTCAAGGAGCGGGGGATCGATCGAGGCTGGCCATGAACACGGCGAACGACGGCGAGCGCCGCGACATCGAAGACCTGCTGCCCTGGCACGCGGCGGGAACGCTCGGCCGTCGCGACCGCGAGCGCGTGGAAGCGGCCCTTGCCGACGATCCCGAACTCGCCCGCCGCTATGAACTGGTGCGCGAGGAACTCGCGCAGACCATTCACCTCAACGAGTCGCTCGGCGCGCCGTCGCCGCGCGTCATGGAGACGCTGTTGGCCAAGATCGGCGCCGAGCCGGCGCGGCGGCGCCGCGCATCGATCGACCTCGGCGCGCGCGTCAGGGAATTTTTTGCCAATCTCTCGCCGCGCACGCTCGCCTGGTCGGCGAGCGCGGCGGCGCTCGCCATCATGCTGCAAGCCGGATTGATCGCAGGCTTCATGCTCAAGCAGAAGAGCGCCGGCGGCTACGAGACCGCTTCGGCGCCGGCGGAAACCGCCGGCGAGGGGTCCTATGCGCTGATCCGCTTCCAACCGCAGGCGAGCGCCGCCGACATCACCCAATTCCTGGCGGCCAACAAGCTGAGCATTGCCGGCGGTCCGTCGGCGGGCGCACTGTATCGAGTGCGCATCGCGACCACGAAACTCGCCAGCTCCGATCGCGACCGCATCGTCAAGGCGCTGCAGGCGGACAGGGTCGTCGGCTTCATCGCCACGACGGAATAATCCACGCGGAGTTTGCCATGCCACGCGGTTCGACAACGTTGCGGCTGATCCTGGGGCCGATGCTCTGCGGCCTGCTTCTGGCCGCCTCCGGCATCGGCGAACCAACGCCGGCGGCGGCGTTCAGCATAGGCGGGCCTGGACGCATGGGCGCATTCGGGCTGCCGGCTTTCGGCGGCGGACCGCGGATCGCTCCGCGCCGCGGCGGCGGCAAGGTCGTTGGCCAACCATCCGCCGACCGCGGATATCCGCCCCGCGGCGATGGCAGAAAACCTCCGATCATCGGCCACGGCATCGGCCGCGACCTCGGCCCGCCGCCGCCCGAGCAGCAAGGCGTCGGCGGCGGCTTCAACAACGGCAGCGGTGTGCCGCCGCGCGGCGAGCGGCGCTTTGTTGCGGACGAAGTCATCACCGAGATTGCGTCAAACGCGACGCCGCAGGCGATTGATCAGATCGCGCGTCGTTACGATCTGACGCGGCTTGAATCGCAAAGCTTCCCGCTGCTCGGCAGCACGTTCTATCGCTGGCGTATCGGCGGCCGCCGTTCGGTGGCGGACGTGGTCGGTGCGATCGAGGACGAGCGCGCCGTCATCGCCAGCGCGCAGCCCAATTACATATTCACGCTGCAGGAGGACGCCGCAAAGAGCCCCGCCGCCGCGCCGGGCGACGCCGCCCAATATGTGCTCGACAAACTGCAAATCGAGCAGGCGCATCACCTTGCACTCGGAAAGAGCATTGCCGTTGTCGCCATCGATTCGGAAATCGACGCCGCGCATCCGGATCTCGACGGCAGCGTCGTCAAGAGCTTCGATGCGCTCGGCGGCGACGAGAAGCCGCAGCAGCATGGCACCGCCATTGCCGGCGCCATCGCCGCGCACAAGACGCTTCTGGGCGTGGCGCCGGGCGCCCGGCTGTTGGCCGCACGCGCATTCGCCGGTGCCCCCGGCGGAGCAAGCGGCAGCTCTTTCGCCATCTACAAGAGCATCGAGTGGGCCGCCGACAACGGCGCGCGCGTCGTCAATATGAGCTTTTCGGGGCCCTTTGATCCCGCAATGCACCGCATGCTCACGGCCGCCTACGAAAAAGACCTGGTGCTGGTGGCGGCGGCCGGCAACGCCGGACCGAGTTCGCCGCCGCTCTATCCGGCGGCCGATGCCAGTGTCATCGCGGTGACCGCAACCGACAGCCGTGACGGTTTGTTCAAGATGGCCAATCGCGGCCGCTACATCGCGGTTGCCGCACCGGGGGTCGAGGTTCTCGCGCTGGCACCCGGCGTCTCCTATCAGGTCACCACGGGAACTTCGGTTGCCGCCGCGCATGTGAGCGGCGTCGTGGCGCTGTTGCTCGAACGCAAACCCTCGCTCAAACCCCGCGACATTCGCGCGATTCTGACGACGACCGCCAAACCGCTTGGAACCGCGGATGATCGTTCGGATTTTGGTTCAGGTTTGGTGAACGCCTACCGAGCCGTCATCCTGCTCAACGACAAGCCGTCGGGGCAAAGTGACGGCGGGCAGGCCAAGCAATGAGCAAAAATCGGCCTCCGACCGCAGGCATCGCGGTGCGATTTTAGCTCTGTTCCGCGCCGCCCGCCGTCGCGATCGCAAACGGCTGCTTAGAGCGCAGTCGTTGCAGATTGAATCGATTGTTGCTCTAACATTTTGGCGGAGCCATGATCTTTTCGGAAAAACGGTTTCCCCACCCCCCGGATCACGTCCGGAGGCAGGCTTTTTCCGGATCATGCTCTAACGGGCGTCAGCCGTTTTTATCTAAGCTTTCATAAAGTATAAGACGTCGAGTTTGATATGTTACTTAAGTTTTTATTTTCGCAAAAATAACCTCGCTCGGTTCTACTCACGTATCGCCCGCGCATCAGCCATCACGGCCAAGCGCGGCGCGCATGGAGCATGCGTCGACGTTATGCGTAACGAGGTGGGGCACGGCCCGCTGCTGCCGGAAAAGCCGGTGTCGCCCGCGGCGCTTCGCGCCGAGCAGATCAAGGTGCTCTATCACGCGCCGGCGATCATGCTGGTCAATCCGCTTGTTGCTTCGCTTCTTGCCACGGCGCTGTGGCCGATCTATCCGGCATGGATCCTCGCGCTTTGGGTCGCGCTATTCTGCGTTGTCGTCGGCGCGCGCTTCATCGATCGGGCGCGTTACCTGCGGCAACCGCCCGCGCGCGAGCAAGAGGCCGCCTGGGCCAGGCGCTTTGCCGTCGGCGCCGCGATGACCGGGGTTCTTTGGGGCCTCGCGGCGTCGATCGTCCTGGTATCGTCCGATCCGGTGGCTCCCGTCATCGTCACGTTTGCGGTCGGCGGCATGACGGTCGGCGCGGTATTCCAGCACGCCCCTTATCTGCCCGCCTTTTACGGTTTCATGCTGCCGGCGGTCGTTCCGCACGTCCTTCTTTACTTGGCGAAGGCGGACCGCATCTCGGTGGCGATGGGCCTGATGCAGGCGGCCTACGCCGTGGTCGTCGCCTTGATGGGACGCTACCTCAACGACTGGATCGTGGAAACCGTGCGCCTGCGATTGGACCAGGCCGCGGTCAACGCCGAGCTGCAGGCGGCGGTCGCCGGCAACAAGGCGATGCTCAACGAGATCGAGCAGATCTACCGCTATTCGCCGGTCGGCCTTTGCTTCATGGATACCAACTATCGCTTTGTGCGGATCAACGATCATATGGCGGAGATCAATGGGTTGCCCGCCCGCGCCCATATCGGCCGCAGCTTGCGCGAGGTCCTTCCCGTCCTGGCCGACAAGATCATGCAGTTCTACCGTCCGGTCTATGAGCGCGGCGAGCCGGTTCTCAACGCGGAAATTCAAGGCCCGGCTCCGACGGCGCCTGGCGTTCAGCGCCATTGGCTCGCGAATTACTTCCCGTTCCGCGCGGAAACGGGAGAAGTGACCGGCCTGATCGGCGCGGTGATCGACGTGACCGACCTAAAGCAAGCGCAAGCGGCGTTGCAGCAGAGCGAGGAACGCTTCCGCACCATCTTCGATTCCGTGAGCGACATCATCATCCTGCACGATTTCGAAACCGGAGCTTTCGTCGAGGTCAATCGCCGCGCCTGCGAGCTGCTCGGCTATACGCGCGACGAGCTGCTCAAGCTGAAGGTCGGCGATCTCTCCGAGAACGTGCCGCCCTACACGCGGCAAAGCCTGTTGGCCGAGATGGAGAAGGCGCGCTCGGGCGCGCCGCAGACTTTCGATTGGCGCGGCAGGACCAAGGATGGGCGGCTGTTCTGGGTGGAGATTTCGCTGCGCCGCGCCACCTTCGGCAGCCGGGAATTCCTGCTCTCGACCGCGCGCGAAATTTCGCGGCGCAAGGAGGCCGAGGATCAGCTCAAGAGGCTCGCGCAGTTCGACCTGCTGACGGGCCTGACCAATCGCGGCGTATTCGTCGCCGAAGTCGGCCGCGCGCTCGAACGCGCGCGCCGCGGCGAGCAGGGCTTTGCCGTGCTTTATCTCGATCTGGATCACTTCAAGGACGTCAACGACACCATGGGTCATCCGGTCGGAGACCGCTTGCTGCAATTGGTTGCGGAGCGGCTGCAGTCGAGCGTGCGAGCCTCGGACACCCTCGCTCGGTTCGGCGGGGACGAATTCGCCCTGCTGATGGCGCGTCTTGGCGACCCGACCGACGCCGGCGTGCTGGCGGACAAGCTGCTGCAAATCATGTCCGAGCCGTTCCCGATCGACGGCAACCTCGTGCAATCGGGCGCGAGCATCGGCATCGCCACCTACCAGGCCGACATCGCCGACGCCGAGTCGCTTTTGGCGCACGCGGACGTCGCGCTTTACCGGGCAAAATCCGAAGGCCGGCACACCTACCGCTTCTTTACCTCCGCGATGGATGTGGAGGTGCACAAGCGCGTCGCGTTGACCGCGGAGCTGCGTGCCGCGATCACCGCCGGCCAGCTTTTCCTCGCCTACCAACCGCAGGTGGACATGGAGAGCGGCAGGCTGGTCGGGCTGGAGGCGCTGCTGCGTTGGCACCACCCGACCAGGGGCCTGCTCCTGCCCGCCGAATTCGTGCCGGCGGCGGAGCGCAGCGGCCTCATCGTCGCGCTCGGAAACTGGGTGTTGCGCACGGCGTGCCGGCAGGCACGGCAATGGCTCGACGCCGGCATGAAGCTGCCGCCGCTCGCCATCAACGTTTCCGCGCTGCAGTTCCGCGCCACTCGCGAGCTGGAGAAAGAGCTTAACGCGGTGCTCGCGGAAACGGAGCTGCCGCCCGAATTGCTGGAAATCGAGATGACGGAAACCGCCCTGATGGAAAATACCGGCGGACCCGACAACGTCGTCGTGCGGCTGCGCGCGCGCGGCCTGCGCATCGCCATCGACGATTTCGGCACCGGTTATTCCTCGCTGCTGTATCTGCGGCGCTTCCCGGTCGACCGCATCAAGATCGCGCAGGAATTCGTCAGGCACGTCGGCGTCGAGCCCAACGACACTGCGATCGTCAAGGCGGCGATCGGGCTGGCGCGCGAACTCGGAATAAACGTCATCGCCGAGGGCGTGCAAACGGCGGAACAGGTGCACTTGCTGTACGAGTGGGGATGCCGGGAAGCGCAGGGTTTCTACTTTGCCGCGCCGATGCCGGCGGAAGACGTGCCGCTCTTGTTGCACAGCGGCAGCGTCATGCACTGGCTGGTCGCGGCCTCCGCTCCTCCCGGCGGGCCGCGGCGCGCGCTGGGCGCCAAGCGGCCGCGTACCCCCCTTCTTCCCTCCAAGCGCGGTGCCTCGCATTAAAGCGCGCGCCGATAACGCGCCCATCCTCTGCGGGCTCGTCGCGACACAATCCGCACTTCCCTCGGCGGCGTTTCTGGTCTAGATAGCCGGCGCGCGGGGCCGAGCCCCGGCGCCGGCCCAGGGACGCGCGAGACGCGCGCCCTTTTTTTGTGTGCCGCCCTTTAGTTGGGTGCCCTTGGTCATTCCGGGACGGCCGCAGGCCCGGGCCCGCAATCCATCGCCACTGCCGGTGGCCGTGGAGTTCGGGCCCGCGGAGCAGGCCCGCGCCCTGGAATGACAAGCACCGGAGCACAGTCGTTTCAGGTTGAATCGACTGTCACTCTAACATTTTGGTGGAGCATGACCTTTTCGGAAAACCGGTTTCCACCCCCCGGATCAAGTCCGGGGGCAGGCTTTTTCCGGATCATGCTCTAGATGCGGAAGCGATGCCCAGACGGACCGATATCTCCTCGATCCTGATCATCGGCGCCGGCCCGATCGTCATCGGCCAGGCCTGCGAGTTCGACTATTCCGGCACGCAGGCCTGCAAGGCGCTCAAGGCCGAGGGCTACCGGATCGTCCTGGTCAATTCCAACCCCGCGACCATCATGACCGATCCGGATTTGGCCGACGCCACCTACGTCGAGCCGATCACGCCGGAAATCGTCGCCAAGATCATCGAGAAGGAGCGCAACGTCCGTCCCGGCGGCTTCGCGCTATTGCCGACCATGGGCGGACAGACCGCGCTCAACACCGCATTGTCGCTGCGCCGCATGGGCGTTCTCGACAAGTTCGACGTCACCATGATCGGCGCCACCGCCGACGCCATCGACAAGGCCGAGGACCGCAAGCTGTTCCGCGAGGCGATGCAGAAGATCGGGCTCGCCACGCCGCGCTCGCATCAGATCAAGACGCTGATTGCGGCGCTGGAAGCGCTCGACGACATCGGGCTGCCCGCCATCATCCGCCCCTCGTTCACGCTCGGCGGCACCGGCGGCGGCGTCGCCTATAACAAGGCGGAGTTCATCGAGATCGTCGAACGCGGCATCGACGCCTCGCCCACCTCCGAAGTGCTGATCGAGGAATCGGTGCTGGGCTGGAAAGAATTCGAGATGGAGGTGGTGCGCGACAGACGCGACAACTGCATCATCGTCTGCTCGATCGAGAACCTCGATCCGATGGGCGTGCACACCGGCGACTCGATCACGGTCGCTCCGGCGCTGACGCTGACCGACAAGGAATACCAGATCATGCGCGACGCCTCGATCGCGGTGCTGCGCGAGATCGGGGTGGAGACCGGCGGCTCCAACGTGCAGTTCGCCGTCAACCCGGCCGACGGGCGCCTGGTGGTCATCGAAATGAATCCGCGGGTCTCGCGCTCCTCGGCGCTCGCCTCGAAGGCGACCGGCTTTCCCATCGCCAAGGTCGCCGCCAAGCTCGCCGTCGGCTACACGCTCGACGAAATCAAGAACGACATCACCGGCGGCGCCACGCCGGCCTCGTTCGAGCCGACCATCGACTACGTCGTCACCAAGGTGCCGCGCTTTGCCTTCGAGAAGTTTCCCGGCGCCGAACCGGTGCTCACCACCTCGATGAAATCGGTCGGCGAAGCGATGGCGATCGGCCGCACCTTCGCCGAAAGCCTGCAAAAGGCGTTGCGTTCGCTCGAAACCGGCCTGACCGGTCTCGACGAAGTGGCGATCGCTGGCCTCGGCCAGGGCGACGACAAGAACGCCATCCGCGCCGCGCTCGGCACGCCCTCGCCCGACGGCATCCTCAAGGTGGCGCAGGCGATGCG
>Ga0187784_10001749_pt1 | contig 17308 bp, 12 predicted proteins | sample 1015_SJ02_MP15_2_FD_132964 | JGI IMG/M metagenome (GOLD analysis project Ga0187784, IMG submission 132964) | Tropical peat soil microbial communities from peatlands in Department of Meta, Colombia - 1015_SJ02_MP15_20_MG | ecosystem: Environmental > Terrestrial > Soil > Wetlands > Peat | place...
CATTTCCGGATCGAAATGACGCTCCATGTGATCCGGGTGGGCTGGTTGCTGGCCGGTGGATTGGCCAAAAACGAGCATCGCCGCAAACAAGCTGGTAAGCAGGCAGACTTGAGGGCGCATAGAGGTTTTGAAGTCCATTGTAACTCCGTGCGGCGGCAGGTAAGCCATGGCGGGATTATAAACGCGTTTTGAGCGGAACCCGAAACTTCTCCCTCCTGCTGCTGGGATGAGTCCGCGGAGCACCGGACGCGATGAAAAGCCGCTAGGTTTTTTGAAGGGCGCCTGCTTCGAGACTGCGGCCGGGCGGTGTAACATGGGTGCAGTGGAATAATTCTGATGCAGCCCGATACCGCTCTTAAAATAGCTACCAGTCAACTGAACCGGGTCCGCGATGAAATCGGGAAAATCATTGTTGGTCAACAGGATGTCGTCGATGGGGTGCTGATTTGCCTGCTTGCGGGCGGGCACGTCCTGCTGGAAGGCGTGCCGGGGCTCGGGAAGACGACGCTGCTGCGCACGCTTTCCCGCGTGATGAATCTCAAATATTCGCGCATTCAGTTCACGCCGGACCTGATGCCCGCGGATATCGTGGGCAGCATGATTATCGATACCGAGGACGGATCGAAAACGTTGCGGTTTCAGCCGGGTCCGATTTTCGCGCACCTGGTGCTGGCCGATGAAATCAATCGCGCGACGCCGAAGACGCAATCTGCGCTGCTCGAAGCGATGCAGGAGCACACGGTGACCAGCGGCTCGACCACGCACACCCTCGACGAGCCGTTTCTGGTGATGGCGACGCAGAATCCGATCGAGATGGAAGGAACCTATCCGCTGCCGGAAGCGCAGCTCGACCGGTTCCTGATGAAGATCCTGGTGCCGTATCCGTCGCGCAAGGATCTGAACACGATCGTCGAGCGGACCATCCAGAAAGACGAGATCACGGTGGGGCTGGTGCTCAGCCGCGAAGAGATTCTGGGGCTGCGGGATGTGTGCCATCACGTTTTGGTTGCCCCGCACGTGCAGGATCACGCGATCGAGCTGGTGATGGCGACGCAGCCGGGCTCGGCGCAGTCGCACGAATTGTCGAGCAAATTCATCCGCTATGGGAGTTCCCCACGGGGCGCGCAGGCGCTGGTCGAATGCGGGCGCGTGCTGGCCCTCATGAAGGGGCGACTGCATCTTTCGACCGAAGATGTCGACGCGGTGGCGCCGGCTGTGCTACGGCATCGCATCATTTTGAATTTCGACGCTCACGCGGAAGGACAAACTCCGGAGACGCTGCTCGCGAAGATCATTCCGAGCGTGGGAGCGGCCGCCATCCACAGCCGTGCCTGAACCACTGCTCGATCACGCGATGCTCGAAAAGCTGGAGCGGCTGGCGATCCACTGGAAAAAGTCGCTTCCGGGGCTGGTGGGCGGGCACAACACGTCGCGCTTCGCCGGGCCGGGGCAGGAATTTCTGGATCACCGGCATTTTCATCACGGCGACGATCTGCGCGCGGTCAACTGGCGCGTGTATTTGCGCCTGGAAAAATTGTTCCTCAAGATGTTCCAGCTGGAACCGAGGATTCCGGTGCGCATGCTGGTCGACACCAGCCGGTCGATGCTGACGGGGGCTGACGGAAGCAAGTTCGATTATGCGCGCAAGCTGGCCGGAGCGCTGTGTTACGTGGGACTGGTGCGCCTCGATTCGATCTGCCTCCAGCCGTTTTCAGACAAGCTCGCGGATGCGTTCATTGCGAGCGGCGGGCGCCATCGGTTTCAGCCGGCGCTGAATTTTCTGAGCGCGCTGAGGGCGGGCGGACAGACGGATTTTCTCGAAGTCGCGCGCGAGTTCATCTCGACCTATCCGCAGCAGGGGCTGGTGATCGTCATTTCGGATTTTCTGGATGACGGGGATTGCGAAAAGCCGTTGCAGTATCTTTCCGATTTCGGGCACGAGCTGATTCTGATACAGGTGTTCGATCCTTCCGACCGCGAGCCGCCGTGGGAAGGCGAACTCGATCTCGAAGACGCCGAAACAGGCCAGCACGTCGAGCTGGCATTCGACTCCGATGCGCGCGCCGAATACACGGCCGCGTTCGATGAGTATGCACAAGCCATTCGCCGCGTCGCGTTGCGCAATAATGGCCGTTACGTGAGCCTCCCGACGAACGTCCCCGTGGATGAAGCGATTTTCGGGCCGCTGGTGCGGAGCGGAGCGGTGGAATAGATGTACCTGTTAAATCTTGGTCTGGGAGAACTGCTCGGTCTGGCGGGAGCGATCTCGGCGGGCATCGTCGCGCTGTATTTGCTCGACCGGTCCAAGAGGCGGCAACTGGTCGCGACGCTGCGGTTCTGGTCGGCGGCCGATGTTCGCACAGACTTGAAGCACCGGCGGCGGATTCAGCAGCCATGGAGCCTGCTGCTGCAAATCGTCAGTATTCTGCTTTTATTGCTGGCGGTGGCGGGGCCGAGGCTGGGCGTCGATCAGGAATCGGGACGCGATCATGTGCTGATCCTGGACACCTCGGCGTGGATGGGCGCGCGGACACGTCAGGGTACGCTGATGGACGAAGCGCGGAGTTTGGCGCGGGCCTATCTTCGGTCACTGCCAGGCCGCGATCGGGTGATGATCGTGCGGGCGGACGCGTTGGCGACGCCGGCGACGGCGTTTGAGTCCAATCGAAGCGTACTCGAAGAAGCCATCCGCGAATCGCAGCCGAGCGCATCCGCATTGAACCTGTCGCAGGCGTTCGAGTTCGCCCAGAGAGCGCAAAAACTCCAAACGCAGCGCGTGGGCGAGATCGTGTTCGCGGGAGCCGGACGGGTTCCGGAAGAAGAGGCGAAGCTGACTGCGGCGCCCCGGAATCTGCGGGTGCTTCCGGTGAACGCGACGGGGGAAAACGTGGGGCTGCGGAAGATCGGGCTGAGACGCTCGCCTAAGATGCCCGATGTGTGGGAGATTTTCGTTGCGGTGAAGAATTACGGATCGCGCCCGCACGCCGTAGATCTTGCGTTGCAGTTCGGAGGCGCGCCGGTGGGATCGAAGCATCTGTCGCTTGCGCCGGGCGCGGAAGAGCAATCCTCGTTCACCTACCGGACGAAGGCGGCGGGCGATCTGGAAGCACGGATCCTTTCTCAAGACAAACCAGCCCGCGACGCGTTTCCGCAGGACGATCGCGCGGTGATCGAGCTTCCCTCGCAACAGAGTTTGCGCGTGGTGGTGTATTCGGCCGAGCCGCAGATGCTGCGCCCGCTGATCGCATCGAATCCGCAGGTGGACGCGGATTTCGAGCCGCCCGCGAGGTACGATCCGCAGGTGAAGGCGGATATCGTGGTGCTGGATCAATTCGCGCCGGCGGTAAGACCGCACGCGGATTCGATCTGGATCGCACCGCCGGCCGGCAAATCGCCGATCCCGGTGCGGGAGACGCGATCGAAAGCGACGCTCGAACGATGGAGACCGGATACGACGCTGGGCGCCGGGCTGCGATCCAAGGACGTCGAGTTCGATTCGGCGGAAATATTCAGCCTGTCGCCGAATGACATTCCGGTAGCCGAGGCGAGCGACGGTGCGCTGATTGTGGCGCGGCCGGGAACGCCGAAGATGGTGGTGATCGGATTTGAGCCGCTCGGATCGCAAATGAAATATGAGCTGGCCACGCCGCTGATGATCGAGAATATTCTGCGATGGATGGCGCCGGAGACGTTCCTGCGACGGGAAGTGCAGGCGGGAACGGTGGGCACGGTGAACGTCGCGCTCGACAAGGGCGTGGATCCGGCGAGGATTCGCGTGATCACCGAGGATCAGCGTCCGCTGCCGTTCACAGTGGAAGGAAATACGCTGCGATTTTTCGCGGGTGCGCCGGCGACGGTGCGCGTGCTGACCGGGGATCGCGAGAACGTGTATTCGTTGACGCTGCCGGATGTGGCGGAGGCGGTGTGGAGCGCGCCACAAAACGTCCGGCACGGGATTCCGCGATCGCAAGAAGAAAACTCGCCCGGGACGGATTTGTGGCCGTGGCTGGCCGTGCTCGGCGGGGCCGGATTGCTGATTGACTGGCTGCTGTTCGGGCGGAGCCGCGCGTTCCGGCTGCGAGCGGCGAAGATGGCGGCGAGTATGGCGCTGAAGCGGGCCGCGTGGAGGAAGGCGTCATGACGTTCGATCGCGCCTGGGTGCTGTTGATCGCGTGGGCGCCGCTCGCGTGGATGATGTTCGAATGGCGGCGGACGACGCGGCGCGGCGCGCTGGTGCTGAAGGCGGTTTCGCTGGCGGCGATCCTGGTCGCGCTGGCGGAGCCGAGACTGAACATCAACGAAACCAAGGTCGCGGTTGCGGTGCTGGTGGACACGTCGACAAGCGTTTCTGGGCCGGATCTGGAGCATGCCTCGCAGATTGCGTCCGAAATCGCGAGCGATCGCGGGCGAAACTGGATGCGCGTGATTCCGTTTGCGCGATCGACCCGATCGCTCGATCCCAAGGAAGGCCAGAAGCCGTGGCATTTGCAGCCAACCGCCGGCGAATCGGGCCGCGCAACGGATCTGGAGGCGGGGATTCGGGAGGCGGTGGCATCGCTGCCGGCGGGTTTGGTTCCGCGCGTGGTGCTGATCTCCGATGGCAAGCAGAACAAGGGCAGCGTGGCGCGCGCGGCATGGCAGGCGCAACAGTTGGGAATCCCGATCGATACTTACGCGATGAAAGGGCGGCCGGAACCGGCGTTGCGTCTGGAGTCGGTGAGCCTGCCGTCGATCGCGTTCACCGGCGAGCAGTTTCCGATCGACGTGGTGGTGTCCACGCCGAAGGCTGGTCCGGCGGAAGTGGAGCTCGCGGCCGAAGGACGCACGCTGGGCAAGACGCAGGTGAGGCTGGAGGCGGGCGAGAATCCGGTGCGGCTGCATGCGAGCCTGAACACGCCGGGCGCGCTGGATCTGGCGATCGCGATCCGCGCGCGGGACGCGGGAGAGATTCACTTCGATCAAGCGGTGATGCTGCGGCGTCCGAAGATTCTCTACATCAGCGCGGATTCGGCGGGCGAAAATTCGCATCTGACCGCGACCCTACAGGTGGCGCAGTTCGAGGTGCAGCGCATGGACGAGTTTCCGAGCGTGAATCTGGCCGAGTATCAGCTGGTCGTGTTGGACAACTGGGATCTCGAAAAAATTTCACCGGCGCATAAAGACGCCACCGAGAATTACGTCAAGCAAGGCGGCGGGTTGCTGGTCCTCGGCGGCGATCGCAACATCTATCGCGAAGAAAAAGACAAGAAAGTGGAGGATGCGCTGGACCGCACGCTGCCGGCCAAGCTGGCGCCGCCGCGCTCTCCCGAAGGGACCGCGGTGGTGCTCATCATCGACAAATCTTCGTCGATGGAGGGCCGCAAGATCGAACTGGCGCGCCTGGCGTCGATTGGCGTGGTCGACAATCTGAGGCCGACCGATCTGGTGGGCGTGCTGATTTTCGACAACTCGTTTCAATGGGCGGTTCCCATACGCCGCGCGGAGGATCGCACGCTGATCAAGCGGCTGATTTCCGGAATCACGCCGGATGGAGGCACGCAGATCGCGCCGGCGCTCACCGAGGCGTTTCGCAAAATTCTTCCGTCGAATGCGACCTACAAACACATCGTGCTGTTGACCGACGGCATTTCCGAAGAAGGCGACAGCATGGATCTTTCGCGCGAAGCGGCGCTGCGCCATGTGACCATTTCGACGGTCGGGCTGGGCCAGGACGTGAACCGCGCCTATCTTGAAAAAATCGCGCAACTGGCGGACGGAAAATCGTATTTCCTGAATGAGCCGGCCGGCCTGGAGCAGATCCTGCTGCGCGACGTGATGGAGCACACCGGAACGACGGCGGTGGAAAAACCGTTGTTTCCGAAGGTCGCGCGCGCGGCCGAAATTCTGGACGGCGTCGACGTCGAGAGCGCGCCGGCGCTCAAAGGCTACGTGAGATTCATCGCCAAACCGAGCGCGGAAACCATCCTCAACATCGACAAAGATCCGCTGCTTTCGCGATGGCAGTACGGATTGGGACGCGCGGCGGTGTTCGCTTCGGACGCCAAAGCGCGCTGGGCGGCCGAGTGGGTGACCTGGAAAGGCTATGACAAATTTTTCACCAACCTGAGCCGCGACCTGCTGCCGCACGCGCAGGCGGGCGAGGCGACGCTCGAATACGACAGCGCGAACGGCGACCTGGTGGCGGATTACCGGTTGGGAAACGGTGTGGAAGAGCCGGCCAAGATTCCGGAACTTTTCGCGTTCGGGCCCGACGGATTCCGCGAACCCATCGCCGTGAAGAAAATCGCGGCGGGGAGCTTCCGCGGACGGGTGCAGATCGGGTCGCGCGAAGGATTGTTCCGGGTTCGCCCGCTCGAGGATTCGCGCGCGTTTCCCGAGGCGGGATTGTACCGGCCGGAATCGGAACTGGCCGACTACGGGTCCAATGAGACGCTGCTCAAACAAGTGGCCGAGTTTACGGGCGGACGATTCGAACCGAATCCGAAAGCGGTCTTCGATGCCGGCCAACGCACCATCGCGTCCACGATGCAGTTGTGGCCTGGATTCCTGGCGCTCGCGATCGCGCTGAACCTGATCGAGCTGGTGCTGCGGAAGTGGAAGGGCGTTTTGGGAAGGGCCTGAAGCGGCGATGCTGATGCTCGCCGCGCAGTTGATATTGCTGGGAACGGGAACGCCGAACGCCGATCCCGAGCGGTCGGGCCCCTCGGTGGCGATGGTCGCGAACGGCCAGCCTTACATCGTCGATTTCGGGCCGGGCGTGGTGCGGCGCGCCGCGGCGGCGGGGATCGCGGTGAAGAATCTCTCCATCGCGTTCGCGACGCATCTGCATTCGGATCACACGTTGGGTCTGCCCGATTTGATTTTCACGCCGTGGGTGCTCGAACGCGAAGCGCCCCTCGAGCTATACGGCCCGCGCGGGTTGCGCTCCATGGCGGAGCACATCGAGAAAGCGTATCGCGAGGATATCCAGATCCGCCTCCATGGCGGCGAGCCGTCGAACAAGACCGGATACCAGGTGAACGTCCACGAGATTCAAGCCGGCGAAATTTATCGCGATCGAAACGTGACCGTGACGGCGTTTCGCGTCACGCACGGCGAATGGCGCGATGCGTTCGGATACCGGTTCGATGCCGGCGGCAGAAGCTTCGTCATCTCGGGCGACACCACGCCCACCGACGCGGTGGTGAATGCCTGCCATGGATGCGACGTGCTGGTGCACGAAGTGTATTCGGAATCCGGATTCGCGCGGCGTCCCCCCGATTGGCAGAGCTATCACGCGCGATATCACACGTCATCGCGGCAGCTTGGAGAGATCGCGACCAGGGCGCGGCCGGGCGTGCTGGTGCTGTATCACCAGCTTTTTTGGGGCACTTCGGAAGCGGAGTTGCTTCAAGAAGTGCGGCGCGGCTACGCCGGCAGAGTGGTGAGCGGCCACGATCTGGACGCCTACTGAAGGATCGCGCGTTTCCGGGCGGATTCCAGTTGTTGTTCCGCCGCGGCGGCCTCGACGGGCTTCGAGAACAGGAACCCCTGGCCGACTTCGCAGCCTAACCCGACCAGGGCCTCAAGCTGTTCGGCCTCCTCGATGCCTTCGGCCACCACCCCCATGTCCAACGCGCGGGCGAGATTCATAATGGTCTCGACGATGGCGCGCGTCTCAGGGTCTTCGCAGAGACGCATCACAAAAGAGCGATCGATCTTCAGCGAATCGAAGTGCAGCGCCCGCAAATAGCTCAACGAAGAGTATCCCGTGCCGAAATCATCGAGTTTTAATCCGATGCGCAGGAGCTGAAGACTGGACAGCACGTCGCGGGCGGACTCGAGATCGGTGATCAGCGAACTTTCCGTCAATTCGAGCTTCAGCGTTTCGGGCGCAATCCCGGTTTCCTCAAGAAGCGCGCACACGCGATCCACCAGATTGGGATCCGAAAGCTGCTTCACGGAAAGGTTGACGTTCATGCTCAGCGGCGGGTCGAACGGGAATTTAGTCTGCCAGATTTTCAACTGGCGGCACGCCTCGGTCAGAATCCATTCCCCGAGGGGAACGATGAGGCCGGTCTCTTCGGCGAGAGGAATAAACTCGGCCGGCGCCATCAGGCCGCGCTCCGGGTGACGCCAGCGCATCAGGGCTTCGAACCCGATGATCGCGCGGGTTTTCAAATGGACTTTGGGCTGATAGAACACCGCCAGCTGGTTGAGCTCGATGGCGCGGCGCAGATCCTGAACGATCGCCATCCGGGCCTTGGCTCGCTCGCGCAAGGCGGGCTCGAACATCTCCCATCGATTCCTGCCGCACTCCTTCGCCCGGTACATCGCGATGTCGGCGTCACGCAGAAGATCCTCCGGAGTGGACCCAGGCACCGCATCCACCACCACGCCGAGGCTGGCGCTTAGGACGATCTCGAATCCGTGAATCGACATCGGGCTGGGGATCTGGTCGAGGAGCGCGGTAGCGATCGCATCCGGGACGATCGCATCCGGGAGGGAGGCTCCGCAATCTTCGATCAGCAGCGCGAACTCGTCTCCTCCGACGCGGGAGATCGTGGCGCCGGAAAGATTGCGCGCGGCGGCGAACGCTTTCAGTCGCGCGCCAGTCTCGATGAGCACGGCGTCGCCGGTCCCGTGCCCGAAGCTGCCATTCATCACTTTGAACCCATCCAGATCGAGGAGCACCAAACAGAAACGGTTCCCGGCATGGAGCACCGCGGCGAGACGGTCCAGCAGCATCCTGCGATTGCCGAGTCCGGTGAGCGGGTCGACGAGCTTGGTGGAGGAGATATCGGTCACCGATCCGGCAATTCTCACCGGCTTGCCGTCGCCGGAGAACAGCGTGGCGCCGCGAGCCAGCATCCACTGGTATTCTCCGGCTTTGTTGCGAACACGATATTCGCTCTGAAATTCAAGGGTGCGGTTTTCGAGATGCGCGAGGATGTCCGCCTTCACGCGCCGATAATCTTCCGGATGAATCAGGCTTGTCCAGGACTTGATGTCGCCGAGAAATTCATTTTCCTTGTGTCCCAGCATGGCGGCGCAGCGCGGAGACACACGCAGAGAGCCATCCGCGAGATTCCACTCCCACAAGCCGTCGTTCGAGCCGCGCGCCGCCAGCGACAGGTACTTCTCGTTGTCGCGGACCGCTTTATCGGCCTTCGAACGTGCAATCTGGGCCTGGATGCGCGCGGTGACGACCGGCATGTCGACGGGCTTGACCACGTAATCGTTCGCGCCGCCGCTGAGCGCTTCGACGACCGCCTGGCTTTGGTCGACGGCGGTCACCATGATGACCGGCAGCTCGCTCGCCGAATAGGTGGCGCGCAACAAGTGCAGCAAGTCGAGGCCGCTGAGGCCGGGCATCATCTGATCGAGAAGGACCAGATCATATTCCGCGGAGCGAATCTTCTCCATGGCCTCGAATCCATTTTCGGCCACATCGACGGCATATCCGCGGCGGGCCAGACGCCGGGACAGCATGTCGCGATTATTGGCGTCGTCGTCGACCACCAACAGTTTTTCCGGTGTCAAGTCTCATGCTCCTCTGATCGTTTCGGCAGAATCGGCCGAAGCTTGAGGCGCCGGCCCGACAGGCGGAGAATCGACGGGCAGCGAAATCGTGAACGTGGAACCTTTGCCAGAGGTGCTTTCGACGGTGATATCCCCGCCCATCAGCCGGCAGAACTTACGGGAGATGGCGAGCCCGAGACCGGTACCGCCGTATTTCCGGATGTTGGAGGGTTCCAATTGAATAAAAGCTTCAAAAAGCTGGGCGATCTTCTCGCGAGGAATCCCGATTCCGGTGTCCCGGACGCTGACTTCGCACCAGTCGCGTCCGTTGCGGCGAGCGCGCCGGGCCTGAAGCGTCACCGTGCCGTTTTCCGTGAACTTGCACGCGTTGCTCGCCAGGTTCAGCAGGCTCTGCCGGAAGCGCAGCGGATCCGCGCAAATTTCCATTGGCTGCGACGGAGCTTCGAGCACCAGTCGATTGCCATTGTGGCGGGCCATCGGCTCCACGGTATCCGCCACTTCCTGGAGGGCCGCGCCCACATCGACCGCTTGCATGGTCAACTGCATTCGTCCCGATTCCGCCTTGGAGTAATCGAGCAGGTCGTTCATCAGGTCGAGCAGCATTCTTGCGGAACTGCGGATCTTGCGCAGATCCGGCAGGAGCCATTCCGCGCCGCGTTCCTGGCACTCCTCGGCGAGCATTTCGCTGTAACCGATGATGGCGTTGAGCGGCGTGCGCAGCTCATGGCCCATGTTGGCGAGAAACTGGCCTTTGGCTTTGCTCGCCTGCTCGGCGAGATCCCTTGAAACCAGCGTGGCCGCGAGGCGATCGAGCATCCGGTTGAAGGCGTCGGCGAGCGCCGCAAGCTCGAGAGCACCCGATACCTTGGCACGGCGGTCGAGCGAGGCTTCATCAATGGCCGCCGCGAAAGTAGCCAAGTCATGAACCGGCGCAAGCACCCTTCGCAACTGGAGGAAGACCAGAACCAGGATGAGGACGAGACAGGCGCTCCACAGCAGCGCGGCTCTGCGAATTCCGGCGATCGCGTTGGAGGTGGCGCGGTCCACCGACAACCCGATCCGCACGGTGCCGAGGGACTCTCCGGGCGCGCCATTATCGTTCATGCCGTACCGAAGATCCGGGCCGGGCGCCTCCACGCTGTACGACGCTTCGATCAGAGTGCTGGAATGAGACGCGGTTCTGACGCGCCGGACGAAATTGGCTTGCGCACCGCTCCTTTGCGTGCAGGGCGGAATGTCGGTTTCTGCGAAGCCGCGCGCCGCCAGCCGGACGCCGTTACAGTCGCGATCAACAATCTCGACGAAAAGCACCTCTTCAATCCGGGCCGTTTTTTCGGCAAGGCGCCGTAATTCGGGCCAATCGTCGATCAGCAGCGGGAACTGCGCCTGCGGGGCTACGAACTGCACGATGGTGCGGCCGCGCTGCTCCAACTGCTGCCGGTAAATGCTGCGCATGCTTAGAAGAACGGTCGCGCCGGTGACCACTCCGATCAACACGGCCAGCCCCAGATGGAACAGAAGGGCGTCCGTCAACATGCTTCTTCGGGCGAGCTTCATCCGAGGCATGGGTATTTGCGGACCATTGCTCCTCCTCTGGGTTTCGGGGATGCAGACTGCGTGTTCGGCACCCGCACCCGTCATGGCTCTCATCGGCAAGGGAGCAGAGGTTCTGAAAACGGCCGCTATTGCCAGAGCCGGTGGATCACCCACAACAGGACCGATCCGCTGAGGAGGAACACTCCGGTAAGCGCAAGAGCGTATCCGGTGCGACCGTAGAGCACGTTGCCGACGGTGAACAAGCCGGACCAGACGACGGCGACTCCGGCGATCCATCCGATCATCGCCAAGGGAACGTTGTCCTGTTCATCGACGATGACCGTGCCGGCTTCGCGGCGAATGGATTCCCAGCCCGGCCCGAAAGGATGCACTGTTTTGTAGAAGTGAATTGACGTCTCGCGATCCGTCCGGGGACCGAGGTAAGCCGTCGCGACCCAGCAAACGGTGGTGAAAACGATCGTGGCCAGGAGTTCGCGATGGGTGCCCCAATGAAAACCGGCGCGATGCAGAATCACGAAACCCGCCGAGATCACGAAGGAGGTGATCATCGCGACGATCTCGCACCACGCCGTGATTCGCCACCAGAACCAGCGCAGAAGATAGATCAAGCCGGTGCCGGCGCCGACCTGAAGCACGATGTTGAAGGTCTCCTGCGCCGTTTCGAGCGCGAAGACCAGCGAGGAGGAGAGCACGAACAGCAGAATCGTCGCCAATCGTCCGGCAAACACGTAATGTTTCTCGCTCTCGCTCGGGCGCAGCAGCCGCCTATAGAAATCGTGCACCAGGTACGATGCGCCCCAGTTGAGATGCGTGAGGATGGTCGACGAGTTGGCGGCGATCAATCCTCCCACCATCAGGCCGATCCATCCGGCGGGAAGAAATTTGAGCATCGCCGGGAAAGCGATGTCGTTTCCGAGCAGCGAAGGGTCCACGTGCGGAAACGCTTTTTGAATGTCTGATAGCTGCGGATAGATGATGATCGATGCCAGGCCAACCAGAATCCAGGGCCACGGGCGCAAGATGTAGTGCGCCAGATTGAAGAACAGCGTTCCGCCGAGCGAATCCTTCTCGGACTTGGATGCGAGCATGCGCTGCGCGATGTAGCTTCCGCCGCCAGGCTCGGCTCCGGGATACCAGACCGCCCACCATTGCACGGCAATCGGCATGATGAAGACTGCCATGGCGAGATCCCAGTTGCTCTTAAAATCGGGCAGCATGTTGAGATAATTCAAGCCGCCGGGTCCGCGCACGTGCGAAAGCTTTTCCACCAGTCCGCTCATTCCTCCGATTTGCGGAAGCTCGACGGCGAAATACGCGGCGGCGATGACCGCGGCCATTTTGATGAAGAACTGGATCATGTCGATCACCAGCACGCCCCACAATCCGGAGTGCGCGGCGAAAACGACATTCAATAATCCGACGGCGGCGAGCGTCTGCCACCGGCTGAGACCGAACAGGACGTTCGCAATTTTGCACGCCGCCAGATTCACGGACGCCATGATGATGCAGTTGAACAACAACCCCAGATACACCGCGCGAAACCCGCGCACCGCGGCCGCGGCTTTCCCCGAGTAGCGCAATTCGTAGAATTCGAGATCGGTCAACACGCCGGAGCGCCGCCACAGACGCGCGTAGAAAAATACCGTCGCGATTCCGGTGAGCGTGAAGGCCCACCATTGCCAGTTCCCCGCGACGCCCTCGGTGCGCACGAAGTTCGCGACCAAGTTGGGCGTGTCGCTCGAAAAGGTAGTCGCCACCATCGACAATCCGGCGAGCCACCACGGAACGCTGCGGCCGGACGCAAAGTATTCGGCCGTGCTTTTCCCCGATCGGCGCGCGAAGAAAAGGGCAGGGAGAAAACAAATCAGAATGCAGACGGCCGCGATCATCCAATCGACGGGATGGAGGGTCATGAAACTACCGAGGATACCCCGGAATGCATTTTCCCGTATATGCTGGCTTCATGCGGCATTGCACTGTTGCGGTTTGGCTGGCGGGTTTGACGACGCTCGGATTCGCGCAGGCGAAGCTGGAACTGACGTCGCCGCTGGGCGCAAAGTTTTTTTCGATCCCGGACGAGCACGGCGCGATTGCGGCAGCGCAAAAGAATCTTGCGGCCGATCCGGACAACGCGGATCTGATGCTGAAGCTCGCGCTGGCGCAATCGGCCGCGCGCGAGTATCGCGAGGCGGTGGAGACGTGCTCGCGGGGATTGAAAATCGCGCCGGAGCACGCGGGCTTATACCTGGAGCGCGGCCACCGCGAGGTTGCGCTGCGCGAGTTTGCGAAAGCGCGCGCCGATCTGAACAAGGCGGTGAAACTGGATCCGAAAAATGTCGAAGTGTATTATCATCTCGGCCTGTCGCATTATTTTCTAGGCGAGTTCGCGCCGGCGGCGGACGCGTTTCGCCATGCCGTCGAACTGGCTCCGAATCTCGACAGCCGTATCAACTCGACCAACTGGCTGTACGCCTCGCTGCGGCGGGCGAATGAGAACGAAGAAGCCGCCCAGGCGCTGGCCGGGATCACGCCGGAGATGAAAAACACGGAACCGCACACGGCGTACTACTTGAACCTGCTGCGATTGTTTCAAGGCCGGATGAAAGAGAGCGACGTGGTTCCGCCGAAACCCGCGGATCCGAGCGACGTGGAAGGCGAACTCCGCTTCGCGACCGTCGCCTACGGGGTCGGCAACTGGTTTTTGTATAACGGCAATACGGCCAAAGCGCAGGATTATTTTCGCCGGATCCTGACCACGCAGGTCTGGATCACGTGGGGCTTCGTCGGCGCCGAGACGGATCTTATCCGGTCGGGCGGCGCGAAGCGATAGGATCGAGCCACAGGCGCGAGGGTCCGACGATCGATACGCCCGGGATTTCCGTCCCGATGCGAAGTTTCTCGAACGAAGCCTTGGCCGGCGGTTTGGCCGTGAACGTGAGCCAATACTGTCCGCTGAATTCCTGATCCAGCCGCTTCAGATATGGCGCAAAGGAGACCGGATTCACCATTTGTTCCCAGAAAAATTCTCCACCGGTGTCCTCGGTCAACTCGGAAAGGTAAATTTGGCCCCAGTTAATCAGGGCGAAGCTGTGGCCGGCGTGACCCGCACTTCCGAACCAGATGGCGTGCACGATGACGCGAGCGCGCAGTGCCGCGTCCTCGGCCTGGTCCAGGTAGACGTTGCCGGGACCGGCGCCGAAGTCGGGATCGATGCCGCTACTGACTAACAGAATTTCTCGAGGATGATCCGTGGCCGGCCATTTCTTGATCAGGCTCGCCACGGCGAGATAAGGACTCGCTGAAATTCCGGGAATGCCCAGCGGCAGACGAATCGCGTTTTGGGCGGCCTGATGATCCGCCGTCAGATCCTGCGTCACGCGAACACTTCCGTTTTGCAAATAGCCGATGCCGATCTGCTCCCCGGGAGGCTGGTACGCAATGAAATTCCTGAGATCGCCGATCTGCGAACCCAGAGTCATCGCATCGCCGTCGTCGATCAGAACCCAGAGTTGCAAACCGGCACGATCCGGTCCCAGGGAGTCGAATCCCGTGACGGGTACGCGGTGGTCGCTTTGATACACCATCACATCGGCGGGGCCAACGTGCGCCTGAGTTCCAGCCTTGGACTCGACGGTAACAACCAACCGCGTGGGTGAAGCGGAATTACCGGGAACCGGTTGAGCAAACACTGGCGCAATACCGACCAGCGCACAGAGGATTGCCTTCATAAAGCTCTCTATTTATTTGACGCGGGTCAGCTTGATCCGGATTCCATTTTTCAAAACCGAAAATGGAGGCTATTCCTTCAATCGCGTCACGTCGGCCCCGGGCGGTTGTGGCAGGACGAACTTATCCGGAGTGACCTTCGGCGAATTGATGTCCATGTCGATCACGGTCAGCGTGACCTCATAGCCCTCGCGCGGCCGGAGAATCTGAATCAGCGACGGATAAGACCTTCCGTTGTATTTTTTCCAATCGGCGTAGCGGGTTTGGCTCAGCATTTCCCCGGATGCGTCGAAGGTCTTCTCCCGATCGATCTCCAGCGTGTAGCGGTCGAAGTAAAGGTTGCGCACCAGCTGCGGGACCCCACCCTCGTGGCGGACGACGAGCAGAATGTAGACGGCTTTGCTTTCGTCGGTATCGTTTTCGATCAGCGTGTTCTCCGGATCCGGAGCGACGATGATCAAGGAATTCAGAAAAGCAACCGGGCGCAGATTTTCCAGCTTGTTCTGCGAAGATGGCGGCGCGTTGTTGTCACCCTCGATGAAGCGGTCCTTGCTGGGAACGGAAACCCGGAAGTCCGCGCCGTTCGACACCATGTCGAAAATGGTCGAAGAGTGGATCACCGGGTCCAGACCGGCCACCCGAATCAGGTCCGGCCGGAGGAACAGAATGTCGCCGCGGACGGTCGCGTAATCCGTGATCGCGCCTCCAAACAGGCTCCCGACCGAAGGCGCCATGTCCGCGTGCATCGAGAATGACCGGATCGGATCGAACGTCGCGTGAATGCGCTCGATCAATTCTTCCTTGGACGCGGTGAGCAGCGGACGATTCGAAAGGCGCGCGGGCGGCGCGACCACGCGGCGCTGCACGAAGCATCCGCCCGCCGGCAGGATCGCCAGACAGACGGCGAGAAAATTTCGCGGGAGGCGCATGCACGAATACCTTTGGTTCAACCGCCCGCGCCGCGCTCGACGTGCCCTCCGAACTGGTAGCGCATCGCCGAGAGCAGTTTCGCCGCGAACTCGTCTTCGCCCCTCGATGCGAAACGCTGATACAGAGCGGCGCTCAAGACCGGCGCCGGTGTGGATTCCTCGATCGCGGCCAGAATGGTCCAGCGCCCTTCGCCGGAGTCCGAAACACGACCCGAGAAATCCTTGAGATCGGGCGATTCCAGAAGCGCGATCGCCGTCAAATCCAGAAGCCACGAGGCGACCACGCTGCCGCGCCGCCAGACCTCGGCCACATCGGCGAGGTTCAAATCGTACTGATAATGTTCCGGATCACGCAGCGGAGCGGTCTCCGCATCCACCGCGCGATCGCGCTTGCCGGCATTGGCATGCTTCAGAATGTTGATCCCTTCCGCATACGCGGCCATCAGCCCGTATTCGATTCCGTTGTGGACCATCTTCACGAAGTGCCCCGCGCCCGAAGGTCCGCAGTGCAGATAGCCTTCCTCGGCAGTTCCCGGCGCCTTCTCGCGTCCCGGCGTTCTCTCGGCATTTCCTCGTCCGGGCGCCAGCGTCTTGAAAATCGGATCAAGGTGCTCCACCGTTTCCCTCGGCCCGCCGATCATCTGGCAATATCCGCGCTCCAGGCCCCATACGCCGCCGCTGGTGCCGACGTCGACGTAGCGAATCCCGCGAGGCGCCAGTTGCCGCGCGCGACGAATGTCGTCGATGTAGTACGAATTCCCGCCGTCGATCACGATGTCGCCCGGTTCGAGCAGCGCGGCCAGTTCCTCGAGCGTGGAATCGACCACCGCGGCCGGGACCATCAGCCATACAGCGCACGGCGGCTCCAGCTTGCTCACGAAATCGCCCAGCGAGTTCGCGGCGGTCGCGCCCTCGCCCGCAAGCTTCGCAACATTGCCCGAATTCCGGTCGAAGACTACGCAGTGATGTCCGCCCCGCTCTAAACGCCGCACCATGTTCGCGCCCATTCGCCCGAGTCCTATCATTCCAAGTTGCATTCTGCAGATTTCCTCATATCGATTTCTCGATTCGTCGACCGCTGCTTTTCACAATAGCGGATCGAGCGAGCCTCTCGAAACCGTTCATGGCCATAAATCCCGCTGAACTTCTGCGAACCGGCTCACGATTTGCTCCTCAAGAGGATGCCGGCCATCGCGCACGATCATTTTGCCGTCGACGCACACTTCTTTTACCGCGGTTCGCTCCAGCGCAAACACGACCTGATTCAGAAGCGAATCCGCGTCCGCGCCGGCGATCGACGGATCGTTCAGATCGACCGTGAAAAAATCCGCGGGCCTGCCGGGTTCGAGCGCGCCGCCGGGCGCGCCGAGACTCGCCGCGCCGGTCGCCGTCGCCGAGTGAAACAATCTTCGCGCCAGCGCATCGCGCGACGGCGAATCGGCCAGCACCGCTCGCTCCAGTTTGTTCATCCGCAGATCGTATTCGAGCAATCTTGCATCTTCGAGCAAATCGATCTGAATATTGCTGTCTGTGCCGAAACAAATACCGGCGCCAGCGTTGTATAAACCGTCCGC
>Ga0187784_10001751_pt1 | contig 17299 bp, 14 predicted proteins | sample 1015_SJ02_MP15_2_FD_132964 | JGI IMG/M metagenome (GOLD analysis project Ga0187784, IMG submission 132964) | Tropical peat soil microbial communities from peatlands in Department of Meta, Colombia - 1015_SJ02_MP15_20_MG | ecosystem: Environmental > Terrestrial > Soil > Wetlands > Peat | place...
CGAACTTCAGAATCGAAGGACACTAGCAACTTTATTGATCTAGTGTGGCTTTGGTTCAGAAGTCCGCATGACGAGCGCGCCGAAAGAATGATGCGGACTTCTGAACCGCCACACTAGCACGTCTCGCGGGGCAGCTCCGACATTTAGATTACATGATAGGCCTACAGACAGGAAGAGGGCGCGACGGCATCCGACACCCAACCGCCGCAGAGTGCAGTTTAAGGAAAACGCCCTAACCCTGCGCGCTCGGATGCCACTGCGGCCTATATCCGGCTGAGAGAACCGCGAGGATCGCCGGCGGGGTGAGCACCTCGACGGAGATGCCGCGCGGCCGCGGTTTGCGGAGGTCGTAGCCTTCCGGAGTCCAACGCAGAAGAAGGTCGCCGCGGACGGCGAAAGCTGCCTCTTCCAGCGCCACGAAGGCGCCATCGGGCAAGCGGTCGAGATTGCGCCGATGCAAGCGCTTGGCGCGCCCGCGCAGGCGTTGGTGATGCAGTACCTCGTCCATCTCGCCGGCGCGCGGCCGCCCTCGAAGGCGGTGCGCCTTTCGCCACGTCTCGGCGAAGGCCTCGGCATCGGCGCGGCGGCACTCGAAACAGGGCCGATGGCCTGCCGCGAGCGCCGTCGGCTCGTCGAGAAAGAACAGCTCGGTATAAAAACGGCCCCACACATCGCGCCGGCGGCCCTTGAAGTCGAGCACACAGCAGATCCACTGGCGGGACACCCAGCGCCGTTCCGCCAACGTCTTGGCGTCGGTATGAAAGCGCCCGCCGCGGTTGCCCATGAACAGCCCGCGCGCCGGCCACGCGCCCAGATCGCCGAACGGGCTTACGCGATTTTGCAGTGGCATCGCCGATATCGATAGGCTCGGAACGGACTACGCATGGCTGGGGTGCAGATCGGCAAGCTGCGGCGTACCGCCGGCCAGCACGGTATGCATGCGGCTGCGGTCGATGTTCTGCCCGCTCAAGATCACGGCCGCACGCCGGCCCTGCAGCCGCCCTCGCTCCTTGATCAGCGCCGCCAGCGCCGCCGCGCCGGCACCCTCGGCGCAGCTGTGGGTGGTGCTGTAGATGATCCGAATAGCCTCGGCGATCTCGTCATCGGATACCTCCACGAGGCGATCGGCGCCGCGGCGAATGATCTCGAGTGCGGTGGCGTCTGGCGCGCGGACCGCCAGGCCGTCCGCAAAGGTCAGTGCCGAGTTGGTCGGCACGATGCGGCCCGCGTCGAGCGATCGGCGATAGGTGTTTGCGGATTCGGAGACTACTCCGACGATCTTGGCCTTTCGTCCCAGCGCATCGCGCGTGCCGATCATCCCGCAAATGCCTGATCCCAGTCCGATCGGCACATAGACCGTGTCGAAGTCGCCCGCCGCGGTAAACAACTCGTGCGCGTAGGTCGCAACCCCGACCACGAAGTCGCGATGGAACGAGGGAGCGAAGTCGAGGCCGCGGTCAGTGGCGATCCGGGCCGCCTGCTCCCTGGCCTCGTCGAAGTCGCGGCCATACTCGATCAGCTCGGCGCCCAGGGCGCGCATCGCCGCATTCTTTTCGGTGGAATTGCCGTGCGGCACCACGATGGTCACGGCGACTTCGGCCCGGGCGCCGGCGAAGGCCAGCGATTGGCCGTGGTTGCCGCGTGTCGCGGTGACGATTCCCGACACGTGCGGCCGCGAGCGCTTAAGCCGGTCGAGATAGACGAGACCGCCGCGCACCTTGAACGCGCCGATCGGCGTGTGGTTCTCGTGCTTGACGACGACATCGACGCCGGTGCGAGCTTTGAGCAACGGCCACGCGTACTGCAGCGTCGGCGGCACGCTCGCGTGCACCAGCGGAAGCACTTCATCAAGCTCGGACAGGGTAAACATCGCTATGTGTCTCGATCGGCTTCGTCTGCCCGGTCGCGCCGGGCTCGTCGACAACACCCCGATAGTGGCGCCGTCGGCCGAGCCTGCTAGTCTACTCTGCCACTAAGAACCGCTTCGCCTGCGAGCGCAACTATGGGTACAAGCGCCGTTCGCCCGACGGGCGGCATGGAGGAGGGAGGACAATGACGGGACTTCTTGACAAACACATCGCCGTGATCACCGGCGGCGGTTCGGGTATCGGCCGAGCGATCGCGCTCGGCTATGCGCGCGAGGGGGCGCAAATCGCGGTCCTTGACGCCAACGGCGAGGCCGCGGCCGAGACCGCCAAAGCCGTCACCCGAGCCGGCGGCAAAGCTGAGAGTTTCCTGCTCAACGTCACCGAACGCGACAAGTGCCGCGACGTTGCCGCGCAAGTCGCCAAGAAGCTCGGCCAGGTGTCCATCCTGGTCAACAATGCCGGCATCGCGCGCCGCAACGCCTTCACGGCGGACGCCGAGGCCGTGCACAACGACTGGCAGGAGATCATGGCGGTCAATCTCGATGGCGTGTTCAACGTTACCCAAGCCTTCTTGGCGCCATTGCGCGCCACGCGCGGGCGGATCGTCAATCTCGGTTCGGTGCAATCCTTCCTCCACGTACGCACACCGAGCTCGACCGCGTACACCGCCTCGAAGCACGGGGTACTCGGGTTCACCCGCGCGCTCGCGGTGGAACTCGGCAAGGACGGCGTTCGGGTCAACGCCATCGGTCCTGGCCTGATCGAAACGCCGCTCAACGAGAAAATGCGCGTGAGCAATCCCGCGGTCCTGCAGGTATTTCTGGACCACATTCCAATTGGACGGGCGGGCAACCCCGAAGACATCGTCGGGCCGGCGATCTTTCTCGCCTCCGATCTTTCGGCCTACGTCACCGGCTCTATCGTCATGGTCGACGGCGGCTACAGGACGATCTAGCAGAGCTTTCCCGAATCGGCCGCGGCGGCGACGCGCGGTCGACCGCACATAAATCTTTTGTACGCGCGGTGCGCGCTATTGCGCAGCCCGGCCAGGAGAAGCCACCATCGGGAACCAACGGGCCGGCCGGTCATCGCATCCGGGCGGCCCGTTTTTCATTTTACTTGTGCCGCGGCCTGGATGGCTTTCCAGTCGAATTTCTGAGCCAGCGGCAGCGCTTCGTCTTCGCTCATTCCGGTATATGAAATGCTGAGCACCGCCGCCGGCCCCAAAGCGACCATGATCGAGCCGGATTTCGATTGGATGTTGAAAGTCTTGGTCACCGAGAGGCCGTTGATCGTCGAGGTAATAACGTGTCCGTCGCTGGTCTCGATCTTCATCCCGGCGCGGGAGGGCGCCAATGCGGCGGCTGCCGCTTGGCCGATGATGATGGAAGCGTGAAGTTGCGTATTGCCACGCTGGTAGTCGCGTGTCGCAGTCGTCATGCTGTCGTTCGACATTTCCATCGTCATGCCATCCGGCTTCTTGCCTTGCCAGCCGTCCAGATCGATCAGGAGGGGAAGGAAGCGGCGAAAGGCCTGCTCCGCATGCGCGAGCGAGGCGGAGAGGAGGCACGCGGCGGAGAGCGCGGCCAAAGCAAAACCAACAGCGCGGCGACGATCGATCATGTGCCCCTCCGATGCAACGGCCGCACCATACCAATCCGTTCCCGCAGAGGGAATACAAGCAGTCGTACGCGCGGCGGGCCTGCTCTCCTGCCGTTGTCGGGACGGCAGGTCGTTTACAGCGGCTTAACCGAAAGCACGGCATTGTCTTCATCGTGACGGAGTGGGAGGGGTAGATCACGATGGCCAAGCCGGATGCTGCTTTGCTGAAGCGATCAGGATCGGCCGAAGCGCCGCCGCCCGAGCAGACGCTCGTGGTCTCACTCTAAACAATCGACCTCACGTAGCGCGTATCGTGACGTACACGACCACGACGTTGGCCGGCGTAAACGCTTTCGACCGTCGTGTCCTTGCCTGCGGCGGCGTTCGTCGGAGCACGTCGCGAGGTGCGGCCGTCGGTCTTCGCAACGTGACCGTGGCCGGCACAATGAGCGGCGCCGCCACAGCCACCGTGGCATGGATCATTGCCATCTCGTTCGCGGCCAATCCCAGTCTGCGGGCGCGAACCGATCTGGCGCTGGGAACCCTGGCGCTGAGCGCGCCGCATCGAACGCTCGTCGGGGCGAGGAGCTTTCCGGGTCTGGCCGGGATCTTTGCTCCTGCTGCCGATCCCGCGCACCTGCCGCAGCCGCTCGCTGACCAAAGCGGCGAGGCTTCCGCGCCGACCCGCACAGCCGCGAGCGTCGTCGAGCCGCCGCCAAACGAACCAACCCAACAAGCCGATGCAGTTCCGTTGCCGACGCCCCGCTCCCCGGAGGGCCGCCAAATTCAGGTCCATCACGAAAGTGCTGCTCCGCCGACAGTAGCGCCTGCGCCGCAACTCGCGGCCGCCGTCGCGCCGCTCCCTGCGGCCGCGTCGTTCAATCTTTTTCAGAAGCTGCCGGCGTCGACATCCTCTGATTTCTTTCCCAAGCGCCGCGCCCCGCAACCGGCGCACAACACTTCGCTTGCACTACTCGACCCGACGAGCCACACCGCGATCTACGACATCGAAGCCCACACGGTCTACCTGCCGAACGGGCAACGGCTCGAAGCGCATTCGGGGCTCGGTAACAGATTGGACGATCCTCGCTATGTCAACGAAAAGGCGCGTGGGCCAACGCCGCCGAACGTCTACGATCTCGTGCTGCGCGAAGAAGCCTTCCACGGCATTCGCGCCATACGACTCAATCCGCTCGACGAAAGCAAGATGCACGGCCGCGACGGCATCCTTGCGCACACCTATATGCTCGGCCCGAGCGGCCAGTCGTTCGGTTGCGTGTCGTTCAAAAACTATCCGGACTTCCTCAGGGCGTTCTTGAAGGGCGAGATCGACCGCCTCGTGGTCGTGCCGCATCTTGAAGCCAAGCCTGCGGACGACCGGCGCGCGGGCGCAGGCGATACCGCGCGATATGCCCTCGATAGTCGATGAACGCCCACTGTGCGCGCGCGGTCCGGACACCGACGGCCGCAGGATGACGCCAATGAGCCGGACTGCGACCGGCCCCATCCGCTTCGCTACCGTGCTATAGCATCGTGTCAGCTGGCGGCATCCTCCGCCGGCGTCAGCGTACGACAGGGACGGAATTTCGTCGGGGAGCTTGCGCAAACATGAAAGTCGGAGAGGCGATCGCGACGATTCTCAAAGCCGAGGGAGTCGAGATCCTGGCAGGGTATCCGGTCAATCATCTTATCGAGTTCGCGGCGGCACTCGACATCCGTCCGATCATCGTTCGCCAGGAGCGCATCGGCTTGCACATGGCCGATGCAATTTCGCGCACCACCTCAGGTCGCAAGCTCGGCGTGTTCTGCATGCAGCACGGGCCGGGCACCGAGAACGCCTATGGCGGAGTGGCCCAAGCCTTCGCCGACTCGATCCCCATCCTGGTGGTGCCGGGCGGATACGCACGGCGGCTGAGCCAGGTGTCGCCAAACTACAATGCGGTCGCGCAGATGCGCGGCATCAGCAAATCGGCGGAGTCCGTCATCTTGCCCGCGGAAGTGCCGAACGTGATGCGGCGCGCCTTCTCCCGCCTCCGCAACGGCCGCGGCGGGCCGGTGCTGGTCGAAGTCCCGAGCGATCTGTGGAACGAGGCGTTGCCGGGTCCGTTCGACTACACGCCCGTTTCTCCCACCCGCTATGGCCCCGATGCCTCGGCGTTGCGCGAGGCCGCGCGCTTGCTGGCGCTGGCCAAGCGTCCGGTCATCTATGCCGGCCAGGGCGTACACTGGGCGCGCGCCTGGCCGGCGTTGCGCCAGCTCGCCGAGCTCCTTGGCGCGCCGGTCACGACGAGCCTCGGCGGCAAGAGTGCCTTTCCGGAGGACCATCCGCTCTCGCTCGGCTCGGGCGGGCTCGCGGTGCCGAAAACCGTGCGGCACTTCCTCGACCAGGCAGATGTGATCTTCGGCGTCGGCTGCAGCTTCACTGAGACCAACTTCGGCGTCGCTATGCCGAAGCGCAAGACGATCATCCACGCGACGCTGGACCCCGATCACCTCAACAAGGACATTGCCGCGGCGGTGGGGCTGATCGGCGACGCCGGCGTCACTCTCGACGGATTGTTGGCGGAGCTGAAGCCGACGATTTCGACGCCGCGTGAATCGGCGGATACGGTGCGCGAAATCGCCGACATGCGCGCGGCCTGGCTCGCCGAATGGAAGCCCAAGCTCACCTCCAACGACAAGCCGCTCACGCCCTACCGCGTAATCTGGGACCTTCTGCACACGGTCGACGTCGCCAACACGATCATCACCCACGACGCCGGCAGTCCGCGCGATCAACTTTCCCCGTTCTGGGTGACGCGCGCGCCGCTGACCTATATCGGCTGGGGCAAGACCACCCAGCTCGGCTACGGCCTTGGCCTCGCCATGGGGGCCAAGCTCGTCAATCCCGATAAGCTGTGCATCAACGTCTGGGGCGACGCAGCCATCGGCTTCACCGGCATGGACTTCGAGACCGCGGTGCGCGAGCGCATCCCGATCTTATCCGTCCTGTTCAACAATTTCTCCATGGCGATCGAGCTTAAGGTCATGCCGATCTCCACGGAGAAATTCCGCTCGACCGACATTTCCGGCGACTACGCCATGATGGCGCGGGCGTTTGGCGGCTACGGCGAGCGCGTTACCGAGCCCTCGGAGATCGTGCCGGCGATCCGGCGCGGCATCGAGCAGACCAAAAACGGGGTGCCGGCGCTCCTCGAATTCATTACCGGCAAGGAAACCGCGGTCTCGCGCTATCTGCCCGGATAAGGTCCCGGCGCTGCGGGTCGCCGCTCGCAGCACTACCACCCCGCCGTCCTTACGAAGACCTCGCGCGCGTGCCCGCCAACGCCGACTTGTGCCGCCATCGGCCTACGGCCGGAACAGACAGCCCCAGATTCTCCCGCAAGGTCGCACCGGCGAAATCCTTACGAAACAACCCGCGACGCTGCAGCTCGGGAACGACGAAGCGCACGAAGTCTTCGTAGGCGCCGGGCACATGAGTAGCCGAGAGGACAAATCCGTCGCAAGCCGGCGCGTCGAACCACTGCTCGAGCCGGTCGGCGACCTCCTTGGGGCCGCCGACAATCGGATTATGCACACGGCCGCGGCCGCTGAAATGGATGAAATCCCGCACGGTCGGATTCTTCTTCCCGCTGGTGCGCAGCACGCCGTCGCGGATGCCCTGAATGCCGGACATGGCGTCCAATTCCTTGTCGGTGAACGCCTCATCCATGCCCTTCTTGGCGAAATCGAAGTTGAGGGCCTCCGAGAGGAGCGATAGCGCGTCGATCTCCAGAGGCAACTTTTCGATCTCGGCCCACTTGTCCTCCGCCTCGGCCCTGGTTGCTGCCGCGACGGTGTTGATCAACTGCGTGACCTTGACGTGCTGCGGTTCGCGTCCGCAGCGCACCACCTCTTCCTTGAAGGCGGCGTATTCGCGCTGGCCGATCTCGGCGTTCGGATAGACGACGAAGATGACCTCGCCCCATTGCGCACCAAAGCGCCGACCGCGGCCGCTTTGGCCAGCTTGGATGATGACCGGATGGCCTTGCGCCGAGCGCGGCACGGTGAACGGCCCGCGCGAGCGGTAGTAGCGGCCCTGGTAATCGAGACGGTGAACCTTCTCCGGCCTGGCAAACAGCCCGCTCGCCTTGTCCTGGACGATGGCGTCGTCCTCCCACGTATCCCAATGACCGAGCACGATCTCCATGAACTCGTCGGCGCGGTCGTAGCGCAGGTCATGACTGAGCACCTCCTCCCGGCCCATGTTCTGCGCTTCGCCGTCGTTGAGCGAGGTGACAACGTTCCAGGCGGCGCGACCGCCGGTCATCAGATCGAGAGTTGCGAACACGCGCGCGACGTGGAACGGCTCGTAGTAGCTCGTCGAATATGTCGCGCCCAAGCCCAACCGCTCGGTCGCCATGCCCATGACGGCGAGGACGGTGACAGCATCGAGCTTTACGCAGCGAATGCCATGCTGCACCGTATGGGCGTGATTGCGCCCGTACATGTCGGGCATCGATAGGCGGTCGTCGAAAAAGCCGAAGTGAAACTTACCGTCCTCCAGAACGCGGCCGATGTGCCGATAGAAGTCCGGTGACCAGCTGTCGGTGCGCGAGGCCGGGTGGCGCCAGGAGCTGGCGATATTCGTGCAGTTCTGCGCCTGCAGGAACCCGACCAAAATCATCTGACGCATCGGCGAACTCAGCGGCTGTCGAGATTGGAAGACTGCTTGACGTCGCGCGGCGCCGCCGGTACGGGCGCCGACGGCGGCAGCGGCGCCACGAAGCCGCCGGCGGCCGCGTCGGCGAGCGCATTGCGATCGAGCGCCTCGTCGTGCTTGTAGACATCGTCGCGGAACTGGACGGTGCCGTCGCGCGTCACCCAGCCGGTGAGATAAACCCAGGCGACCGGCATTCGGTGCGGCAGGTTGACGACCTTGAGGCCACCGGCAGCGATGCCGGCGTCGATCGCCGCGCGATTCCAGCCCGGCACGTCCTCCAAAATCCAGGCGGCGAGATCCCGGACATTGTCGACCCGCGTACAGCCATGCGAATCGAAGCGGTAATCGTTGGCAAACAAATTACGCGTGGTGGTGTCGTGCATGTAGACCGAATACGAGTTCGGCATATCGATTTTGAGGTTGCCGAGCGCGTTCCAGCCGCCGGAATCCTGGCGAATGGTGAAGTTGGGCGAGCGGTCGGACGACCAGTCAACCGACTGCGGACTGATCTCCTCGTCGCGCGCGCCGAGCACGCGCATATGCATCCGGCTCAGATAGCTCGGATCCCGGCGCATGCGGGCAAAAATCTCGTTCTTGGTAATCGAGAGCGGCACGGTCCAGGTCGGGTTGAGATTGATCGCCGTGATGTAGGCGGTGAGCGTCGGCGACGGCTTGTCGACCTTGCCGACGATGACGCGGTAGCGCCGCTCGACTTTGTCGTGCGCGACGGCCTCGACGAAAGCCGCCGGAATGTTCACCACCACGTAACGCTCGGCGAAGACGAAATCCACGCCGAGCAACCGCTCCAGCGAGGCTTCGAGCTGTTTCATGCGCGCACCGACCGGAACGTTGAGTGCGCGCAGCGTATGGGCGTTCACGCTGCCGGTCGCCTCGAGCCCATGGCGCAATTGAAACCGCTTGACCGCTTCGCCCACCGCCGCGTCATATACATCGCCCGTCTCCTGCTCGGCGGGCAGATCATCGCCGATCACCAGCCGCTGGCGCAGCAGCGCTACGGTGGGGCCGCTCGCCCCCGGCTCGAGCTTGGCGTCGGCAGGCACCGCCGGCCAGCCGCCGCGCACCTCAATGGCTGCATAGCCGAGCAGCGTCTCCTTGATACGCTGATAGGTGCCCTCGTCGAAAACCGGCTCAGAGGACAACGCCAGTGCCGCAGCGGAGCGCGACTCCGGTGTCGAAGCCGGCTTGGCAGGCGAAGACGATTTCGCCGCCTTGTGCGGCTGGGCCGGCACCGTGCGGGGCTTTGCGGGCGCAGCTTCTGTCCTGGCCGGCGCAAGCTGCGGGTTGGGCATCGCCGGATTCGGATCAAACAAGCTCGGCTGACCGGTGCCCTGCGCGAGCGCTGAAACCGCCGCCAAAGCCGCAACGACGCCCGCGGTCGCTACAGTGCGCATTATAATTCCCCTCCCCCACGGCGCGGCCGCTGATCGATTATTCTAGGCCACGGCGACGGGTCCACAAAGGTCTTAGTCTTCCTTCTCGCTGATCCGGTGCCGGCGCTCAAGGCCGGCGAGCCTGTCGACGATTCTGTTTCCCTGCTGACCGGCGGCGTCCGCAATCCGCGCACGCCGCCGCGTGGTGGAGCGCGCAATCTTGCCGGCTTATGCAAATCCGTTCGCGCAAACGCCTCGCTCGCCCTCACGCCAGCGGCTGCGGCTCCATGGGGCCGGGCTCCGGCCGCGGCCGGTTACGACCGGCGCCGGCCGTGGGCACGGTCGTGTTTCGCGGCGTGGCCGGCTCGATCACCGATTCGCGTGTGGGCCGCTTGCCCATGAGCAAATCCTTGATCTCGTCGCCGGTCAGCGTCTCGAACTCGAGCAAGCCCTTCGCCAGGGTTTCGAGATCGGCGCGCCTGTCGGTGAGTATCTGCCGCGCTTCCTGATAGCCCGCCTCGACCAGCCGCCTGATCTCGGCATCGATCTTCTGCACGGTCGCCTCGGAGATGTTCTGCTGACGCGCCACCGAGTAGCCGAGGAACACCTCCTCCTGGTTCTCGCCATAGGCGACGGTGCCGAGCGCATCGGATAGTCCCCAGCGCGTGACCATCATGCGCGCGAGCTTGGTCGCCTGCTCGATGTCGGACGCCGCGCCCGAAGTCACCTTCTCGTGGCCGAACACCAACTCCTCGGCGACGCGGCCGCCCATCATGATGGCGAGCCGCGCGGTCATCTGTTCCAGGCTCATCGACAGCTTGTCGCGCTCGGGAAGCTGCATGACCATGCCGAGCGCGCGGCCGCGCGGAATGATGGTCGCCTTGTGCACCGGATCGGTGGCTTTGACATTGAGCGCGACGATGGCATGGCCGCCTTCGTGATAGGCAGTGAGGAGCTTTTCCTCCTCCGTCATCACCAGCGACTTGCGCTCGGCGCCCATCATCACCTTGTCCTTGGCGTCCTCGAACTCGACCTGGGTGACCATGCGCTTGTTGCGCCGTGCCGCCATCAGCGCGGCCTCGTTGACGAGGTTCATCAGGTCGGCGCCGGAAAAGCCCGGCGTGCCGCGAGCGATGGTCTTCAAATTGACGTCGGGGGCGAGCGGCACCTTGCGCACGTGCACCTTCAAGATCTGCTCGCGGCCGACAACGTCGGGATTGGGCACGACCACCTGACGATCGAAACGCCCGGGGCGCAGGAGCGCCGGGTCGAGCACATCCGGCCGGTTGGTGGCGGCGATCAAAATGATGCCTTCATTGGCCTCGAAGCCGTCCATCTCGACGAGCAGCTGGTTCAGCGTCTGCTCACGTTCGTCGTTGCCGCCGCCGAGGCCGGCGCCGCGGTGGCGGCCGACGGCGTCGATCTCGTCGATGAAGATGATGCAGGGCGCATTCTTCTTCGCCTGCTCGAACATGTCGCGCACGCGGCTCGCGCCGACGCCGACGAACATTTCGACGAAATCAGAGCCGGAAATGGTGAAGAACGGCACATTCGCCTCACCGGCGATGGCGCGGGCCAGCAAGGTCTTGCCGGTGCCGGGCGGGCCGACCAGCAGCAGGCCGCGCGGAATACGGCCGCCGAGCCGCTGGAATTTGCCGGGATCGCGCAAGAACTCCACGATCTCCTGCAGGTCGAGCTTGGCTTCGTCGACGCCGGCCACGTCCTCGAAGGTGACCCGGCCATGCGCCTCGGTCAAAAGCTTGGCGCGCGATTTGCCGAAGCCGAGCGCCTTACCGCCGGCCCCCTGCATCTGGCGGGACAGGAAAATCCACACTCCGATCAGCGCCACGAACGGCAGCCACGAGATCAGCAGCGACACAAACCAGGGCACATTCTCGGTCTGCGGCCGCGCCGTGATCGCCACACCCTTGTTGTACAGCCGCTGGATCAGCGTCGGGTCGCTCGGCGAATAGGTCTGGAAAGTGCGCCCATCCGTAAAGGTGCCGTGGATTTCCGGCCCCTGGATCAGCACGTCGCGGACGCGACCCTGATCCACCTCATTGAGCAGTTGCGAGAAGGAGATATCTTGCGAGGTCGTATGCTGGCCCGGATTCTGGAACAGCGTGAACAGCGCCAGCAACAGCAGGACGATGATGATCCATAAGGCGAAATTGCGAAGGTTCGCGTTCATCGCGTGTCCTTGATCAGCGGCTCGCGCAAGCGCCGACCGCTGGCCCTATGATCGCAAATCATGGCGGCTTCACGTCTCCCTAACCACAGCAATGTAGGCGCCGCCTTGTTCCCTGCCAAGAGAAGCCAGCAGTCGAGAAACCACCTATCCTAGCGCTACTTCGTAAAGCGGCTATTGCCGCCCCGCCGGGGAGCCGGCTGCCTTGCCGGGGCCCGCTCGATCGTAAGCCTGTCGGCCTCGAGAGTAATCGACGCGCCGGCCAAAGTCCGCCGGAGCCCGCGCGGCCCCCGGCGCAAGACCTCGTAGAGTGCCTCGAGCTTGGCCAGTTCGACCAGCCCCTCATCGCCGGTATGCGCAACCGCGCGACCCAAAAGGCGCAGCGCCACCTCCGCCGGCAATTGCGCAAAGGCCGCCCTTGCAAGGACGATCGGGCCGCTGCGGCGCCAGACACCCGGCGCGAGCGCCGCCCGCGCCGCCTCGACGGCGAATTCGATAGCGGCGTTGGCACGCCGCATGCGGGTTGCGAGCCGCGCCAGGCCGCGTGCGTCGAGCCCCTCGCGTGCCAGCGCCGGCAACAACATGCGCAGGCGCGGGCGGGTAAACCGCGGATCGGCGTTGGTCGGGTCTTCGCTATAAGCGATGCCGGCCGCACGCAGCGTCGCGATCAGCCGCGACTTCGGGGTGTGCAGGAAGGGACGCACGAGAAAGAGCTCGCCGTCGCCCGCTGGCAGCATCGACGCCGCCGCCATGCCGGCAAGCCCGGCGATTCCGCTGCCGCGCGCCAGCCGAAACAGGACCGTTTCGGCCTGATCGTCGAGCGTATGAGCGGTCAGGACGTGCGCGTAACCGGCGCGCGCGGCAGCTTGCGCCAACAGGTCGTAGCGTGCACGTCGCGCCGCTTCCTGCAGACCGCTTGTTGGCTTCCTGCCGCGCCAGCGCAGGGTGCGGTGCGGCACGCCGAGCCGACGCGCAAGCTGCTTCACTGCGGCCGCCTCGCCGGACGATTGCGACCGCAAGCCGTGGTCGACAGTGATCGCCACGAGCTTCGGCGAACGGCTGCGCGCTTTCGCCCAGCGCGCGGCAAGCACGAGCAGCGCAGTCGAATCGGGTCCGCCGGACACCGCGAGGACGAGCCCGCGCAAACCTTCAAGACCATGGAACAGCGCGTTCGCTTCCTCATCGCGAACGGCTTGCTCAGCAATGGTCACGCTTTTGCTCTCGCTCCACGCTCTGCTTCAGGCTCGGGCCGGTGCGCGGATATTTGCGCAGCACCTCGCCCAACGAAGCGCAGGCCGCTTCCTTTTCGCCCAGCGCCGCAAGCGACTGCCCGAGCCGCAGCAGGGCCTCCGGCGCCCGCGACGTCGTCTCGTACTTCGTCGAAACGGCGAGAAACGACTCCGCCGCCTCGCGATATTGCTGCTGCTGGAAGAGGCTTTCGCCCAGCCAATATTGGGCCTCGGGCGCCAGCCGGTCGCTCGGATACTGGCGTAGGAACGAGCGGAACGTATCGGTGGCCAGCGCATAGTCCTTGTGCTGGACATAGCCGTAAGCCAGATCGTAGGCGTCCTTGGGCGAGTTGCTCGGTGGCAGTGTAGCGGGGATCGTCCCGGTCGCGTTCGGATTGCGCGGCGGCGGCGGAGGCAGCGGGCCCGCCTCCGCCGGAGCGGCAGTCTCGCGCGCAGCAAGCGTTGAAAGATTGAGCGGGGCGCCGGCGACGCGAGGGGCGGCGGGGCCGGGGCTCTCGGGCACGACGGAAGGCCGTTCGTAGATCGGCGGCGGCTCGGTCGCGCTCGTGCTGGTACCGAGCGGTCGTGGCGCGCCCGGTGCGGCGGGATTGAGCGCCGGGTCGAACGCATCGCCGCGGCGGCCTGACGAAGGCGGTACCGAGGCCGGCGCAGCCGGCTCGATCGAGGCCGTCGGCCCTGGCGGAGCGGCAGCGACCGTCGGCGCGGACGGATACTGCGCGGACGGACGCGATGTCGGCGCCGGTGGTGGCCGCGAGGCGTCGGGATGAGCGTCACCCCCCTCCTGCAAGCGGTGCACCAGCTGCTCGAGCTGTTGATTACGGTATTGCAACTGCTCGACGGCGCCGGTGAGGTTTCGAATCGCACCTTCGAGCCGATCGATGCGCGTCAACAGATCGGCCTCCGACACCTGGGCCAGGGCAGCTCCGGCGCACAGCAAACAGGAGAGCGCGACCACGAGAGGCGAGGCGAAGCGAATCATTGCCAGCCATGTTTTCGGTGAATACGCCTTCCTTACAATAGCCCATCCTGCGTCCAAATTGTGACTGGCCGCCGCACTTTTGCGGCGCCCTTCGCGGCAATATTTGGGAAAACTGCAACGACACAGCCGGACCGCCGAACCGCCGTTCGGCGGCGAGCGCTTGGCGGCTATGAACTCTGGTTGAGCACAGTCACGGCACGACGATTCTGCGACCAGCAGGAGATGTCGTTGCAGACGGCGACCGGCCGCTCCTTGCCGTAGGAGATGGTGTGCATCCGCTGGGCGGAGATGCCGCGCGAGACCAAATAGTCGCGCACGGTCTGCGCGCGCCGAGCGCCGAGCGCGATGTTGTATTCGCGGGTGCCGCGCTCGTCGGCGTGGCCTTCGATGGTGAAAGCATAGCGGTTGTAGAGATTGAGCCACTGCGCCTGCTTGTCGAGCGTGTCGCGTCCCTGCTGGGTGAGTTCCGATGAATCGGTCTCGAAGAAAACCCTGTCGCCGACGTTGACGACGAAGTCCTGCGGGCTGCCGGGCGGGGCAGTGCCGGCCATGCCGGTCTGGTCGGCCTGCTGCTTGGCGCAGCCGGCGACGGCCAGCAAGGCGACGATGACGGCTGCGAACCTGGCGCCGCGAACGATGCTCAACATGCTCATTCCGGTGCCTCCATTGTTGCGTCGTTACCGGAGATGGTCGGATGCTCTAGCAGCGCCTTCGTTAAGCGAAGGTTCCGTCAACCTTGATGCGACCTTACAAGGATGCGTAGAGCCTGCCGATCCCCCGGAAAGCTTTGGTAATGGTTAATAGGGCGTGAATGCGGCGATGATGTGGGTCACATCGTTCCTTCCGTGACACCCTCATGACAGCAGGGGCGACCAAGCCGGATCGGAGGCGAAGCTCGGCGTCGGCTCCCGCTGCTCGTTACGGCCGGCAATATCGATGGTGAACAGGGAGGGCCCGGCATTGCCGCCCGGGTCGCGAAAGAACATGATCACGCGCCCATTCGGGGCGAAGGTCGGTCCCTCGTTGTGGAAACCCTCGGTGAGGACGCGCTCGCCGGTACCGTCGGGCTTCATGACTCCGATCGCGAATTTGCCCCCGGCTTGCCGGGTAAAGGCGATATAGTCGCCGCGCGGCGACCAGACGGGCGTCGAGAATGTGCCGTCGCCGAAGCTGATGCGCTGCGCCGCGCCGCCTGCCGCCGCCATGATGTAGATCTGCGGGCGACCGCCGCGGTCGGACTCAAAGCAAATCTGAGTGCCGTCAGGCGAATAGGACGGGGAGGTATCGATTGCCGGCGTGTCGGTGAGCCGCGTCATGGCCTTCGAGCGCAGGTCCATGACGAAGAGATTCGAGTTGGAGCCCTCCTGCAGGCTCATGATCACGTGCTGCCCGTCCGGCGAGAACCGGGGCGAGAAGCTCATCCCCGGAAAGTTGCCGACGATCTCGCGCTGGCCGGTCTCGATATTGAGCAGGTAGACACGCGGATCGCCTTGGCCATAGGCCATGTAGGTGATTTCCTGGGTGGAGGGCGAGAAACGCGGCGTCAACACCAGATCATCGCCACGCGTCAGATAGCGGACGTTGGCGCCATCCTGATCCATGATGGCGAGCCGCTTGATCCGGCGTTCCTTTGGTCCGGTCTCGTCGACGAACACCACGCGGCTGTCGAAATAGCCCTTTTCCCCGGTGAGGCGCTCATAGATCGCGTCCGAGATGATGTGAGCGATCCGGCGCCAGTTGTCCGGCGTCGTGACATATTGCTGACCGGGTCCAAGCTGCTGGCCGGTGGTCACGTCCCACAGCCGGAACTCGGCCTTGATCCGACCGTCGCTCTGGCGGGTGACGCGTCCGATCACCAACGCCTGAGCATTGATGGTCCGCCAATCGGGGAAGCGGGGCACGGCGTCGACGCTGGAAATTTTCTCGATGTACGCCGCGGGATCGATCGGGGCAAACAGTCCGCAGCGCTTGAGGTTACTGACGATGATCTGCGTCACCTCGCGCGCGGCGTCGGCATCTCCGGGCGCGCCGGCGATAAAATCGGGAATCGCGATCGGCAGCGGCTGCACGTTGGCTTGGGTGATGTCGAGACTGAGCACCGCGGCGGCCCGGCGCGGCCCAGTCAGGATGCCGGCGAAGGCGGCTCCTGCGAGCACCAGTGCGCGCCTCCGGTGGAGGAGGCGCAGCGCAGACGGGTCGTTGTGGAGCGGAGGGCCGTTCATCGGAAGGGTACGGCGATCAACCACCGAATACCTCGCGCGGATCGAAATTGATGTCCATTTCCTTCCACAGGTCATAAGTGGTCTGCGACAGCATGTCGTAAGGCTGGGCTTTGACGACGGCACGCACGGCGCTGTCGCGGGTGGCCTCAAAAAGTGCCCCCTGCCCGCCGGTGAGGACTTCCGGCTGTCCGACCAGTTGATGATCGCGGGACAGCTTGATCCGAATGGTGACCACGTATTGGTCCGGGTTGCTGCTCACGGCCGCCGGCGGATTCCACAATGAGATCAGCTTGGCCCGCAGCGCATCGATTTCGCTCTGCGAGAGCCGGGCGGCGTGCCCGTTGGGGGTGCCGATCGAGGCGACGCCGTTGAGCGTCTCTGCGCTCGCCACTTGGCGCTGCGGCTCGCGCTTATCGAGCAACGCCGCTACCTGATTGGCGTCGAATTTGGCGGCACGGTGCGCCTCGTTCGGCGGCGCCGGCTTGTCTTCCGGCTTCGCCGGCTTCTTGCTCTCTTGTTTTCTCAGTTCCTCGGCGATCTGATCGGGCTTGAACTCTTGCTGTTTCTCGACCGGCTTCGGCGGCTTCTTGCTCTCTTCCTTCTTCAGCTCCTCGGCGATCTGATCCGGCTTGAATTCCGGAGCTTTGGGCTTGGCGGCCTTTTCCGGAGGCTTTGATTCGGCTTTCGGCTTCGGCTGCTCGGGCTGCGGCGGAGCAGCTGCGTCGGTGGTGACTTCCGGCTTGTCGGCGACTTTCGGGGCGAGCTCCTTGACGGGCTTTGCATCCCCGACCTTCTCGGCCAGCGGCTTCGGCTCGTCGACCACCTTCGGGGCGTTCTTCACCCCGGCGGTGAGCTGACTGAATTCGGTCGCGGAGACGAACTCGACCGGCAATGCTTCGGCCGGCGGCGCCTCGTGAGGCCTTGCCGCGAACGCGACGAGGCCCCAGGCCAGCACTCCGACATGCCCGACGCACGATATGGTCAGCCCAGGCCTCATCCCCCACCCTGTTCGACCTCCGTCACCAGCGCCACCCGATGATAGCCGGCGGCCGAGAGGCGCCCCATCACCCGCATCATTGTACCGTAATCCACTTTGC
>Ga0187784_10001752_pt1 | contig 17297 bp, 17 predicted proteins | sample 1015_SJ02_MP15_2_FD_132964 | JGI IMG/M metagenome (GOLD analysis project Ga0187784, IMG submission 132964) | Tropical peat soil microbial communities from peatlands in Department of Meta, Colombia - 1015_SJ02_MP15_20_MG | ecosystem: Environmental > Terrestrial > Soil > Wetlands > Peat | place...
TCCGCCACCGCCGTCGCGGCATGGGCGCTGCTTCCTGCCTCGATCAGCATGGATTCGATCGGCGAGCCGGGTCCCTCCAACACTGCGGTGAGGCGGGCGACCTCGGCGGCGACGTCGTTGATGCGCTCGCGCAGCAGCGCGTTCTCGACCCGCTCCGCCGCCCAGGTCGACTCGGCGTCGCGCTTCATGGTGCCGATCTCGCGTTGCAGCTTGGTGCGCTCCTCGATCGCAGCCGCGAGCTGCGCTTCGAGCTGCGCGATGTCGGCGCGGAACCGGTCGACCGCGCTGTTCGACCGGTTGCCGGAGGTCGCCAGCTCGGCGCGCAGATCGGTCTCGGTCTTGCGCGCGGCATCGAGCTCGCTCGTCACGCGGTCGAGCTGATAATCGCGCTCGGCCAGCAGCCGTCCCTGATCGCCGAGCCTGCCTTCGAGTTCCTGGACCCGGCGGTTGAGCAGCTCCGCCTCGGTGGTCTGCACCACAAGCTGGCGCTCCAATTCGGTCGTCCGCGCGCCGAGGTCGCCGAGCTTGCCGCGTGCTTCCGCCAATTCCTTCGACGCGGTCTCGGCGTCGGCGCGCTCGCGCGTCAGGCGGCGCTCGGTTTCGTCGACGGCATCTTCAAATTCGGCAACGCTGACCTTGAGCGCCTCGACCTGGGTGCGCAAGGCGGCGATTTCGGTGCGCTGGCTGTCGGCGATGAGCGAGCGTTCGCCGAGCTCGCCGAGCAATTTGGTCAGTTCCGATTCCTTATCGGCAAGCTGGCGCTCGGCCTCGCGCAGCGAACCCGACTTGATCTGGAATTCCTCCTCAGTGGCGCGCAGCTGGTCGCGCAGGGTCTTCTCGTGCGCCTCGAGCGCGAAAATCGTCGCCGTCTTCTCGCCGAGTTCCTTCTTGAGCTGGTTGATGGCGTCGGTTTTTTTGCCGAGTTCGACGAGCTGGCTCGTCGTCTTCGCCTTCATCTTCTCGACGCTCATTTCGAGGCGCCGGGTCGACATGGCGAATTCGGCGCGCAGCTGGTCCTTGTCGGCGCGGATTTCGGCGATCGACAGGGGCGTGGCCGCTTCGAGCCGTTTCATGGTCAGCCGCACGGCGCGGTTATGCACCAGCGGAACGAACAACAGGCACAGCAGCGCCGCGACCAGAAACCCGATGCCGAAATACATGGCCGATTCGATCACGACGCTACGCCCTCGAACTGCGCTGGAACTGCACCCGGAACTGCACCCCTTGCCGGTCGCATGACCATGCCATGCGCCTGCGCGCTGCACCACATTAACGGCCCGTTAACCTAAACCGACTTTGCCCGCTGCGCCAAGGCTTTGCTGCCGGCGCCGCATTTTCCGCGAAAAACAGCGGGTCAAAATGGATTCCACGTCGGCCGCTCGGTGAATTTGAGATAGCCGAGATTGGCGCCGAGCCGGAAACCGACGCCCGATTGGATGGGGACCACCACAATATGGTTGGCGGTGAGCGCGGTCATGCCGAAGCCGCCTACGAAATAGGCGCTACCGTCGATGCCGCCGAACCGGTCGAAGATGGCGTCGGTCCGCGGCAGATTATAGACCAGCATCATGGTGCGCGCGCCCTCGGCGCCGGCATCGAAACCGATCGAGGGGCCCTGCCAGAACACGCGGAGATCGCCGGCGTTTTTCGTGTAAAGCGTGCCGTCGCCGTAGCGCAGGCCACCGACAAAGGCGCCGCCGGCTTCTTCGCCGAGAATATAGCCGTTCGGCTGGCCCCACCGGCTGAACGCCTTCTGGATCACCATGGCAAGCCCGCGGGACACCCCGCCGAAAAAGCGGTGACCGGCATCGATCAATTCGTTCGACGAGTACTGGTTCGACGGCGGCCGCGGTGCTTGCACTTCGCCGGGCGGCGGCTGGGGCGGCATGGTCTGGGCGGCGACCGGCGCCGCTGCGAAAGCGGCCAAGGCGGCGGCGATGACCCGCAAGGTGAGATTCATGGTCAGTTCCCCGTTTAACCCCTTGCTCACACGATCGGTCTAACTGATGGAACCGGCTCCGAATCAAGCGAAGCCTTGGCCGAGACTATGACGACAGGACGACAAAAACGGAAGCAATACTGCGCCCGGGCGGCGGTCGCGGCGTTCGGCGTCGGCCTCGCCGCGCTGCTCCTCGCCGGCCCGTCGATTGCGACTGCCAATACCGGCGGCCGCATCGTGGTCGACTGGCACAGCGGGCTTGCGATCAGCGGCTACGATCCGGTCGCCTTCTTCACCGAGGGCAAACCGACGGCCGGGAGCGCCGATTTCGAGTTGCGCTATGGCGGCGTCGTCTGGCGTTTCGCCAATCCCGGCAATCGCGCGGCGTTCGCGGCGCGGCCAGACGTATACATGCCGCGTTACGGCGGCTACGACCCCCTCGGCGTGGCGCGCGGCGTGGCGGTGGCAGGCAATGCGAATATGTGGCTCATCCTCGACGAACGGCTGTTCCTGTTCTACGACGGGACGCGGCGCTCCGAATTTGCCGCCCAGCCCGACCGCGTGATCGCTGCAGCGGACCGCAAATGGCCGCAGCTGCTGCGCATGCTTACGCCGTGACTGCGCCGGTCGCGATGAAGCCGGGAATCAAAAGACCCGGCGTGCCGTAGCGTAGCGGCGACCCGTCGGGAGCCGCGACATCGCCGCCCGCCGCTTTGACAATAGCGTGACCCGCCGCCACGTCCCAGTCGTGCGTCGGGGCAAGGCGCGGATATAGATCGGCCGAACCTTCGGCCACACGGCAGAATTTGATCGCAGAGCCGCTCGGCGCGAGCTTGGCCTGCGGAAAACCATCGACATAAGCCTGCGTGCGCGCTTCCAGATGCGAGCGGCTGACCATGATGATGGTCTCGCCTTGCGGTCTCTTCCGCACCCGGATCGGCGTCGGCGGGCTATTCGGCGCCCCGGTAATCCGGTCGGCGCTGCCGCCGACGATGCCGCGCCAAATGCCGCCCAGCGCCGGCGCGCAAATGACGCCCAACAGCGGGGCGCGGTCGGCCATGATCGCGATATTGATGGTGTATTCGTTGCGGCCGGCAATGAATTCACGGGTGCCGTCGAGCGGATCGACGAGAAAATAGCTTGCGCCTTTGCCGGCCGGAAGGATCGGCGTTTGCCGGGCAGCGCGCTCCTCCGAGATGATCGGCAATTGTGGCGCCAGTCGCTCAAGCGCCTCGCAGATCACCGCTTCGGCGGTTTCGTCGGCGGCGGTGACCGGGGAGCCGTCGGGCTTGCGGTGCACCGCGCCTGAGCCGGTGCAGTTACGGATGGCGTCGGCGGCACGCGCTGCGACCGCAGTCAAGTCGTCGAGAAGCGCGGCCGCCGCGGCCGCATCGAGCGTGGGCAAGGACTACTCCTGAGATGCCAAAGGGCTTGCCGTTTAGCATGTCTGGACGATAAGGGCACGATTGCCGAATCGCCTGCGCTGTGACAGGCACGGGCATCCTCTGCCGCGGAGCCGCCCATGTCCGCCCCCGTTCCCCACCCGATTGCCATTGGCGCCCTCGACCTTGCCGCGCTGTTATGTTCGCGCGTGTGTCATGATTTGATCAGTCCGGTGGGCGCCATCGTCAACGGTCTTGAGGTTCTCGACGAGGACAAGGACGAGGAAACCAGGACCTTCGCCCTCGATCTGATCAAAAAGAGCGCGCGGCAAGCCTCCGCCAAGCTGCAATTCTGCCGGCTGGCCTTCGGCGCGGCCGGGTCGGTCGGCGCCCAGATCGAGCTCGGCGACGCCGAGAAGGCCGCGCGCGGCCTCATCGAGGACGGCAAGACAACAATCGTCTGGAATCTGCCGCGGGAATTGGTGGCGAAAAATCGGGCGAAGCTTCTGCTCAACATGCTGATGGTGGCCGGCGGCGCCATCCCGCGGGGCGGCACGCTCAAAGTCGATCCCGCCGGCTCGGGCTATCGCGTCACTGCATCGGGTCTTAACGCCCGTATCGCCCCGGCGACCGCCGACCTCCTTGCCGGGAGCCCCGGGCACGCCGTCGACGCTCACGCCATCCAGCCGTTTTATACCGGAATTCTGGCCCGCGATTGCGGCCTCACCGTCACCGCAACGGCCGAGGGTGAGGCCGTGGTCATAACCGCCGGTTAAGCGGTTTTACGCGCCTCGTCGGCCGTTTCGGCGGGGGTTGCGCAACCGAAATTAAACCCTTTGGCAACACACTGAAGCCGCCCGATCAGGCGGCTGCCGCCTGGCGCGGGCAACGCGCGTTGCGCGTGCGGGTGGTACGGATACACGCACTGCGTGTTGCGGCGTGAACCGAGGCGTTTGAGTGATGGACGAGTTGCTGCGGGACTTTTTGACCGAGACCGGGGAGAGCCTCGATCTGGTCGATGCCGAGCTCGTCCGCTTCGAGCAGGAGCCGAACAATGGCCACATCCTCGGCAATATTTTTCGCCTGGTCCACACCGTCAAAGGCACCTGCGGCTTCCTTGGTCTGCCGCGGCTTGAAACGCTCACCCACGCCGCAGAAAACCTGATCGGCAAATTCCGCGACGGCATGCCGGTCACCGGCGAAGCCGTCACGCTTATCCTTTCCACCATCGACCGCATCAAAGTGATCCTCGCCGGCCTCGGCGCAACCGAACACGAGCCGAGCGGTGACGACGGCGACCTCATCGCCGCGCTCAACCGCCTGGCGGGCCACGATCACGCCGCGCCCCAGGCGTCGGCCCCCGAGCCGACCGAGCGCGACGCAGAACGGCGCAGCGACGGCGTCGACGCCGGCGAGAAACCGGCGCCCCAGGCGCTCGACAAGCCCGCGGCGGAGACCGGCGACAAGCTCGCAAGCCACTCCATCCGCGTCAGCGTCGACACTCTCGACCACTTGGTAACCACCGTTTCCGAACTGGTGCTGACGCGCAACCAGCTCCTCGACATCGCGCGCCGGCACGAAGATTCGGACTTCAAAGTTCCGTTGCAGCGGCTGTCCAGCGTCACCGCCGAGCTGCAGGAAGGGGTGATGAAGACGCGCATGCAGCCGATCGGCAATGCCTGGCAAAAGCTGCCCCGCATCGTGCGCGATCTGTGCGCCGAACTCGACAAGGACATCGAACTTGAAATGCACGGCGCCGAGACCGAGCTCGACCGCCAGGTTCTCGAACACGTCAGGGACCCGCTGACTCATCTCGTCCGCAATTGCGCCGATCACGGCATCGAGACGCCGAGCGAGCGGCTTGCCGCCGGCAAGCTGCAAGCCGGCATCATCCGGCTCGCCGCCCGTCATGAAGGCGGTCACATCATCATCGAGATCGCCGACGACGGCCGGGGGCTCGACACCGCCCGCATCAAGGCCAAGGCCGTCGAAATGGGACTGGCCAGCGAAGCCGACGTGGCGAGCAAATCGGACGGCGAAATCTGCCACTTCATCTTCTCGCCCGGTTTCTCCACCGCCGCGCAGGTGACCAGCATTTCCGGCCGCGGCGTCGGCATGGACGTCGTGCGCAGCAATATCGAGCAGATCGGCGGCACCGTCGACCTGAAGTCGGCGCCCGGTACCGGAACGACCTTCACCATCAAGATTCCGCTGACCCTTGCCATCGTCTCGGCGCTCATTGTCGAGGCTGCGGGCGAACGCTTCGCCATCCCGCAACTTGCAGTGCTCGAACTCGTCCGCGCCGGCACCGGTTCGCAACGCATCGAGCGCATCAAGGACACCCCGGTGCTGCGGCTGCGCAATAAATTGTTGCCGCTTCTGCATCTGAAAGAGGTTCTGCGGATCGGCGACGGCAGCACTGACGGCGGCTTTGTCGTCGTCATCCAGGTCGGCAACCAGGTGTTCGGCGCCGTCGTCGACGGCGTACTGCACACCGAGGAGATCGTCATCAAGCCGATGTCGTCGAAACTGCGGCACATCACGGCGTTTTCCGGAACGACCATTCTGGGCGACGGCTCGGTAATCATGATCATCGACCCGAACGGCGTGGCGCAGGCGCTCGGCCGCGCCGCGCAGGCGACGCAGACCGACGCCCCGGAATTGAAGCAAAACGAGGAAACCGCCGGCGAAAGCGCCGTAGCGCTGCTGGTATTCCGCGCCGGCTCGCAGCGGCCGAAGGCTGTGCCGCTCTCGCTGGTCACCCGGCTCGAGGAAATCGATTGCCGCCGCATCGAAATCTCCGACGGCCGCCACCTCGTGCAATATCGCGATCAGCTCATGCCGCTTTTACGCGTCGATGCTGACAGCGGCCTGAAGCAGGAAGGCGCCCAGCCGATCCTGGTGTTCTCCGACGACGGCCGTTCCATGGGACTGGTGGTCGACGAGATCGTCGATATCGTCGAGAACAAGCTCGATATCGAACTGGCCAGCAACCGCCCCGGCGTTCTCGGTTTCGCCGTGATCAAGGGACAGACCACCGAAATCATCGACGTTGGGCATTTCCTGCCGCAGGCCTTCGAGGACTGGTTCCGCCGCAGCGACGGCGGCGCGGCGCGTTCGGCGCGCACTGTCCTGCTGGTCGACGACTCGCCGTTCTTCCGCGAGCTGCTGACGCCGCTGATCAAGGCGGCCGGTTACCAGGTGCTCGCCGTCGGCTCGGGAGCGGATGCGCTCGCCGCGCTCAAATCCGGCGCCCGCGTCGATCTCGTCGTGACCGATGTGGAAATGCCGGACATGGACGGCTTTGCGCTCGCCGAAGCGGTGCGCGGCGCGCCGACCACCGCGGCCATACCGATCATCGCGCTCGCCGCCATGGTGTCCGACGAAGCGATCGAGCGCGGGCGCACCGTCGGATTCCACGATTTCGTCGCTAAGTTCGACCGCACCGGTTTGATCGCAGCGATCAAAGAACAAAGCGCCGACGTTACCCGGGCAGCGTGACAATGAACGACATTGCGAGACTGACGGAGTACGTCACCTTCACCACCGCCGCGCAGCTGTTCGGTCTGCCGATCGAGCGCGTGCAGGACGTTTTCAAGCCGACGCATATGACGCGCGTGCCGCTGGCCGGGCCGGAAATCGCGGGCGTGCTCAACCTGCGCGGACGTATAGTCACCGCGATAAATCTCGGCAACCGGCTCGATCTACAATCGCCCGCGGCGGCTGCGGCTTCTATGGCGATCGGCATCGAATCCGGCGCTGAATCGTTCGGTCTGTTGGTCGATGCAGTCGGCGAAGTGCTCAAGCTACCCGACGCCGAGCGCGAACCGAATCCCGTCAATCTCGACCGCAAACTCGCGCGCGTGTCGGACGGCGTCTTCCGGCTCGACGGCCAGCTTCTGGTGGTGCTCAACGTCGATCGGGTGCTGGATTTCGGCGCCGAGGCGCACGCGGCTTGAATGCGAATGCTAAATGCAATCGGAGAGCGCGGCGGTGTCGCCGGCTTCAGCGTAGAGTGAGGACCTTATGAAAACGTGCTTGGTTGTCGACGATTCCAGCGTCATCCGCAAGGTGGCGCGGCGGATTCTTGAAGGCCTCGACTTCCAGATCATGGAAGCCGAGAACGGCGAAGAGGCGATCGAAGCCTGCCAGAAGAGCTTGCCGGACGCGATCCTGCTCGATTGGAACATGCCGAAAATGGACGGCTATGATTTCCTTCGCATGTTGCGCCGGCTGCCCGGCGGCGACCGGCCCAGGGTGGTGTTCTGCACCACCGAGAACGATGTCGCCCACATCGCGCGCGCGCTGCATGCGGGCGCCAACGAATACATCATGAAGCCGTTCGACAAGGAAATCGTCGAGGCGAAGTTCCAGGAAGTCGGGCTGATCTGAGGCAAGTCCGAACTAAAGTCCCGCGTACCGAAAGTACCAAACTGCCATGAGTAGCGTCGCCGCCGCCGCAAGCCCTGCGCTCCGGACCGAGAAGCCCATTCGCGTGATGGTGGTCGACGATGCCATCGTCGTGCGCAGCCTGCTGGCGCGCTGGGTGGACGCCGAGCCCGATATGCAGACCGTCGCCTCGGTTGCGAATGGACGCGAGGCGGTGGCGCGAATCGAGCACAGCGAGGCCGACGTCGTCGTGCTCGACATCGACATGCCGGAACTCGACGGCATTTCCGCCCTGCCGCTGTTGCTGCAGAAAAAGCGCGACCTCGTCGTGATCATGGTCTCGACGTTTACGCGCCGCGGGGCCGAAATAAGTTTTCGCGCGCTGGCACTGGGCGCCGCCGACTACATTCCGAAGCCGGAAACCGAGACAACGACGGCGGCTGCGTTCCGCCGCGAATTGATCGAGAAGATCCGCGCGCTCGGCCGTAACCGATGGTCCCCGCGCGCCCGCATCGCACCGGCTGAAATTGCGCCGGCGCCGCGGCCGGCGCGAAAGCCGGTTGCGGACGGAGCCCCGGCCCTGAAGTTGCGGCCGTTTTCGGCCGTCGCGCCGCGCGCCTTGGTCATCGGCGCGTCGACCGGCGGCCCGCAGGCGCTCACCATGTTGATCGAAAAACTACCCGCCGCGATCGACCGGGCGCCGGTGCTGATCACGCAGCATATGCCGGCGATGTTCACCACCGTGCTCGCCGAGCATCTGTCGCGCGCCGGCGGCCGCGGCGCGCACGAGGCCGAGCACGGCGAGCCGGTGCTCGCCGGCGGCATCTACGTCGCGCCCGGCGGCCGGCACATGCGGGTCGTGCGCACCGCCGAAGGCATAAGGATCGCGCTTGGCGATGACGCGCCGATCAATTTCTGCAAGCCCGCGGTCGACGCACTGTTCAGCTCCGCGGTTCCGGTATGGGGCGCAGGCACGCTGGCGGTGGTGCTCACCGGCATGGGCGCCGACGGCACCGGCGGCGCCACCAATATCGTGGCCGCCGGCGGCAGCGTCATCGCCCAGGACGAAGCGACCAGCGTGGTCTGGGGCATGCCGCGCTCGGTGGCGCAGGCCGGCCTGTGCTCGGCGGTACTGCCGCTCGATCAGATCGCGCCGAAGATCATTCGCCTGCTGTCGGGAACGCGCCCGTGACGCCGCACGAATACGACTTCCTGCGCAAGTGCCTCAAGGAGCGCTCCGGGCTCGTGCTGTCGGCGGACAAGCAATATTTGGTCGAAAGCCGCCTGTTGCCGGTGGCGCGCAAGGCGGGGCTGGCCAATCTCGGCGAATTGGTGGCCGCGCTGAAGGTCGTGCCGGACGCCGCGCTCATGACGGCCGTCGTCGAGGCCATGACGACCAACGAATCGTTCTTCTTCCGCGACAAGACCCCGTTCGAGCATTTCCGCTTGACGGTCATGCCGGCTCTGCTGGCGGCGCGGAAGAATTCGCACACCATTCGCATCTGGTGCGCGGCTGCGGCCTGCGGCCAGGAGCCCTATTCGCTGGCCATGTGCCTCAAGGAGATCGAGATCACCGGCTGGCGCATCGAGCTGCTCGCGACCGATCTATCCGGCGAGGTGCTGGAAAAGGCGCGCGCCGGCCTCTATACCCAGTTCGAAGTGCAGCGCGGGCTGCCGATCCAGCTCCTGATCAAGCATTTCGCCCAAATCGGCGACTTGTGGCAAATCTCGCCCGAACTGCGCGCCATTGTGCGCTACCGGCAGCTCAACCTGCTTGCCGATTTTTCCCAGCTCGGCACGTTCGACCTCATCTTCTGCCGCAACGTGCTGATTTATTTCGACGCCGAGACCAAGATCAACGTGCTCAACCGGCTGGCGCGGATCATTGCCCCCGACGGCTATCTGGTGCTCGGCGCCGCGGAAACCGTGGTGGGGCTGACCGACCGTTTCAAGATGGTGCCCGATAAACGCGGCCTCTATGTGCCGGCCTTGGCGCCCTCGCGCCTGTCACCGCCGGCCGCCAAGCCTGCCCCGCGCCTGGTCGCGGTCAATGGCGGGCGGTGAGACGTCTCAGGGGCGCCGCTGCGGCCGGGCTTGGCCGCCAAAACAAAAACCCCGGCCGATCGGGCCGGGGTTTTGCTACCGTGGCGTACAAGAATGTCAGGCCGGGATCTTGGCCTCGTCCTCGGTCGGCTCGCGCAGCACGTAGCCGCGGCCCCACACCGTCTCGATGTAGTTTTTGCCGTTTGAGGCATTGGCGAGCTTTTTGCGCAGCTTGCAGATGAAGACGTCGATGATCTTCAGCTCCGGCTCGTCCATGCCGCCATAGAGGTGGTTCAAGAACATTTCCTTGGTCAGCGTCGTGCCTTTGCGCAGGCTCAAGAGTTCCAGCATCTGGTACTCTTTGCCGGTCAGGTGCACGCGCGCGCCGTTGACCTCCACGGTCTTGGTATCGAGGTTGACGACGAGGTCGCCGGTCTGGATGACGGATTGGGCGTGGCCCTTGGAGCGTCGCACGATGGCGTGGATGCGAGCCACCAATTCGTCCTTATGGAATGGCTTGGTCATGTAGTCGTCGGCGCCGAAGCCGAGACCTCTGACCTTGTCCTCGATGCCGGCAAGCCCGGAAAGGATCAGGATCGGCGTCTTCACCTTCGACACGCGAAGGCTGCGCAGCACTTCAAATCCCGACATGTCCGGCAGGTTCAGATCGAGAAGGATGATGTCGTAGTCGTAAATCTTGCCGAGGTCGATGCCTTCTTCGCCGAGATCGGTCGTGTAGACATTGAAGCTCTCGGATTTGAGCATCAGCTCGATCGATTGCGCGGTGGCGCTATCGTCTTCAATCAGCAATACGCGCATGCCATGCCCCTTCCTCGCCGCGCGGGCTCAAGGTCGCCACGCCGCAGTGGCGGCCCCTGGAAAACGCCTTGCACAAACTGATTCGGGACACTAACGGCGCTATGGTTAACAAAACCTGATTCTGGAGCGCAAGCACCCTGTAGGCAAATTCTCCCGAATCGCCTTAAGATGTTGCTCAGTAGTGGTTTTTTAGTCACGCTTCCGTTCATGTCCCGGATTAAGTTTTGGCGCTAACCGACTCATACGACTCGCCCTCCGTCCGGGATGGGCGAGCCCGCCTTGGCTCATCGGACGACATCGCGATGATTAACGGCCCGGGTAAACAAGCGATTAAGATGGAGCCCTGCGGGGTAACCATTCTTTTGCCGCCGGGTCTTTTTCCAGGATGGCGGCGCCGGCCCGGTGCGGCGGACGGAGCGCGGCGATGAAAGCGCTCGCCGAACAAATCAACGAGCTTGACGGCATTGAAATCTACGGCCGCGTGGTTGGCGTGCGCGGGCTGATGGTCGAGGTCGCCGGCCCGCTGCATGCAATGTCGGTCGGCGCCCGGGTGATAATCGAGACCGCCGCCAAGACCATTCCCTGCGAAGTGGTCGGCTTTTCCGGGGTTAACGCTTTGTTAATGCCATTCGGCCCGCTGGAGGGCGTGCGGCGCGGCTGCCGCGCGCTGGTGACCTCGGTTGCCGGCGCGGTGCGACCGTCGGCCGGCTGGCTCGGTCGGGTGGTCAACGCCTTGGGCGAACCGATCGACGGCAAGGGCCCGCTGTTGTTGGGCGCTTCGCCCTATCCGCTGCGCAATATGCCGCCGCTCGCCCATGCGCGGCGGCGCGTCGGGGCGCCGCTTGACCTTGGCGTGCGGGCTCTCAACACCTTCGTGACCTGCTGTCACGGCCAGCGGATGGGCATTTTTTCGGGCTCCGGCGTCGGCAAATCGGTGCTGTTGTCGATGCTGGCGCGCAACGTTTCGGCCGATATCTCGGTCATCGGGCTGATCGGAGAGCGCGGGCGCGAGGTCCAGGAATTCTTGCAGGACGATCTCGGCGAAACCGGTCTCGCCCGCTCGGTGGTAGTGGTGTCGACTTCCGACGAGCCGGCGCTGATGCGCCGGCAGGCGGCGTATCTGACGCTCGCCATCGCCGAATATTTCCGCGATGAGGGCCAGGACGTGCTGGTGCTGATGGATTCGGTCACGCGCTTTGCCATGGCGCAGCGCGAAATCGGGCTCTCCGCCGGCGAGCCGCCGACCGCCAAAGGCTATACGCCGACCGTCTTCACCGAGCTGCCGCGGCTCTTAGAACGCGCCGGGCCCGGCACCGAGCAGGGCACCATCACCGGCATATTCACGGTGCTGGTGGACGGCGACGACCATAACGAGCCGATTGCTGACGCCGTGCGCGGCATCCTCGACGGCCATATTGTCATGGAACGCGCCATTGCCGAGCGCGGCCGCTACCCGGCCATCAACCTGCTCAAATCGGTATCGCGCACCATGCCACGGGCGGCCGACCCGGCCTATCTGCCCGCTTTGACCCGGGCCCGGCAGGTGATGGCGATCTATGCCGACATGGAGGAGCTGATCCGGCTCGGCGCCTACCGTACCGGGACCAGTCCCGAGGTCGACGAGGCCATCCGGCTGCATGCGCCGCTTGAGGAGTTTCTGGCCCAAAGTAAGGAAGAAGCAACCAGCTTGGCCGAAGGATATCGCCGGTTGGCTCAAATTTTGGCCGCTACGGAAACCGAACGCTAACGTTATCCGTGCCACAATCCAGGCTAACGGGGGGCGCCGCGCGAGGTGGTGGGCGGCCCGCTGGACCCGTGGCTTCGGGGGAGTGCTAGTCGATGAAGTCCCGAGAGACGCTCATTCGCCTGAAGAAGTTTCAGGTCGACGAGAAGCGGCGCCGCGTCGCGCAGATCGAAACTATGATCGCCGAATTCGAGCGCATGGCGGGCGATCTCGAGCGCGAGATCCGGGCCGAGCAGGATCGCGCCGGCATCCACGATCCCGGCCATTTTGCCTATCCGACCTATGCCAAAGCCGCCATTGCGCGGCGTGAAAACCTCAAGCGCTCCGCCGAAGAGCTGCGCGCCCAGTTGGAAGACGCCAAGTCGGCGCTGGGCGAGGCTTTCGACGACCTCAAGAAGCTTGAGCTGCTCGACGAACGCGACCAGATGCGCGAACGCGAGGCGGAAAATGCCGCCGAGCAGGTCGAGCTTGACGGCATCGCGCTGATGCGCGCCCGCGGCGTCGCTCCGGCGTAAGCGGCAATCAACGACAGCCAGTCCGTCGTTCCCGGCTGACCGAGCGTCAGCCCGGCCAGTTGTCTGGCCTGCTGCCCCCTGCCTTGCGTCGCTTTCAGCCCTCGACGAGGGCCACGCTTCGCGGCGATAATCGGTCAGAGCGTGAGGGCGAGCGGGCCATGTGGGCGGGTAAGCGGGCGGTGGCGTGTGCAGTCCCTTGGGGCCGGGAGCCGTCATGTTGATGCAGGCGGAGCTGGTCGGGCTGCTCGAAGCCGTTGGCCAGGGCGATCAGGCCGCTTTCGAGCGCCTCTACACCGAGACTCGCGCGAAACTCTACGGGGTGTTGCTCCGTATCTTGGGCAGGCCGGCATTGGCCGAAGAGGTAATGCAGGAAACCTACCTCAAGGTGTGGCAAATGGCCCCCAAATTCGACCCGGCGATCGCAAGCCCGATCACCTGGATGGTGGCCATGGCGCGCAACCGCGCCATCGACATCGTACGCAAGCGCGGCGATGTCTCGATCGAGGAGGAACCCGAAGCGCTGGAGGTCGCCGCCGAGGCGCCGGCGCCCTTGGCGCGGCGCGAGATGACCGAGGAACTCAAGCGCCTGCTGTCCTGCCTCGGCAAACTCGATCCGGAGAAACAGCGCATTGTTCTGCTCGCCTATTACAGCGGCTGGAGCCGCGACCAGCTGGCACGGAAGCTCGATATTCCGGTGAACACGATCAAGACCTGGCTTCGCCGCAGTCTGCTCGAAATTCGCGAGTGTATGGGGAGCTGAGAATGCTGCTGCGAATGCGGAACCGGCGTGCCGGGATGGCGCCAATCGAACAACTTCGTTGAGGTGAATATGGACGACGACCGCGATGCTCTTGCCGCCGAATATGTCTTGGGAACGCTCGCCGCCGACGAACGCGACCAGGCCGAGGCATTGCTCGAGATCGATCCGGGTTTTGCCGAGATCGTGCGGGTCTGGGAGCGCCGGCTCGGGGAGCTCAACGTGATGGTCGAGGCGGTCGAGCCGCCGCCCGAACTGTGGGACCGGATCAACGGACAGGTCGCCGGCGAGGAGCAGCACCGCGCCGCCAAAATTGCCACCGTCCTGCCGGCATTCGAACAGGCCGTCACGCGGACCGAGGCGCCCGGTGGTGCGGAGGCACCGGTGTCCGAGGCGATGCCGCAGTCCGGGCCCGAACCGCCGCAGGATCTCGACGAGACCGCCGTTGCCGCGCTGGCCTCGAGCCTGTTGCCGCCGGAGCCGCAGCCGGGCGCGGAACAGCCCGCGGCACCGGCCGCCGCGACGGGCGCCGCGAAGATCGAGCGTAGCGCCGAGGTCGTTTATCTGGCGCGGCAAGCGCGGCGCTGGCGCTCCCTCACCGTCGCCATGAGCGCGATTGCGGCGCTGCTTGCGATCTATGTCGGGCTCGGCCAGTGGGCGCCCGGCCTGCTGCCGCGCGCGCGGCAAGCGCAGGCACCGGCAATCGCGCAGGCGCCGGCCGCGAGCTTTGTCGCAGTGTTGCAGCAGGAACCGACCGCGCCGGCGTTCTTGCTCTCGGTCGATCCGCAAGACCGCGCCATGACCGTGCGCAGAATGACTGCGGCGCCCGATCCAGGCCGCAGTTACGAACTGTGGCTGATCCCGGGCCCGAACCAAGGTCCGCGCTCGCTCGGTTTAATTGGCGGGACCGAATTCACCAGCCGCGCGCTGCCGCCGGACCTCGACGCCGAGGCCCTGCACACGGCGAGTTATGCGGTATCGCTCGAGCCTGCCGGCGGCTCGCCGAAGGGCGTGCCAAGCGGGCCTATCCTGTTCACCGGCAAAATGGTGGACGCGGTTCCCAGCCCGCTTCCGAAGGGCTCGTAACGCCTTGACGTTAGCGAATGGTCGGCAGATGACCGGTCAAAGTCGTCGGCTGGCCGGCTTTAACGAGCGCGGCGGTGCCGAGATCGATCGTGCCGGCGACATGGGCAAAAATGCCTACGACGGCGACCACGGTGGCGCACAGCAAGCCGATGACCACGATCTTCAAATGGGTCGCACGGTCGGCGTTGTACATCGAATGGTTCATAACGTCCTCCCGTTTCTGCATTTGTCGCAGCAAGCGGGCCGAAGGTTTCGACTAACGCAGCTGGATACGCCCACGACTAATAGAGCTAGGTACGCGCACCTGTCCGCAAAACGCCTCTTCACCGAACCTTGAAGACAGGTGATAACGAGTGAACGGCCACCGGGTTCCGCCGCCGGCGCGGGTTGGGCGGTGAAATCCGGCCGGTTAAGAGCACGCTTGGCAGGCGTTTAGAGGACCAAATGGATAAGCAGATCGTCGCTGAACTGGCGCCTACCGGCATTCTTCGCGCCGGCATCAATATGGGTAACTTCCTGTTGGTGACCGGCAAGACCGCCGCCGGCGACCCCCAAGGCGTCGCCCCCGATATGGCGGCAGAGATCGCAAGGCGCCTCGGCGTTCCGGTCGCTTACGTGAAATACGACCGGCCCTCGCAGCTCGCCGACGCCGCCGGCACCAATAGCTGGGACATCGGCTTGATCGGTGCCGAACCGCAACGGGCCGAAAAGATCACCTTCACCGCCGCCTATTGCGAAATCGAAGCGACTTATCTGGTGCCAGGCGGCTCGACGATTACAAGCATCGCCGACGTCGACCGGCCGGGCATCCGTATCGCCAGCCGGCGTGGTGCGGCCTACGGCCTCTGGCTCGAGCGCAATATCAAGCAGGCAAAGCTTCTGCTGTCCGAAAGTGCTGAGGGGCCGTTGCAGCAATTCGTTACCGAAAAGCTCGAAGCATACGGGGCGCTACGTCCGCAGCTTCTGACCGAGGCAAAGAAGGTGCCGGGGTCCCGCATTCTGCCGGGCAACTTCATGACCGTGCAACAGGCGATCGGAACGGCCAAGGCCAACGCGGCCGGCGCGGCGTTTCTCAGCGATTTCGTCGCCGAGGCCAAGCGCTCCGGCTTGGTGGCGCGGCTGATCGAGAAGCACCGCGTCGATGGCTTGTCGGTCGCGCCCTAGGACCTGACCCCACGTGCGCTTTCGGCGCGAAGCGGACATGCACTGGCACGGGAAACCGGCCAAGTCTGTCGCGAATGATGATGTGGACGGCGCCCGCTCTGCGGCATCGAAGTGCCATAGGGTGGTTGCGTTAAAGCGAACCACTAACGAGGGGAGCCGTCCATGGGCGAGGTTAGCACAATTGGTCTCGATATTGCGAAGTCGGTATTCCAAGTTCACGGCGTAGATGTTGTCGGCACGGTGGTGATCCGCAAGCGAGTGAGCCGCGCGAAGGTGGTGGAGTTTTTTGCGGCATTGCCGCCATGTCTGGTGGGCATTGAGGCATGTCCGACCGCACATCATTGGAGCCGCAGGCTGCAAGTGCTCGGCCATACAGTAAAGCTGATGCCGCCGAGTTACGTGAAGGCCTATCTCAAGCGCGGCAAGAACGACGCTAACGATGCTGCTGCGATCTGCGAGGCCGTGATGCGGCCGTCGATGCGATTTGTACCGACGAAGTCGGAGCAGCAGCAGTCAATCTTGATGCTACATCGCAGCCGGCAACTTCTCGTTCGACAGCGGACGATGCTGTCGAATGCAATCCGTGGGCATCTGGCCGAGCTCGGCATTATCTCGGCCAAGGGCCGCAACGGCACCGCCCAGTTGCTCAAGCTTATTGCTAACGAGCAGGATGACTGCATTCCATCGACCGCACGCTTCAGCCTTGACATTCTGGCGCGCCAATATGTTGCGCTCACGACCGAGATCGGAGCCATTGAGAAGCGCATCTATGCCTGGCACCGGTCATGCGAAGAGAGCCGACGGCTAGAGGAGATTCCCGGGGTCGGGCCGATCGTGGCCACGGCGTTGGTTGCCGAGGTAGGCGATTGGCAGGCGTTCTCGTCGGGCCGCAGTCTCGCGGCCTGGATCGGGTTGGTGCCCAGGCAGCATTCGACTGGGGGCAAGGAGCGGCTCGGCAGAATCTCAAAGCAGGGCAATCGATATTTGCGATGGCTGTTGGTCACCGGCGCAATGGCCGTCATCCGATATGCGCGGCAGCATGGCACGAAGCGGCTGTGGCTTGTTCACCTGATGGGACGCCGGCCGATCAAAGTCGCCGCCGTCGCGCTCGCCAACAAAATCGCGCGCATGGCTTGGGCCATGATGGTGCGCGGTCAACACTTCAAGGAGCCGACAGTGCTGCCGGCGATGGCATAGGTCTCAACGGAGGCAGGAGGTTCTAGCGAATTGGCAAGGGCATGACGACGTAATGCAGACAGGGTCGTTCCGGGGATCGGGAGAGCCCGCTTGGGTCAACGCATCTTCGAATGCGTGCGAAGGATTGGGACCCGATCCGCGAACAGCATTAGGGCCAGCGGCCATCCGCGCCGCATCAACAGGCCGGACACGTGACCGCACCCGACCAATGCTGCAGCAACGTCAGAAAGTTCTTGCCAGGGCGCCGTCCACACGTGACCCA
>Ga0187784_10001754_pt1 | contig 17293 bp, 6 predicted proteins | sample 1015_SJ02_MP15_2_FD_132964 | JGI IMG/M metagenome (GOLD analysis project Ga0187784, IMG submission 132964) | Tropical peat soil microbial communities from peatlands in Department of Meta, Colombia - 1015_SJ02_MP15_20_MG | ecosystem: Environmental > Terrestrial > Soil > Wetlands > Peat | place...
AGACTGATGTAATCCGTGATCCGAGTACCCGCGGGAAGTTCGGCGATCGTACGCGCCAATCCATGGCCTCCTGTTCCGGTACATAACAGAATGCCACAAAAATCGTTAAGTGAACAGTATTAGACCTAACCCCACTAATCCGCCAACTCCGCTAACTCCGCTTTCCACCCATCTCCGCCCTCGCCGCCAGCCCGATCGCCATCGCCATCACCCGGTCGTCGTGTGTTCCCGCCTGTGCGCCCATGCCGCCATTCGGCAGCCGCACGAAGCTCCGGCACTCCGCCAGCAGCCGCCGGCTCTGGAACCGCTCCGGCTCCTCGACCAGCGCTGCATCCAGCCGCGAGATCATCGCTGGACGGCTCACGCTTGTTGTCAGCCAACCCGCCTGCCCGCCTTGCCGGTAAATGCGCCCGTACTTGCACACCGTCTCGGCCAGCGCCAGCACGCCGCTGCCATGGTTATTCCGTTCCACCACCAGCCAGGCCCCGTTGTACTTCGCCGCCAGATCCGTCACCAGTTGCGCCAGCTCCAGCCCGCCCACGTGACCGGCAAACTCTGCGCACTGCAAGCCGGTTTCCATCTCCAGCACCTGCGCCGCCGAGTAGTCACCCTCGCTCCCGCCGCCTGCGGGATCCACCGCGACCAGATATCGCTTGCCCTTGACCGGCGGCAGCCAAATCTCCAGCTCCCCGTTCCGCCGCTGCTCGACTGCCTCCGGCGCTGCCTTCATCCGCGCTTCCACCGCGCCCAGCTCGAACACGCTCTCGCCGCTCGACAGAAAGCAGCTCTCTTCGTCTTCGGCAAACTCCTGCGCGGTGAGCCCGCGAAAATTCGCACGAATCCGCCTGCGATATGCGATCTGGTTCAAGTCCAGCCCGTGCCGCGAAATCAGCTCGCGCTCTTCCTCGTTCAGGCTGGCTTCCTCCACTGCCGGCGCGCGATAGCGGCGCTCCATCCACCATGGGAAAAAATGCCGCATCATCCCCGTCTCAGGCGCCTTCATCCACTCCTCGTAAAAGCATCCGCCCACACCCTGCGGCGTCGACTCCAGCACCATCTCCGCGCCCGGCGACATCGCTGCGCGCAGTCCTCCCAGAATCTCTGCCGCGTCTCCCGTCCAGCGCGCCAGCTCCGAGCAATGCAGATTCTGCAACGTCATGCCGCGCCCCGCATTCTTGTCGGCCGCGCTCACCACCTTATATTGCGAATCGATCCGGGAAAACACGATCTGCCGCACATTCGATCGCCCCGTCTTCAGCGGCCCATCGCGCAACGGGTTCGGCAGCCAATCCAAAAACCGGTGCACGATGCGGAAGATCTCTTCCGCCGCCTCCTGCGTGTGCGCCACCTCCAGCGTCATTGTTCCCGGTTGCGTAATTGTCTTCAGAAAGAACCGCGCCGCCACCCACGTCGTCAGCCCCATCTGGCGCGCCTTCAGCACAATGTTCTGTCTGCCTCGCCGAAGCTCAAACGCCTCTTGCACCGCGTTGGCTTGCAGCGCTCTCGGGACTCCGTTTCGCGTCCTCACCACCAGCAGCTTTTCCGCCAGCGCCATGCCTGCTGTTCGTCCGCGCAGGCTCTTCGGGTGCTGGTCCAGAATCCGTCCCCATTTCTCCAGTTCCTCCCGGTTCAACTCTTCCGGGCGCACCTTCCACGCTGCCTCGATCCGACCGCATTCTCGCGCCTTATCCCCCAACGCCGGCTCCTCTAAGAAAACACAATCGCTCCCACTGCCCGACCGCCTGATCGCACAGATCGCGTCAAGAACGCAACTCAATAAAATGCGTTGGGATTTGCGGCTGACTCACTAACTTACTCTTGTTGTTATCCGCGTATCGCCGACTCAAATACATTCAGATACCTTCTCGCAACATTCTCCAGCCGGAATTGCTCCAGATGGCGATCCCGTGCGCTCAAGAGCCGCTCTCGCAGCGCGGCGTTGGTAAGCAGCTCTTTCAGTCTCGCCGCCAGCGCCTCCGCATCCCCATTCGGAAACAGCAGCCCGCACGGACCCACCCCATCCGGCAAGCCTCCTCCCGCCGATGCAACCACCGCGCACCCCGCCGCGATGCCTTCGAGCGCCACCACGCCGAACGGCTCAGCCCAAATCGACGGCACAACCATTACCTTGTGCCGCGCTACCTCCCGTCCCCGCCCCTCGCGCATGGCCCCGAGAAATGTCACTTGGTCGCCCAACCCAAGGTCAGCCGTGAGCCGCTTCAGTGCCGGCGCTTCCGGCCCGTCGCCAATGATCGTGAACGAAGGCCGCATCCCCTCGGCCCTCAGAAGCGCCAGGCTGTGCAGCGCCACATCGCACCCTTTCGCCGAAACCAGGCGCCCTAGGAACACAATGTCCTTGGTGCGGAATTCGCTCCCCAAATCCTGGAACTCGACCGCCTCAAAAGGATTTCGGATAATCGGCGATTCCCTGGGCAGACTCGCCGCAATCGCCTGGCTGATCGCGACGTTGTGCAGCAGAGGCAGGACCGCGCTCTTCAGCCGATCCTGCCATCCGCGTCTGCCGTCGTTGCGCGCAAACCACGTCTGGTGCGTCACCACCACCGGCCGTCGCGCCACGAGAAGCGGTGGAAGCATGTTCAGCGAGATATTGTTTTGCCATGCCACGTCCGAACGCCGCGCCAATTCGTACAGCTTTCCAAACGATGGACGCCGCAGAACCTCGTGCGACCCCTCCACCGGCGGCCCGGGCGAATAAGTCGCCACGGTCACCGCCGATCCCAGCCGGCAAAACTCATCCGCGAGAAGCTTCGAAACCGTCTCGATCCCCCCGATAGCCGGCGCGAATGTGTAAGAGCACAGCAGTATCCTCATGAATTCACCGCTCGCTTTTGCTCCTCGCACATCCGCGCTCGATCCGAGACACGCTTTTTGGTTTCGCCACGATGGAGCGGCTCCCAACCACGAGTCTAGTCCCTTAGTCCCTTAGTCCCTCAGTCCCCTAGTCCCTGAGTCCGTGGCCCCTCAGTCCCTGCTTCCTAGTTCCCCCCGCACCAATACCTTATTGTGTACGCCGTCGAAGCCGTCGGCGCCGTATTAGCGGTGATCGTCAGCGCCGTCGTGCTTTCGCTCCAGGTGTTCGTCGTGATCACCGCGCTCGCACTATGCGTTGTCACAATACAGTTGGCCTGGTTGGTGTGCGTATTTGGGAACCCCAGCGTCGCCAGCGTCCCGGTCGTCGGGCTCGTCCCAGTCGTCAATGTCACGGTTCCGCTCACGCCGTCGCACACATGGCTGGTCGCGCAGGCAATCGACGGGCTCGTTCCCGCCGCCGCCCCCGCCGTCAATGTCATTGTCCCCGATCCGATCATGAACTTCCCTTGCACAAAGCCTGTCGCCGTCGTGTTTCCGCTGCCCGTCACGGTCAGCACCGTGGACGGGCTCGACGCGCCGTTCTGCACCAGCAATCCGCTCGTGCCGCTATTCGCCGCGCAGTTCAGGCACACGGCATACGCGCCGTTGCCTGCGTTGATATTGGTGTTTCCGCCACCCTGATAAATCGTGATGCGATCCAGGCTGCTGTGGGCGGCGTCTTGAATGTGGTATGTGTAACTCGTATCCACCGTGTTGTCCCACTCCACCGCGCTGCTATAGTTCTGCCACTGCAGCTCCTCGGTCTGCGCCGCGCTGGTTCCAGCCTGGATCGCCACCACGTTGGTCGCCGCCGCGGCGTTGTTGAACAGGTTCGCGCTTCCTCCCAGCGTCGACGAAGCACTGGTCGTGATGCTCGTCGCGCTGGCTGCTCCCAGCGCCGGCGTGGTCAGCGTCGGGCTGGTCGCCAGGACCACGTTTCCGCTCCCGGTGGTCGCTACGCTTACCGGCTGCCCGCTGCTGTTTGTGCCCAGGATCGCCGCGCTTGCCGGCACCGCCCCGCCGTTGATCTGCGTGGCATTGGCATTCCCTAACTGGCCCTCTAACTGCCAGTAAGTTCCGTCGTAAGTCGCGCTGATCCAGTGTCCCGCCAGCAGATCGTTTGCCGCCAGGTTGCTGCTGTTTCCCCATTTCTTAATCGTCGCCGCCGCGGCTCCATTCACCGCGAGCGTCGCCGATCCTGTATTGGCCGCAGTGAAATTGATCGAGATCGTATCCCCCGCCGCCGGCGTGAATGTCGGCGTCGTTGTGCAACTGTATGCATTGCCGCTGTTCGTCGTCGCGCAACTGCGCGGCGCCGACTCGTTATGCGCCGTTGCCGCTGCCAGTTGGCTGCTCCCGTTCGTAGTCACAAGATTTGCCGACGCCGGCACCGCCCCGCCGTTGATCTTTGCCACCGTCGTTGCGCTTTGTGTCCCCGTCACATCGCCGCTCAGCGAACCCGAAAAACTCCCCGCCGCCGTCGCGTTGGCCACAGCCGTCGACCCGATCGCAGCCACAATCTGCGCCGCCGTCGTCGCCGCCAGTTGTCCTGAACCGTTGGTGCCCACAACCGCGGCGCTCGCTGGAATCGTGCCGCCGTTCACTTTTCCCACGGTTGTTGCCAGCGAGCCCGCTGTATTCGTCACGTCACCCGTTAAAGCTGGGAAGGCGGAGGCCGGCACGGTCGGCACCGCAACCGGCTGCGCGCTTGCATTTGTGCCCAGCAGCGCCGCGCTCGCCGGCACCGCCCCGCCGTTGATCTTCACCACCGATGCCGCTTGCGATCCGGTCCCCGGTCCTGCCGTCACATCGCCGGTGAGCTGTGTGATCCCGCTGCTCCCGCTAGGCGTAAAGCAGCCGGCCGCATTTCCGTTGGCGCTAACCCCCTGCGCTGCTTGACCTGCTCCGCAGAGTGTGGGTGTGCCCGCTAGCGCTGTTGCCGTTGCTGCGTTGCCTGTCGTTGAGTTCGTAATTGCGCTAACACCATCTACATCGGCGGCAGTCAGTGTTACTGACCCTGTGCGGCCATTGAACGATGTCACGCTACTTGGTATTCCATATCCCGTTCCATCCGCCTTGACATAACTGCCTGTCGGCGCCCCGGCAACCGTCACATTCGCCACGTTCACGCCCTCGCAGGTCGCCGCCTGTCCCGCGGACAAGTTCGCCGGCACGCAGCCATGATACTGGTCCCGCTGCGTTTTGGTGATCTGATCGATTGTCAGGTTGCAGGTTCCCGCCGCCGTGCACGCCGGATTGTTCGGACCGGGAATATAGGCCCAGAAGGGCTGCGCGATTTCGTTGCTGTGGCCCGCGCCGGTCGTCCCGTCGTTGCCGGGTTGGATGGTGTACGTGAGGTTGATCGCGCTGGACACGCCCGCGACGACGGTAGCGATAGCAACCTGATCCACCCATCCGTTGCTGCCGATTTGTGTGCCGAATGCGTCAGGACATGAAGTCTGCCCAGGCGGAGTCGTGCTTCCACAAGGCGTAGCAAAGATGTTCCATCCGCTGGCGCCGAGATAAAACGCCTCGTCCTGTCCAGCCTGATAGCCCTCTGTAAACTGTCTCGCCCCTCCCGGTTTGGTCCATGCGCCGTAAATGATGTGATCTCCGGCATAAGGCCGCACGTTGTAAGTTCCGATGGTGAATCCATATTGGCTGGAAGCGGTGTTCACTAGCTCTCCGCCCTGCATCTGCCCGCTCGGGCCGTCCGGCCCCGGAACCTGATTGATCGTGCAGGCTCCGCAAGCTGTTTCCCAGCCGGAAACCGTTGTCGTGATCGGCAGCGATCCGAACGGCAGAATGCTGGGCCCGAAGCCCGAGCCTTCGCCTTCGATCTCGGCGGCAATCGTGTTCGGCATCAGGTAACTGCCAGGAGGCGATGAGGCGTTATACGGGTAGGAGAAATTCGTGGGCATCGGATTGTCTTGCGAGAACACTCTGCCGTTGAAGTACTGGTTGGTCAGCGTTGGCACAATCGAAGTGTCTAAGTCGTTGAATTCCACACAGCCGCCTGGCGCATTCGCGTTCGTATAAGAGACCCAGTTCTCTGGCTGGTCGTAAATGGAGTCTTGCACGAAACTGTGCTCGATAATTAGGCAACTGCTATACCCGCTCTCCCCATTGCCGCGGTTGTCGATCGTCACTGCTGCTCCGGGAACCTCCTCGAAAAGCACTTTGTCGAACATCGGCATGGCTCCTGCCGCCGCTAGCACGCCTCCGTAAACCACCGAGTTGTCGTCGATGCGGACCGCGCTGCCCGCGGTGTTTCCCGATCCATAGAAGAGCCCGCTCGGGTCTGCATCGAAAACCAGCGCATACGGGTAACTCGGCTGCACGCAGCCTCCGGTCGGACACGGTGGCGCATTCTGGCCAAGCCCCGTCGCCTCCATGACCGAGTTGTGAATCTGAATGAAGTATCCGCTCGATCGAACGTGCAGCGATCCGGCCGTGAAATCTTGCAGCGGACCGAAGCCCATTTCTTTCATGTACAGGTTGGTCGAGCCCTCCGCATCGAAGCAATCGCCGTAGCAGTTTTGAATGGAGAGCTCATCCCAAACCTGGGGATTGTAGGTATTGAACGCCGGGCCGGCGGCATTCTCCGCAAACTGATCGCTCGCGCTGTGCGTGAACTTGGGATAGATCGTCACCTGGCCGGCGCTGCATTGGTTATACGTCACACTGTTGAACGTGCCCGCCGTCCCGTTCGAACAAAGGATGCGCACGCTCTCCCGGCTGTCGGCGTTGAGGCTCGTAATCGTGCAGCCGGTCGCGCTGCTGGGCGTTGTATTTGACTGCCAGATGGTCACCGTGTTCGCTACGTAGTCCACGTTCGAGATGCCGATATTCGCAACGTTGAACGAAGTATCTGAGCAGCCGGTAATGGTTGCAATCTCTCCAACCACAAAGCGCGGAATGGGGCTGCCGCTCAGCGTGAAAACCGTCAATCCGCCCGCCGATCCCGACGTTCTCACGGCTGTAGCTGTAGCGGATCCTAACCCCGCGATAACCATGGATACTCCCACAGGAAGATGGGCAAGATTGCCGTTGCTGAACGTAGGAGTGATTGTCTCCGCTTGGTTGGCCGTCGCGATCGCTGTGCCCAGGGTGCCGGTGACATTCGGACCTTGAATCACACCCGGAATTCCGTTTTGGTATTGCACGCCCCACCCCGAGCCGTCTCCATGCCATTCCTCGTTTGAAGGAGCAATCAGCATCGAGCCCAATATCAGATTGCCTTGGAGCAGAAACTTGATTCCTTCATTGCTCGGAATGGACAGAGCCGAAGGGTTATCCCAGTAACATCCGCCGCTGCAGGGAAGAAGAATCGTTCCGCTGCGCCCGCCCCCGCCGCCATAAGAATTCACTGCTGCCTGCACCGCGGATCCAATATCGCTCGTCCCGTTGATTTGCGCTCCATAAGCTCGAATATCGGCATAAGGCGAGGTTTCCGGCAGCGTCTCTGCGGCCGTCACGTTACCCTGAACTCCGATTCCTTGTTTCCCATCCGATGCAATTCCCGGCAGCAGATTGCTGACCGCTGCCGCTGCGCTGGCCACGTCGCTCAGGTTGTTCGCCGGCAACAGGTTTCCGCTTGCCGTGCCCGCCACGTTCCCTGTCAGCGGACCGTTGAAGCCCGGGGCTGTCAGCGCCCCCGTCAGCGTTCCCCCGCTTGTCGGCACGCCGCCAAGGTTGGCCAGCGCAGCGCTGGCCGAAACAGCGCCCGTCCCGCCTGCACTTACCGGAACCGCACTCATTCCTCCCACGGTCGTGCCATTGCCCGTGTAATATGCAATCTGGCCCGTGCTCCCCGAATTAATCGTCCCGCTCGTGCCCGACCCCGATCCGCACGCCGACCCGGTATTTGTCAAATAGCCCGATGTGTCCACTTGCAGGCACGAATGTCCCGTTGCGGCCGCCAGGCCGGGAAATTTGATGCTCGTCGGCCCCAGGAATGCCGCATCGAGGCTCGTGCTCGACCCCGAATAGATATCCGTCTCCGTTCCCGATCCCGTCTCGTAGTTTAGCCGGATATGGCCTGTCGAATTGCTTGCGTCGATATAGGTATCTCCGCTGTTTGTGCTCTGGTAAGCCTTGAAGCTATCCAGCCCGCCAGTCGCCGAGTTCAGCGCCCAGTTATTGCTGGCATCCTTCACCATGTACCACTGGCTGTTTCCATTCCAATCTTTGTACGTGTAACTTCCTTTCTGACTAGCTGTAAGTCCAGGCCACAGGTAGTAATCCACCTCCGCGTCGGCGTTGTTGCGGACGGTCATCGTGCCAGTCGACTGCGACGTCCCTCCGACCAGCAGCGTCCCGGTGAATTGTGCATTGCCTGCGCTGTTGATCGTCGCCACGGTGGTCTCGCTTGCTCCGCCCGACCCGAAGATCACCCCTCCCGTGCCTGAGCCGTTCGAGCCGTTCAGCACCACCGCGCCCGTCCCCGCGGAATTGATCACCGTCTGATTGTTGGTGCTCGACTGCCCGTTGTTATACTGGCCGATCGACAGACGATATACGCTGTTCAGTTCGTCCAGAATCTGGTAGAACTGCTCGCCCCCTGTCGCGTCGCTAAATCCCGTCGTCCACCGGTAGCCGTAGTCGGTCTGATACCGGTCCTGCAAGCCCCGCTCATTTCCGGTGCCGATGCCTAACCGGAAATGATTCGTAATCGTCGCGTCCTGCTGGCTCCCGTACCAGTCACCATTCAATCCGTTGAAACTCCGGTGAAATGTATCGAGAAAGCTGTTGCGCGTTCCGTTGTCGGTAAGTCTTCCGGTAAACATGGTGCCGCCGGTGATCCAACTGTTGTAAGAGCTTCCCGCGTCCGCCACCACTTGGTTGGTCGAGTTCTCGTTCCTCAGTCCTACGATCGTGTTGTTCTGCGCGTTCGGACCTAGGTGCAATGCCGTTGAGCATCCTTCAACATCTCCTCCCGTAAATGTATTGCCGTCCCCTTGTTGTAAGTTGATTCCGTAAGTACCGCTGATCGGATTTCCGCTGCTCGTCGGGCAATCGATGTGCAGCCGGAGAAACGTGCTCGCATTCATCCAGTCGGTCGTGGCCGGGTTTGCGATCTGATGCCCGATCCCATTCACAGCTATTTGGAATCCCGAGAATTGGTCGTTCCGGAACGTTCCTCCCGTATAGTTGCCGGTCCCATCCAATGTCATACCCGTCTGATTGGCGTTCCCCAGGAAATAGAGGTCCTCCAGATCCATCTCCTGCGTCCGGTACGCCGTCAACCCCTGCGCTGCCGCTGAGGTTGCCGCGGTCGTATTGATCACCGCGTTGTCCATGTGGAATCCCGGCGTGTCCACCGCATACGTCGGGTCGCCAACCTGTATCATGGCGCCCGCGCCCGAGTACGCAAATGCCGTGCCTCCCTGGCTGCCGCTGGCCGCACTGCCGCCCCGCAGCGCGCACCCCCGCAATGACACGTTGCGCGTTCCCGCCGTCACCACGATCCGGTTTACCGTCGAAATCGTCGCGCACGGCAGGAGCACTGTCGTATTCCCCGTCGCAATCGTCACGTTCGATCCCATCGCCAAGGTTCCCGCAAAGTTCCGCGCGTCGCAGGTGCCTCCATAAGTCGCACTTATAGCGCTGAGACACGCTTGTAACTTCGCTCCGAAGTCTGCTCCCGCGAACTGATCTGCTTGGTAGAGAGCGCCGATTTGCTCCGCGGTGAACGCTCCGCTCACCGTCCCTCCGGTCAGCGGCAGCGCCGTCGCCACCTGCGTGTCCACGTAGTGTTTCGTCGCCGCCTGCAACGGCTGCGTCGGATCGGCATTCAAATATAGCGGTCCCGTCAGCGTTCCCCCCGTCGCCGTCAGTTGGCTGCCCTCCAGCTCGGCGATCGCCTCGTCGACATACGCCTTACTCACCGTTTGCACTGCCTGCGCCGCCGGCATCACCTGCGCCCGCACCTGCGCCACGCTTGCCGTCGCCGCCGCCGGAACCACCCAGTACTCCGTGCTCACCGTCCCGTCGCTCATGTAGTAAACGGCCGTATAGAACTCTCCCGCCGGCGTCGCTCCTTGATTTGGCGCAAGGTTCACGCTCACAAATCCGTCCGCAGCAATCGTCACCGTCGTCGAATCCGCCGCAATCGCCTGGCCCGCCGCCGTCGTAAACGCAGGCCAGCTCACCACCAGCGTTCCCGCACCCGGATCCCCGTTCGCCAGATACACTGTCCCCTGCACCGTCGTGGTGCTCACCGCCTGCGCCGGCGCCATCCCCACCCACATCGCCATCAGCAGGATCGTCGCCACTCCGTGCCCCCAACCCGCTCCGTGCTCCACGCTCTTGTCCCGGGTGCCCCACCCTCGCCGAGTTCTTGTTTTTCCGGCCAGGGTGGGCGCCTGCAACCAACCGTTACTCGTGACCTTCATTCCCATCGCTTCCTTCTTTTCTCCGCGTTTCCCCGCTGCCGCGGAACTCCCATCCCCAATCTCAAACACCATCTCCACTCCCATTCGTTCCCGCCCGCCAAATCGAATGCCCTGACCCCTGTTCCCTAGTCCCTAGCCCCTAACCCCTGCGTCCCTTGCCTTTCCATCGCTTCCGCCGTCTCTTCCTCCCACTCCTCTTCCGATCCCAGCAAATCCGCCGCCGTCAGCCCGTCATGCTTCTTCGAACCCTCGCCGTCCTTCTTCTTTTCGATCATCGAAAGCACTACGGCTGTGCTCTCCATGTTGCCTTCGATCATCTTCTTCACCAGCGTTTCCGCAATTCGCGTGCTTTCGTCGCGAACCTTCTCCTTCACCGCCCTGCGCAGCGCTTTCCTCGCCTTCTTCTCCTCGTCTTTCTCCTTCTCTCCCGTGTTCTTTCCATGCTTCTTCTTCTCTTCCTTCTTCTCCTCCTTGGTCCCGCTCTCTGCGCCGCTGCTTAGGGCCTCATCTGCTGCCGCCCCGCGACTTGCCTTTTCGGCTCCCCTCCCTGTGCTGGCCGCCTTCCTCGGCCTGCCCCTCTTTCCCTGCTTCCCGTCTTTCTTGTCAACCGTGCCTTTCGCCATCGCACCACCACCCTCTGCCTCGCCGCGATGCCTCGCCGGCCGCAGAAACACAAAGGGGCAACTCGCATCGAGTTGCCCCTCCGTCCATTGCTTTCCCGCCAACATCCGCGCTCCTGCGGCACGGACCTTTCCCCGGCGGCGAACTCGCTCCTTTCCCGCCAGCCGCATGATTTCGTTACGAATACCCCTAGCTTACTCCATTACTCGAAAATTCCCTGCAAACTCCCCTCAGAAATCTTCACCCGCATTTTCAATCACTTACGCCAAATCCCGCCTGCCGCGCCTTTTGACAAACGCCATCCGCCGCCGAAGGCCCGGGAATAACCTCACCTTGTCTCGAATTTCACCTGCGTTCATGTCTGCTTCGAATTGCAAGTCTGCGAATCGGGCGTCAGACGGTAGCATCAAGCGTCAGCCTGGGGAAGCGAGTGTCCATTTGCGGACAGGCCATCCCACGAGCGGACGTTCGCCCGCCGCCTGGAATCAACTTTGTGATTGCCATCACCGAAATGGGTTCGAAACAGCCTATGCTTTGGCTTGCTGCGTGCTTTCTTCTCTGACGACGCCATCGTTCAGCCGGCGACGAGGATAGAAATGATGCAATCGCTCCTTCACGACCTTCGTTATACCATTCGCCAGCTTCGCGCATCGCCCGGGTTCGCAGCGATTGTTGCCGCCACGCTTGGCCTCGGAATCGGCGTCAACACCACCTTGTTCACAATTCTCGATGGCATGTTGCTTCGCCCGCTCCCGGTCCGGAACCCGCAACGGCTCATCTCGTTTTCGTTCGAACAGAAGGGCGGCTGGAACAATGGCTTCTCCTATCCGGCCCTGGAAGAGATCCAAAAAGCAACGGCCGGCTCGCTTGACGGAACCGCCGGCTTCCTGCTGAACCGCGGCGGCATCGCAATCGGCGGCACGGCTGAGCGATCCCTCGAGAACTACGTCACCTGCAATTTCTTTCCCGGTACGGGCATCGCACCCGCTCTTGGCCGCCTTATTTCGCCGTCCGACTGTACGAATGGCGGGAATCCCGTGGTCGTGCTCGGCTACTCCTTCTGGAAAAGCCGCCTGGGAGCGGATCCGTCCGTCATCGGCCGTCAGGCGCTGGTGAACGGCCATGCCGTCACCATCGTTGGTGTCGCCGCGCAGGGGTTTCACGGCATGATCGGCATGCTGAATACCGATGCCTATCTGCCGTTGCCGATGGCAGCCGTGGACGGTTCCGCGGCGCCAGGCTTTCTTTCCGATCCCAATGCAGCCGACCTGCTGGTCTTCGCATGGGCCAAACCCGCATTGCACATGGACCAGCTGCAGGCAATGGCCGATCTTGTGGGGCGCCGCCTGATGAGCGAGTTTCCCAGTGCCTTGAAAGAGATTCGCCTGCACGCGACGCGGCTGGGGCCGATGGGACCGTCGCAGGGAGGAGAGGAGGGGCTTTTCCCGGTGGTCGCGGTCTTCTTCACGCTGACTATGCTGATTCTGATCCTTGCCTGTATCAATGTAGCCAATCTCCTTCTCGTCCGCGCCTCTGCTAAGCAGCGCGAACTGGCCGTGCGCTTTGCTCTCGGAGCCGGCCGAGGCCGGATGGTGCGGCAGTTGTTTACCGAGACCCTGCTCCTGGGATTCCTGGGATGCACCGCGGGGATGCTCTTGGGCGCTGCCGCCATGCGGGCCCTCCCCCTACTCCGCTTTGGCACCGATCTTCCCGTCGCATTGGACTTCCCGTTCGATTGGCGCGTCTACACCTATGCCATCGCCGTGGCCATTGCCGCCGGGGCGCTCGTCGGAATCTCCCCGGCATTGCACGTTCCCACCATGCATCTCAACGAGGCGCTCCAGGACGGCGCCAGAAGCGTTACACGCCATGGGCAACGCTTGCGAACGCTGCTTTCGGTCGCTCAGATCGCCGGCTCGCTCGTTCTACTTATTGTGGCCGGTCTCTTCGTCCGCAGTTTTGCCAATGTCCTGCACGTCGACCTCGGATTCGAGCAGGCCCATGTTCTCAATTTGAGCCTCGATCCTCACAACATCGGTTTGCCGCAGACCCAAGGCCGCGACCTGCTCAACCGCATTCTCGATCGCGTTCGGTCAATGCACGGAGTCCGTTCCGCCGCCGTCGCAGCCGCGGTTCCCATGGGTTATGCGGCTTACACTTCGCCGGTCACCACGGATAGCGGCCAGAGTGTTCAAGATATCGGCTGGAATTCCGTATCTCCGGGATACTTCGAAACCCTCGAAATTCCCATCCTGCGAGGCCGCGAGATTTCGGAGTCCGACACCCCTGCTTCACGGCCCGTCGCCGTGATCAATCAATTAATGGCCGAGCAGCTTTGGCCGGGCCGGGACCCGATCGGCAAAACATTCAAGAGAGATTCCGGCGGCGCGCAAATCCAAGTCATCGGCATTGCCAGAAACAGCCGCACTCGCCACGTCACCGGCCTGCCGGGCCCCTATTTCTACCTCCCCATCGCTCAGTCCTACGTTTCCGACGTCACTCTGCAAGTGCGCACTGCCGCCTCGCCGAAGGCAATGGCCAACGAAATTGTCCAGGTCATCCACTCGGTTGCCCCCCAGCTTCCCGTCTCCATCATTCAAACCATGCAGGAGGCAACCGCCACGATGAACGGCTCCATGGCTTTCCAGGTTGGCGCAGTCCTGGCTGCCTGTCTTGGAGGATTGGGACTCATCTTAGCCGTCATCGGTCTCTACGGCGTCGTCGCCTTCGCCGCTTCACGCCGCACGGCGGAAATCGGCTTGCGCATCGCTCTGGGCGCAGCACGGGCCGACATTCTCCTGCTCGTCCTCAAACAGGGGATTCTCATCGTGGGCTTCGGACTCGCTCTCGGCTTGCTGGGAGCCGCTCTTCTGGCACGCCTCATGCAGGGCATGTTGTACGGCATGTCTGCCGCCGATCCCCTCACCTACCTAGGCATTTCTTTCGCATTAGCTATGGTCGCTTTGGCTGCTTGCCTCATACCGGCGCGGCGCGCAGCCTCCATTGATCCCATGCAGGCGCTTCGGACCAATTAGACCAGATTAGGCAATAGTGTAAGGAGCCTTGTAACAAGGGCACGAGGTTACTCGGGCCGCAAATGGCGTCAAGACATGCGCAGGCTTTATTGATGGCTGCATAAGTAATGTTCTAGCAAACGCGCCGGAGGCGCAGCGCTTGTTAGCCCAGCGCTTCAGCGTGGGGAAACCGGGTAGCACGGATTCGCCAGAGTCCCGTAGGGACGGCGCAAGGACATTACTTTTGCAGGAATCAATAGCCCATGCCGATCTCGGTCGCGCCCCAACGCACGGCTTGAGATGCCATTTCCGAATAGAACATTTCTATTACACCCATCAATAGCCGCGTGAAGAACGAATCCTTCACTGCAAGCCGGCATCGCTCCCCACACGAATTGCCGATTTGCTCTAGGGCGTAGGACCCAGCGCCCCGCCGCTGCGACTTCCGGCCATCCGCACAGAACTCGGCAAGGAACCCGTTACCGCTGCAATTGCCGCATCGAGTCTTCGAGTCCATTCTCGTAGCCGGCGATGATTCTGTCCCACGCCGCGTCTGCCTCTTCGTCGATGACGCGGCGCGCAGGATCGGCGTCGAACCAGGCAATGGTTCCCTGGACGCCTTGGGCAAAGGGAACCTTGGCGCAGTAATCGGGGACGAAGCGCTTGATCTTGGAGTTATCGAAGACCACGCTCGAAGATTTGTCGCCGGTGAGGGAGCCGACGAGATCGGGCATGCAGGCGCCGAGAAAATCGGAAGCGATGTGAACGAGGTGGGGCTCGACGCCAGCGGCCCGGCCCGTAATCGTGTAGATTTGATCCCAAGTCAGGACTTCGTCGCTGGTGATATGAAATGCATGGCCAATGGCCTGTCGATGGCCCAGCAAGCCGACGAGTCCCTGAGCGAAATCGCTGTTATGGGTCACCACCCAGAGGGACGAGCCGTCGCCGGGAACGATCACCTTCTTGCCGCGGCGCATGCGATCGAGCGCCGTGTACGACTTCTCCCAGCTATTGACCGCGAGAACGATTTGCGTGTCTCCGTAGGTGAGCGAGGGGCGCACGATGACGATGGGAAAGCCGGCTTCGCGGTACTCGCGCATGAGCCGTTCTTCGCAGGCGATCTTGTCGCGCGAGTATTGCCAATAGGGATTGGCGAGCGGCGTGGACTCGGTAATGAGGTAATGGTTGAGCGGCTTTTGATAGGCGCTTGCCGAGCTAATGAAGATGTATCGATCGGTGCGATCGCGGAAGAGGCGGATGTCGCGTTCCACGTGGGCCGGAGTGAAGGCAATCCAGTCGGCGACGGCGTCGAACTTTTGGCCGCTGAGGGCCTGCGCGACTGCCGCTTCGTCGGCGATGTCGGCGGCGATGGTGCGAACGGGATCGGGAACGGTTGCGGGGCGTCGACCGCGCCGCAGCAGAGTCAGCTCGATGCCGCGCTCCGCTGCCAGTTGGGTGCAAGCGGTGCTGATGATTCCGGTGCCGCCGATAAAGAGAACCTTCATGTGCCCTCCGCAGAATGCATTGCCGGCGAAGAGTCAGATTACAGCGTCACCGCCGGGGTCCGCTCCGAAAGCTGGCTTCCGAAAGGTTTTACAAGACTCTGGTCCCGCTCCGCCCATGAGCGGCCAAACCTCCGATTTGCCCGCGATCCAGCTTCTTGGGTGATGAAACCGAAGGCTTCGCCTCTCGGTTGGCGCAGAATGCCCTGCCTGGGCGCCCACGGCGCAGGATGCCTTTTTTTGTCGCTACGGCTGCGCCGCCGGATCGCTAACCTGTTAACCGCGAACTGGCTAACTGGCTAACTCGACGGTTCGCTGACTTGCTGACTCGCTGACTTGCTGCCTTCGTGCTACGATCTCCCCGATGCCTCTCTGCAAAGTCCGGCGCTCCGCTCCAGCGCTGCTTCTTTCCGCAGCCATCGTCGTCTCCGCTCATGCACAGGATTCAAACGCTGCTCCCTCTTCAAGCGTGGCCCGCGTCGACGAAATCCTCTCCACGATCCACCGCGCGCGCACTATCGGCCAGGCTGCGGTCTCGCCCGATGGCAAGCGCGTCGCGTGGGTGCTTGGCGGCGAGATCCTCGTCGCTCCCATCGGCGACCTCGCCGCCGGCCGCCGCATCACCGCGGCTGCTGCTCCCGATGAGCGTTGCACCGAAGGCAATCTCACCTGGTCCCCCGATTCCGCCTCGCTCGCCTTCGCCTCCGATTGCGCCCAGACCGGCGAGCAATCCGATCTCTATCTTTCGCATCTCGATGAAACCGCACCCACTCGCCTCACCCGGCTCCGCGGCGACGTGGATGCTCCCACCTTCTCGCCCGATGGCCAACGCATCGCCTTTCTTTATGTCGAAGGCGCCACGCGCCGCCCCGGCGCTCTGGCTGCGATGAATGCGCCCTCCGGCGTCATCGGGGAAGAAGGCATCGAAATCCAGCGCGTTGCGGCAGTTCCGGCTGGCGGGTCCCAGCCCGTTGCCGCCGAGTTCGCCACGCCCGCGAACCTCCACGTCTACGAGTTCGACTGGTCTCCCGATTCCCAATCGCTCGCTTACATCGCCGCCGACCCTCCCGGCGAAAACAACTGGTGGGTCGCGAAGCTTTACACGCAAAAGCTGGGCGCCTCGATTCCGGATTTTGGGACCGAGGACACTTCGAATTCCACGCCAGGTGCAGGTTCCCGAGCCGGTTCCGACGCCGCTTCAGGTACCGTAGTTTTGCAGCTGCACAGCAACCCTGCGGTAATTCTGGACCCTTCTGATGTCTCCGGCCCGCTTCACGGCCTGCAAATCGCCGTTCCCCGCTGGTCGCCGGACGGCAAAACCATCGCCTTCATCGGCGGCCTTATGAGCGATCAGGGTGTCACGGGCGGCGACGTCTGGGTGGTTCCTGCCGAGGGCGGAGAGCCAGTGGACCTTACGCTGAACCGTCCCACTTCGCCGCTGTGGATCGAGTGGGCGGGCGACCAGGAGCTGTTTGTCGCCGAGTTGGCCGCCGGAAATATGCAACTGATTCTCCTGCGCCTGCACGCGAGCAAAGGTTGCACCTTTGGAGCCGGCGTGCATGGTCCCGTCTTCGCGATTCCAGCGCGGGTCACCGACGGGCGCGGTAAAATCAGCCTCTCTTCGGGCGCGGGGCACAATCTCTTTGTCTTCCGAGTCAGCAGTTTCGACCGCCCCGAAGAAATCTACGCGGCGCGGGCAGATAGCGTGGTATCGGCGTGCGCGGGCAGCGAGCAGGGCAACCTGACCCAACTCTCCCATTTCAATGACGGCATTCAACCCGCCTGGGGCCAAGCCATCTCCATCACTTGGACCAACGAGAACTTCCCCATCCAGGGCTGGCTCGTCTTCCCCGGCAACTACGATCCCGCGAAAAAATATCCCCTGATC
>Ga0187784_10001755_pt1 | contig 17292 bp, 8 predicted proteins | sample 1015_SJ02_MP15_2_FD_132964 | JGI IMG/M metagenome (GOLD analysis project Ga0187784, IMG submission 132964) | Tropical peat soil microbial communities from peatlands in Department of Meta, Colombia - 1015_SJ02_MP15_20_MG | ecosystem: Environmental > Terrestrial > Soil > Wetlands > Peat | place...
ATGTCGTCCTCCAGAAGATTCGCTTTGTCCCGCTTCAGGGAAATCTGCGTGACTATCGCCTCTACGCCCTGCTCGCTCCGCACCTCGGAAATTTTGGCAGCGGCAATACTGGTTGGGTGGACCACTACAAAGGCGTCCCAATGCTATTCGCCCACCGCGAATTCTGCTCCCTCGCTCTGGCTTCGTCCGCCCCCTGGCTCAAGCGCTCGGTGGGATTCGTGGGCACTTCCGACGGCTGGCAAGACCTGTCTCGCAACTTTCGTATGACCTGGGAGTATGACCTGGCCGAAAACGGAAACATCGCACTGACCGGAGAAATCGATCTCGCCGCCTGCGATGGCGAGTTCGTTCTCGCGCTCGGGCTTGGAAGAATCTGGGCGGAAGCCGCCCAGCAGTCGCTCTCTTCCCTTCTTTCTCCCTACGAAACTCTCCTGGACGATTACATTTTCCGTTGGAAGCGCTGGCAAGAAGGCCTCGAGAAACTCGACGTGCCGCCGCGCGACAAAGACCTCTATCGCACTAGCACCGCCGTCTTGCGCGTGCACGAATCCAAAGACTTTCTCGGCGGCATCATCGCCAGCCTTTCCATCCCCTGGGGATTCACTAAGGGCGATGAAGACCTCGGCGGCTATCACCTGGTCTGGCCTCGCGATCTGGTTGAGAGCGCAGGCGGTCTGCTCGCCGCCGGCGCCCATGACGACGCCCTGCGCGTCCTGCACTACCTCGAGGCGACCCAGGAGGCCGACGGCCACTGGTCGCAGAACATGTGGCTCGATGGCCGTCCGTACTGGGATGGTCTCCAGATGGATGAAACGGCCTTCCCCATACTGCTGCTCGACTTACTTCGCCGCGAGTCGCCCCGCTGCTTTGAGAATTACAGGCGCTGGTGGCCGATGGTCCGCAAAGCCGCCTCCTTCCTCGTCATCAATGGTCCTGTCACCCAGCAGGATCGCTGGGAAGAAGACGGCGGCTATTCCCCTTTCACCATGTCGGCTGAAATCGCCGCTCTGCTCATCGCCGCCGACATCGCTCAGGCCATGGACCTGCCCCAGCCCGCTGAATTTCTCCGCGCCATGGCCGACACTTGGAATTTCAACATGGAACGCCGCACCTATGCCATGAACACCGATCTCGCCCGCAAATTCGGCGTCGAAGGTTACTACGTTCGCATCACCCCGCCGCCGGGCCCAGATGGCGCCGCTTCGCCTTTGCAGGGCTTCGTTCCCATCAAGAATCGCGTCACCAACGCCAGCGCGCCGGCCGTAGAAATTGTCAGCCCCGACGCGATTGCCCTGGTCCGTTTCGGATTGCGTCGGCCCGAAGATCCGCGCATTCTCAATACCATCAAGGTCATTGATGCGATGCTGCGCGTCAAACTGCCGTCGGGGCCGAATTGGTATCGCTACAACGGCGACGGCTATGGCGAGCATGAGGATGGATCGCCGTTCGATGGCACAGGCATCGGCCGTCCCTGGCCGCTGCTCGCCGGAGAGCGCGCTCACTATGAGCTGGCCGCTGGACGGCCATCTTCCGCCGAGGCCCTCCTGGGCGTAATGGAAAATTCCACCGGTGCCACGCGCCTGATTCCGGAACAGGTCTGGGATAAGGACGATCTCCCGGAACGCGAACTCTTCGCCGGCAAGGGTTCCGGCTCAGCCTGCCCGCTCGTCTGGGCCCATGCCGAGTACATCAAACTGCGCCGCTCTTTGCACGACGGAAGAATCTTCGACCAGCCGCCTCAAACCGTCGAACGCTATCTGAAGCGCGAAACATCCGCTGAATATTTCAACTGGCGCTTCAATAACAAGCCGCGTTCCATGCCCTGTGGCAAGAAGCTCCGCATTCTCGTGCAGGAACCCGCCTTGGTGCATTGGAGCTTTGATGATTGGCAAACCAGCCACGACAGCGACTCCAACAACAGCGGCTGGAATCTCCACCACGTCGATCTGCCAGCCAATACCCTCCCCAGTGGGCGCACGATCGTCTTCACTTTCTACTGGAAGAACTCCAGCCGCTGGGAAGGCCGGGTCTTTACCGTCACCGTGGAATGATCTGAGGCTAGGGGGGAGGGTCAACCCCTCACGTTTGAACGTCCGTCCGCTTCGCCAGCGTCCGGTAAAGGACAGCTCCACAAGTGCCGGCGATGCCTAACAACACCACGCCTCGGCCACTCGGTCCAATCACCAGCCATCCTCCTCCAAACAGCGCCGCATAAACCATCGCGCAGCCCAGAGCCCAGCACAGTAGGTTTCTCCCCAAGTCGCGGGTAGGCGCAATGTCCGGAGCAAGGCGGGCCACCGGGGCCCATCCCCCGGCATGGGGTCGCACTCGCCGATAAAAATTAACCAGCACTGCGTCCGGTTCCGGCGAGGTTGCAATCGTCGTCCCAACCCAGGCCAGCGTCGTCACCGCCGTTGTTGCCAGCGCTGTCTTGGCAAACACAACCGGCTGGTTGCCGGAGAACGGCGCCCACCACCTCAACGCTAAAGTCGACACCAGGGCCGTCGCCATCGCGGAAATCTCACTCCACGCATTGATGCGCCACCAGTACCAGCGCAACAAATAAACGCCGCCCGTTCCCGCTCCTGCCTCGAGGACAAACTCCCAGCCCGACCGGATCGAGGCCAGTTCCGCCGAAACATACGCCGAAACAATGACGAGCAGCACGGTCGCAAGTCGCGAAACGTTGACGTAATGGGGGTCCGTGCCATCTCGTTTCAAAAACCGCCGGTAAAAATCCGCGACCAGATACGACGCGCCCCAATTCAGTTGCGTGGCAAACGTCGACATGAACGCTGCCATGAATCCCGCGACCACAATGCCGCGCAGCGCGGGCGGAACGTGCTCTGTCACCACCATCATGTATCCGGATTCGGCATGTTCCAGTCTCGGATACAGGGCGATGACCGACAGCGCCGTCAGAATCCACGGCCATGGCCGTACCGCATAGTGCGCAATGTTGAACCACAGCACGGCGAGCAAGCCGTGCCGCTCATCCTTGGCGCTGAAAATGCGCTGCGCGATGTAGCCGCCTCCCCCTGGCTCCGCTCCCGGATACCAGAACGCCCACCATTGCAGGCCCAGGTTGACCAGAAACGTGATGGCGGGCAGGGTCCAGATGGCCTCCGTGTCCCAGGGCCGCGAGAAATCTGGAAAAAACGACGTTGCATCGCCTGCGTTCGATCCTGCCAGCGCGCGCACTCGGCTCAATTGCGCAAGCAGGCTTTTCATGCCTCCGCAGGCCTGCACGCCGTAATACGCAACCACGATCACGATGCCCATCTTCAGAAGAAACTGAAACAGGTCGGTCCACAGCACTCCCCAAAGCCCGCCCAGCGCCACATAAAGGCCGGTGAACGGAATCAGAAAAAGCACGCAGACCATGAGAGCTGCCCGGTCGCTCAATCCGAGTGTGGTCGCCACGATCGTCGTCATCGCTTTCGTGACCCATCCGAGGATGAGGCAGTTCATCAGCAGCCCCAGGTAGATGGCGCGAAATCCGCGCAAGAAGGCCGCCGGTCTGCCCGAATAGCGCATCTCGGCGAATTGCACATCGGTGAGCAGGCCAGAACGCCGCCACAGGCGAGCGAACAGAAAGACCGTCATCATCCCCGAAAGCAGGAATGACCACCACAACCAGTTGCCGGCAATCCCCTGCGAATACACGAGGCCGGTAACGACCAGCGGCGTGTCCGCCGCAAACGTCGTCGCCACCATCGACGTTCCGGCCAGCCACCAGCTCACGCTGCGGCCCGAAACAAAGTAATCATCAACGCTCTTGCCGGAGCGGCGCCGGAAGTAAAGTCCGAGCACGAGAGTGATGAGCAGATAGCCCGCGATCGCGGCCCAGTCGAGAACGGTAAGGTTCATCTGTTGCCGCAAGAATACTTCGGAGCCGCTCCGTGGTAGAAGTTGCGTGCTGGGTTCCCGTCAGAATTGAAGCTCTCATTCGCAGCTCGCGCGAGCCGCCCCAACGACTTTGTTAGACTTTTTCCTGCAAAGTCTCGTCGGCTCCGAGGATTTCATGCGCATTGATTATCTGTTTGCTATGGTCGTTCTGATGACTTTTATCGCCCAAGGCGAGAATTTGCCTGCTCCGCAAGCGATCACCGACCCCAAACAGATCGCCTCCAAGCCGGACGCTCGCGTCGAGAAGAATCTGACGATCGAAAAGCTCTACATGACTCGTCAAATCAGAGGAGCGACGTGGTCGCCCGATGGCAAAACCGTTGCCTTCATCAGCAACCTGAGCGGCCAGGACAATCTCTGGCTGGTGCCGACAGAAGGGGGTTGGCCCCTGCAGCTCACCGTCAGCAACCAGCGCCAGATGAATCCAACCTGGTCGCCCGACGGCAAATGGATTGCCTACACGTCCGACTACGACGGTGACGAACAGTGGGACATCTTTCTTGTTTCGCCAAAGACCGGCCAAGTAACCAATCTGACCAATACGCGCGAGATCTCCGAAGAGAATCCTGTGTGGTCGCCTGACGGCCGCTACCTCGCATATACCGTGAAACCGAAAACGTCGTCGGTCTATGAGATCGACGTCTATGACACGGTGCTGCGCGACGTAAAACACATCACCAGCGGTACTGCAAAAGACCGCATGAACGTTTCACCCCTCTGGTCCGCCGATGGCAAGTTCATCTTCTATACGCAAGAACAGGCCAAAGGCACGGATTCCAACCTCTACGTCTCGCAAATCGGCAGCAATGAAAGCACATTGCTCACCCCGCACGAGGGTGAGAAGACATACGAGGCCAATGATGTTTCGCCTGACGGCAAGTACTTGCTCATTACCTCCAATGCGGGCAATGGCTATGACAATGCTGGCCTCCTCGAAATATCGACCAAAAAGATCCGCTGGCTGACGCAGGACAAGTGGGAGGTCAACGCAGAGAAGTTTTCTCCCGACGGCAAATCGCTGGCTTACACCGCGAACGTGGATGGCTACCTTGAGATTTTTCTCTGCGATGTCGCCTCCGGGAAAGCGCGCGCTCTTCCGCTGCCCAAGGGCGTGAACTGGCCGGCTGGACGGACGTCTCCTTTCACGCGGGATGGTTCAAGAATGCTGTACACACATTCCGGCGCAACTGCCCCCGGCGATTTGTGGGTTCATACGCTCGCCGATGGCAAGTCCCATCAGCTTACATACTCCTTGGTGGGCGGCGTGCGCCCCGAAGATATGGTCGAGCCCTACCTCGTGCATTTCCCGAGCAAAGACGGCAAGTGGACGATCTCCGCTTTCGTCTATGTGCCCTACAATCTGCCGCGCAGTGGCGAGCACCCGGCCATTGTTTTTGTACACGGCGGCCCGGCGGCGCAGACCCTTGATTCTTTCAGTCCCTTCGTGCAGTACATGGTCAACCAGGGCTACCTCGTCATCTCCCCAAACTATCGCGGTTCAACTGGCTACGGAAAGGAATTCCAACAGGCCAACCTCTTCGATATGGGCGGCGGCGATTTGCAGGACATGCTGTCCGCCGCCGATTGGATCAAGCAAACCGGCTATGTCGATCCCAAGAAACTGATCTTGATGGGCAGAAGTTACGGCGGCTATTTGACCATGATGGGCGTCACCAAGGCCCCCGACCTGTGGGCTGCTGGCGTGCCGATCGTCCCCTTCGTCAACTGGTTCACTGAAATTCAAAACGAAGACCCGGTTTTGCAGCAATCCGATCTGGCCACCATGGGCGATCTCGTCAAGAACAAGGCCTTGTATGAAGACCGCTCACCCATTAATTTCGTCGACCGCATCAAAGCGCCACTTTATCTGGTGGCCGGTGGAAATGATCCCCGTTGTCCGAAAGAAGAGGCGCGGCAGGTAGCCGACGCCGTCAAGAAGCATGGCGGCGTGGCGGAATACAAGGTCTACGAGAACGAGGGGCACGTTTTCTCGCGCGTGGACAATCTGATCGACGCCTACCAGCGTGTAGCCGATTTTCTGAAAGCGCACGTTCCCCCCGCCGATTGCGGCTGCACCTTACAGGAGTAAAAAAACGTAAGCTGGCCTGAGAACCAGCCTTACTCCGATGTGCGGTGGCTGTGCACGGCGTGCCCGGGTCGTTCCGCATACGTACGCAAATAGAGCATGTAAAACACGATCAGCAGATTGACGACAATCACGATCAGCCGAAACCACGTCGCCCGCTTCACGAAGTCAGCGACTTCAAAGGGAATGTAGATGCCTCCGGTGATGGCCGCCATCCATTCGGCCCAGGGCAGTGCATACCACAAACCGTAAGCCTCCACGAAACGCAGGATCACGTACAGGCTCAGGATGACGGCAACTTTCCAAAGGCGAATGTCGCCGACGCGCGCTACCAGATCGAGAAAAACCCCGGCATAGTGACTGTGCTGGTTGATGTGCAGAAATTCGAGCAGGCTCTCGGCAAAACCCCAGATATTCTTGTGCCGCATCGAGAGGAAGCCCAGGGCCGCTAACATCACGATCAATCCTTTGGCTGACTCGAAAAGAGCGACCGTGCGGACGCCCTTGATGTGCTCGGAATCGTGAATGACCGGATGCATTATGAATTCGCCAGGGCTTGCCCTAACTCTGGCCACGCACGCTGGCCCGCAGTTCCTCCACGATCTCCTGCGCAGCCCGGTGAGCAGCCTCGTCTTGACTGACGTCGAATGAGATCGCTCCCACGCGGGCGTGCCCGCCGCCTCCATAGCGCTCACACACCCTGGCAAGGTTGACGGTGGGCTCGCGCTTGGCCCAGGGATTGGAACCGACCGAAACCTTTACCCGGAACGAACTCTTGCTGACCCCCACGCTGTAGATCGAATCCGGATGCAGGTAGTACGGAATGAACTTGTTATAACCTTCCAGGTCAAGATCGCTGATATTGAAAAAAATTGTGCCGTCTTTTTCTTCCGTGCGCTCGCGCAGGAAGCCAATAGAGCGGCGATGGCGGTCCAGCAGCGGCGGTAGGGCGGCGGCAACAAACGGTTCCTCAAGGATTTCCGCCAGGGGCCGGTACGCCAGAAGTTCAATGAGTTTCTTGATGAAGTCGTGCTCGGTCGAGGCTTCGATCGCCATGGTCAGTTTCATGGCCGGCTCACGCATCTCGACGGCAGACTTCGCATCCTCATAGAGGGCTCCGTCGACGATATCGGTCCAGCGCACCAGTTCCGCAACTGGCCGCGGGTCGAAGCCGAAACGCTGTTCGGCGACCATCGCGATAAAGCTGGTACAGGATTTAAAAGCGGGATCGTAGAACTTGCGGTTGCTCTGGTCCTGTTCGAAATGGGCGGCGTCGGCGGGCGAGAGAAAGGCGCTCTCATGGTGATCGAACCACCAGGTGATCTTGGGCGAACTCGAATACTTGAAATCCACAATGGCGTTTTCGTCGCCGTCAAACTGGGCCTCATTGAACAAAGAACCGGCACGATGGAGCAGGCCCGAGTAAACGAACTCGACGTCGCTGCGCACCCGCTCCCGGTAGAACCGGCTGAACAACGCAGCCGAAGATGCGCCGTCAAAACACCGATCGTGATAAAAGACCCGAATTCGCACTGACCTTTTCCTTCGCCCCGCTTTTGGCGCCAAACCGAAAAACAACTAGAGTTGCCGGTTTGCGGATTTATGTCAAGACGCAACTTGTGGAATAAAAGATCACGCCGTCATGGATAGGTCCCCTATCCACCGTGAGTAAAGATGGCCCCGTGTCAGTGCGGCAGTTCCTCCGCGATCACTTCCTGCGTTTGCGAATCTTCAAGTCGAAACTGACCACGCCATTCTGGTCGCGCAGGGCCACAATCGACATGTTGTGACTCAAATTGTATTCGGCCTGGATGATCTGCTGATTGGAAACGGACACATTCGTGCTGTAGGTCAGGGTCAGGTTGCTGACGACCTGCTGTTCCACCGTCAGTTGCGGTCCCGGCCGCGCCACGCTGGTTTCCGTCACCAAACCTTGCGGGTCGATCTTGACGCGGCTGACCCCAAACAGACGCTGCACGCGGCTGCTGACGCCGCTGTTGAGCGCCTCATTGATCAGGAGATTGGAAGCCTCGCCGCCCATACCAAAGGACCCGCTCGACTGTCCCTGTGCCGCTTCCTCCTGAGTGCGCCCAAGCGCCAGCAGCGCAATTACGTCCGCTGCGGGAAGCTGCGGTTCCGATTGCCAGCTGACCTTCAGACCATTGGGCGCACTGGCGTCACCCCGAAACCGGACCGTGATGTCATAGTCGCGGACGCGCGTCGCCGCCTGGACGTCCACCACCGGCTGGGTCTTGGCAGGGTTGGCAAATGTAACGTCTCCCCGCTCGAGTCTGTACTTGTTTCCGTTGAATGAAATTTCCCCCTCCAGCACCTCGGCTCGTCCCAGAATCACGGGACGATCAGCCGTGCCGCGCAGCCGGAGATCGGCATCGCCGGAAAGCCGGGCGGTGGCGGTTTGCATCTGCAGCTCCGGGGTGGTCGTGATGTGAACATCGAGTCGAACGTGGCTTGCCAGGCTGTTCGTCTGCGTGATCGTGGCCTCTTGTCTGCTTCTTGCAACGTACGCCCCAAAATCAAATCCCGGCGTGACCGCCAGCCTCGTGATGATCACACTGCCGCTCAGCGTCGCGGCGTTCGTGCTGCCCGTCAGACGCAGATCCGCATTGGCCGCCGAACTGACTCCGGGCGGATAGCGCAAGCGAACAGTTCGTGCTGTAGCTCCTACATCGAGCAGCCAGACGCCGTTCTCATAGGTGGATGTCCCGCTCAGCGCTATTGTGCCACCGCCGGTTGTTCCTTTCATGCTCTGGATCTGGATGCGGTTGCGGTCGAATGTCAGGTTGCCATTCAGGTCGCTGAGGCCGCTGGGAAAATCGGCGTGACTCACGAACGTGTTCTTCACATCCAGCCGGCCTTCCAGCACGGGCTGCCGAAGCGTGCCGGCGGCATTGAGGCCTACTCCAACCGTGCCGCGCGCTTGGATTTTGGGATCGAGCAATTGCAGCAGCGTCATGTCGATCGAACCATCCACACCCATGTTCAATTCCTGCGTGCCGGCAAGGTGCGCCTCCCCATGGGCGGTGAAGTCAGTGCCGCCGCCAGCAAGGTGGAGACTTTCAAGAAGCAAGGTCTGGTCAACAACTTCAAATCGCACCGCGCCGACGCTGTTCAGGCCGATGCGCTCGACTTCCGTATGGAAAGAAGCTAGGTTGGCCGCAACTTTCAACTCGCGCGGTGTCCGCAACGGGCCGCGCACTTGGATCGAGCCATCCATCGGGGAAACGGCCGTGATTCTCCCCGGCAAATAAATGCCGAGGAGAGCGGCCACATCCAGGTCGCGAAAGTCGACCCGGAAATCGGCGCCAAACTCTTTCTGCAGCTCGACACTTCCATTGATGGCCAGACTGGATCGCTCGAAGCTGGAATGCGCCTTTACGACCAGTTCATGCCCGGTTGTCGTGACATCAATGTAGAACTCGCCAAGCGGTTTCTTGTCCACCGCGAGATTGCGCAGGCGCACTTGCCCCTCAAGCGCAGGCTGCTGGGTGGTGCCGCTGATGTGCGCCGCAAACTCAGCCATGCCATCCAGGGCAAAGCGGGCGGATTGGAGGCACGGAAAACGGGAAAGTGAAAGATCGCGGCCGGCAATATTCGCTCGAAACTCGCCCGCCGACACGTTGATGCTGCCGTTTCCCGAAATAGAAGCGCCATAGGCTTTGGCGCTGACCTGGTTGAACTCAAACTCGTTGTTGGCAAGCCTAAGATCCCCCTCGATCGACGGGATCGCTTCGCCATATGCGATGCCGTCCCGCACCTCAAAATGGCCATCCCCGTGCGGATGGCGGCGTGTGCCCGAAAGATTGAAGGCAAATCTTGCCTTGCCCGCCAGCGGTCTGTCGATCCCCGCAAGGCGTGCCATTTCCGCAACATCGCCGTTCAGAACATCCACGCGCAAAGTAAAAGGAGAATCTTCCTCGAGTGAACCTGCGGCAAGCCCAGCACTGGCGTCAAAACGGACTACGGTGTGACCGTGGACAACCGATCCGTTGTGCGCCGCAAAATTGTCGCCCGAATACTGGAATCGGGTGGTGAGGGCATCCCAATGCACCGGCGGGGCCGGCGTTCGCGAAGTGGCCGGCAGCGTCGTTTCAAAATCGTAGACTTCGAGATTCCCAGTCACCACACACGAAGAAATTGTCCCACTCGCACTCCCGGACACGCTCGCCCAGCCCTGAATTGCAAATGGCAATTGCGGCGTTCCATAGGCCGCTTCAAGAAATGGCATCCACTCGCGAGAATTGTGGGTCGCGAAAGTAAAGCGCAGCGCAGAACCGGGAGCCAGATTCCCCGATGCCTGAATCTCAGAACCGTTTGTGGTTAGTTGAAGGATCTTTAGCTCCGCCTCGCTCCGGGATCCGCGGTAGATGCCATCGATTCTTCCACTCAATGGAATCTCGTTCGCTCCCGAAGTCGTGCGCGGAGAAATGTCCAGCTGGATGCGCGATTCAGCCTCGCTGACCGAACCCACCCACAACAGTTGGATCGCGCCGTTGGCGTTGGCTGCCAAGCGTAAGCGATCCAGGGGCAGTTTCTTGGAGCTGATCAGGTCTGCGAGCGGAGCGAGCGGAAACGTACCAAGCTGTATGTGGGCAGAGCCGCGCTGCGCATTCGCAAGCGAAATACCTCCGCGCGTTTTTCGCTGCCTCGCAGCCACCGGCTCCGCAGGGCTCTGCCAATTTGTAATATCTACATCGCCGACGAGGTTGCCACCCAACAAATTTGCTTTCACTGATGAAATGCGCAGCCGCAAGGGATCCATCGCATACTCGGCCGCCACGCGCCCGTTGCGCAGCCAGGCTTCTTTTCCGTGCAACCATTCCAGATCTTTCGCGTCGACTGTCCCTGCCGCGCGAAAGTCCTGCAGGCTCCAGACGCCTTTGCCTGAAAATTGCACTTTGCCATGGCTCAATTGCGGGTCGAGCGCTAATTCGCCAAGATCGGCAACGCCATCGTAGTCGCCGCTGATGTGCGGATCGCGAAAATCCTTCACCTGTCCGGCAAAATGGAACTCGGATGCTCCCGACTTCGCCGCCAGATGCTTGATGTCAACCCGATCCTTGTCCAGGACCAGCGACACATTTGTGCTCCAGTTGAACCTTCGGTACCGCTGCCATTCGGTCGCGACATTTCCGGCAGAGATCTCCGCTTCATACCACCGGTGCAGCAGAGAATAATCAAGAAGCAACCAAAGCTGCGTTGCGTCAAACTCGAAAGGCACCTTATGGTCCTGCCACAGCAGTTCGCCCCGGTGCGCCTCAATCCGCGACACCGAGAGTGCAATCAGACGCTGTACCGCATTCTCTTGCGAAGAATATTTCACTGTGGGGCTGGGGATGTTCGTCGAGCCATCGGCGTAATCCACGATGTGCACACCCGGATGCTCAAGCGACAGCCAGTGCAATCCGATTTCTTTGCCAAATAGCGAGATGATTTTCAGCTCGGCCTGTACCCGCTCCACTTGCACGAACGGAGCCTGATCGGGACCCTCGCGCCCATGGATCGTCAGGTGACGAACATCGAGACGCAGCCGGAACGGAATGGTGTGTAACTCGCCAAGCTCCACTCGTCCGCCCGTGGTTTCCTCCAGACTCGCGATGACGCGCCGGCGCACACCTTGTTGAAACGAGTCCGTGGTTACCCACCAGCCGAGTGCAGCAAAGCTAAGAACACTCAATCCGAGAAACGACCAAAGCAGGTTTCTGAGAATGCGGCGGCGCGTGGAAAGAACGGTCTGCGCACTCAACGATTCTGCTCTCCGCTCCTGGCAGCAGGAGTTTGAATGTGGCTTTCGGAACGCAGGCTCGCCAGCCAACCAGAAAGCAGTTCATTCAATTTCTGCTCGGCCAGCACGTCTTTGATCTTCCCATAGACTTCTGCCAGGGGCTTGGCTGGCGCTCCCGCGCGCTTCAGCTCGGGCAACAGCTGATCGTGATAGTAGGCTTCCACCGCCTTCTGGTCGATGTGAATCGAAGGGCGCAGCCGGTCCTCCACAAGTTTCATGAGCTGGATTTCATCGCCTAGCCGCTTCTCCAGCGAACGCTGCGTCAATCCGTACCGTTCGAGCGCGGCATGCCACCCCTCGTCCGATATCGAGTTAGGATGCAGTTTGCGGACTTCGGCCATGCGCTCGGCTACCTGGCTGGCTGGTGCGGACTGCCCGGGGCGCACCTGCTCGCGCAGAAGTTCCTGGTCGATCAGCCGGTCGAGCGCTGCTTTTTGCTCGGCCTCAGTCAATGAATTCGGATCGCGCCCATCTTCGAACGCCTCAAACGCAATTTCCTCTTCCCAATCGCTCTGCAAGACAACATGACCGTTAACATTGGCGACCACACGGTCCACGATGGGCCCCGCCCACGCGAAAACCCCCAGAAACAAAGATAAAACGGCCCACGCCGCACTCCAACGCCTCGGCTTTGTCTGCCGGAATTTCGTCCATTTCCAGCTCATTAGAATGATTGCCCTATGTTAAAGGAAAAGTTGAAGTGCCCAGCGCGCTGGGCGCCGAACTCGCCGGTCGTAACCCCGTTGACCGTGTTCGTAGTGATGTTTGTATAACTGGGAAAAGCCGGCGGATTTAGATTGTATCCGAAGTCAAAGGTCAGCGGACCGATGGGAGTCTGGTAGCGAACCCCCAGGCCAACCGCGTGCGACAGATAGTTGTAATTGCACAACAGGTGCGTCTGCTCCGTGAAGCAAAGAGCGGGATCGGCTTGATGCCAACGTCCCAGGCTCTTGAGCATTTCTTGCGGTCGCGCAAAGACGTTTCCCATGTCGTGAAAAATCGAAAATCCGATTTGGTCGCCAAGATAAGGAACGCTCACGTTGGGAAACCGCAGCTCCAGATTATTCAGAAACACTGCGCTTCCCCCGACCGGATAGCCGGTGAAAGGATCGCGCGGTCCGGCTTGATTCAGACCGAACCCGCGATGCGAGTTGCCGCCTCCACTGTAGAAGCGCTCCGGCAACGGAATCAGGCTTCGGTCTGTCGGCGGGGTTTCGGAGGGGTCCTGGACGATCGTGTTCCCGAACGGGTTCTCCACTCCCACCGTAGTCGATCGCGCAAAGACCAGTCTCCGCCCCGTCACCGTGTTGCGAAACAACGAGTAATAGGAGGAGTTCTTGATCAACACGCGGCTGAAATCGGCTTCCGAACCAAAATAGCCCGAGGCTACGCCTCCTTCGACGGAAGTGTAGCTTCCGTGCGTTGATTCCAAATCGTTATCGCGCCGGTTTCGGACAAATAAGAAATTGGGAGCGCCGACCCGAGTCGGTTTTGAAAGCAACGGAATCAGGTCGCTCGTAACCTCGATGTTCGAAGCCTCCACGCGCCGGTAGCTGAAGCCGTAGGAAATGCTTGTAAGGTCGCGGTCTCCCACGCGCTCAAGCACCTGAATATTGCGCAGGCTGCCCTCGATGCGCTGCGAGGTGAACGTGGAAACATCAATGGTGTTGTCATAAAACGCCGTAAGCGCAAGATGAAAGTTCTCGCGGTTCAGCAATTTTGGGATGTCGTAATTGATCAGCGCTCGCTGTTGCAGGCGGCCCACGTTGCCTTTGAAACTCAGGGTCTGTTCGCGCCCGCCAAAGTTGATGCGGTTGATGGCAAACAATGCCCGTGGACTCACTCCGGTTTCGCCAAGCGGGTGGTTCGCGCCTACCGTCGGCTGGCCGGTCTGAAACTCAAGCCCGCCGCCGTAATCGAACGTGTAGCGCTTGGCCTCCTGCGTGGCAATGATGACGTTCTTTCGTGACTCGGTTCCGTCCGGGTTCTGAATTGCTGCGTCGACCGCGCTGAATAGCCTCAAATCGTATAGTCGGCGTTGCGTTTCCAGCATGCCCTGTTGGTTCAAAGGTTCGCCCGGCTGCACTTGCAATTCCCGCTGGACCACGCCGGGTCGCGTGTGCACCAATCCATCCACAAAGACCTTGTTGACGAAAAACTGTTCGCCTTCATGGATGGTAAATGTGACGCCGACCCGCGGCCGGCCATCCGCCCCGGTTGGCGCGGAGACGTAACTCACATCGACGGTCGCATCCGGAAATCCGTTGTCGAAGTATTTGCCCAGGATGCGGTCGCGGTCCTCCGCCAGGGTAGACTCATTGAAGCCTTGGCCCTCCGCGGTAGAGAGTTCTGGGAGTTGTTCCGCTGGCATGACGTAATTGCCCTCCATGCGCACCCAGTCCACGCGCGTCTGAGGGCCTTCCTCAATCGTTATATCAATCGCCAGCAGCTGCGGGTTGCCTTGGTAATTGGTAATCAGTTTGGCATCCACTTGCGCTTGCCGAAAACCGCTGGCCCGGTACAGCGCATGAATATTGTCGTCGTCCTGATCGAGCAGGGCTTTGCTGTACCGCCCGTGGCTGAAGAGCCGTCCCGCCGCCTGATCCTGCAAACGAGGGCGGATCAGTTCCTCCGGAAAATAGTGGTTCCCTGTAATGCGAATGGCTGCGAGTTTATGGCGCTCGCTGGAACTGATTGCGTAGATCACATTCAGGCTTTGGCCGTCCGGCGCAGTCTGCTGCCTTACCGAGACCTGGGCCTCAAAATATCCCAGCGTCTGCATGTGATTTTCGATGTTACGGCTTCCTTCATTCAACAGATCTTCATCGAGTGCGCCTTCCTCGTAGACCGGCACCAGACGCCGCAGCGTTCTTGGGCTCAACTTGTAACCTTCTGACACCATTTCGACCACCGGCCCGCGATCGATTTGGAAGGTGTAATCCATTGCGTTCCGCTCGGCGCGATAAACCGAACTGGCCAGCGACACTTGCGCCAGAAGGCGATCCTGTTTCTGGTAGCGCGCGCGAATGCGCTGCAAAGCCCGGTTGATGCGGCTCGAGAGTACGCGGTCACCGGAGCGCAGTTTCGCAATGCTTTTGATGTCGCTGGCTGAATAGCCGGCGTCGCCCGTCACCAGGATCTCGCCCACCACCGCGCGCGGACCAGGGACCACGCGGAACGTGATGTTTACCTGGTATTGCTGCTCATTGCGCTCTTCCCGGCTGGTGATCTTTGCCTGATGAAATCCGTCTTCCTCAAGAACCCGCCGGATCCCCGCCAGCGCGCTATCGATTTTTTCGCTCGCATAAAGTTCCCCCAACTGCAGGCGGGTCGCGCTGACCAGCCGCGTGGGCGAGGGATCGCTGGAAACGCCTTCGACCGTGACGATTCCGACAAAGTAATTGGCAACCGTCAGGAAACGCAGCCGGATGCCGGTCGTTTCCGTTCGATTCACCTCCGCCTGAATGTCTGCGAATCGGCCGGTGGCGAACAGGTTTTTCATCGCGTCATGTAGTGCATCCCGGGTCAACGGCTCTCCGAGCTTGAGCGACGTCAAAGCCAGCAGCGAAGCTGCCTCTTCCGGTTCCACTCCCGGCAACTCAATCTCATCAATGCTCAAACCCAGATAGGGAGCGATCGCCCCGAATTGCGGTGTGGTTTCCTCCGGCTGCTTCGGGGACGGCGCGCCGCTGGCCTGTCTGGCATGTGCGATCGGCATCAGAATAAGCACGGCCAGCAGCGTACCCAGGAGGGGTCGGTTGCCGTTAGGTCGCAGCGGGTTCCCCCCGCGCACGTCGCGCCTGTCTGCCATGAGGCCTTTCAACTTCGATGAATAGTCCACCAGCGAACGTTGCTCGCATGAATCTAGTCGGGACGATCGGAACTTATAATACTGTTACGAACCACCGGAAGGGTAATTGCTTGGGAACCGAGGACGTTAACCTGAAAAGCGCGGCTGTTTCAGACTTGCCACTCCATCCGAGCGACCGCTACTCTCGCCAGGTGCTGTTCAAGGAGGTCGGCGCGGAGGGTCAGCGCAAGCTGGCAAGCTCCCGCATCGTCATCGTGGGATGCGGCGCCACTGGGTCCGTCCTCGCCAGCTTGTTGGCGCGCTCTGGAGTGGGATTCATTCGCATCCTTGATCGTGACTACGTGGAAGCCAGCAATCTGCAGCGTCAATCGCTCTTCGACGAAAATGATGCGCGCGAATCCACACCCAAGGCCATTGCCGCGGCACGCCAGATTTCCCGCTTCAACTCCCAGGTCGTGGTCGAACCGCTGGTCGCCGATTTGATCCCAACAAATGCCGATGCTCTGCTCGCTTCTACCAATCTGATTCTCGACGGCACCGACAACTTTGAAACGCGCTATCTGATCAACGATTACGCGGTCAAGAGTCATGTGCCGTGGATTTACGCTGCTGCCGTCGGCAGCTATGCGCTGACTATGAATATTCTCCCCGGAGAAAGCGCTTGCCTCGCTTGCATTTTTCCGGATGCACCCACCGGCACGCTGGAAACTTGTGAGACCGCCGGCATTCTCAATTCTGCCGTGGGCTTGGTCGCATCGATCGCTGCAACCGAGGCCCTGAAGCTGTTGACCGGCGCTCGCGCGAAGGTGCGGCACACCCTGCTCTCATGGGACGTTTGGAGCAACGAGCGAGCCGAGGTCGCCGCCGCGACACCTGTCGCCGGCTGCCGCGTCTGCTGCGAGCGCGATTTTCGTCATTTGGCGGGCATTGGCCGACCCCACATCACGCTTTGCGGAAGAAATTCCGTGCAGATCCACGAGCGCGAACGGCCCATTGATTTTTCCGAGATCAGCGCCCGGTTGCAGTCTCTCGGAAATGTCCGCCACAACAGCTTCGTGCTGAAGTTCTGGCGCGATCCTTACGAAATCACGCTCTTTCCCGACGGCCGCGCCATCGTCAAAGGCACCACGGATACCTCGATTGCGCGCAGCCTATATGCACGTTACATCGGCAGCTAGTACCTCATCCGTGCTCGTCCCGGTTGCACCTCCCTGCAGGTTCTGCGCACGAGTTTTCACCAACCCTTAGCCTCGATTCCAGCCAAAATGGCGAGCGTTTGGCCGGCATCGCCGGAAATGTCAGAACATCGCCCCATTTCCGTGTTTCGCGGCAACTGGCATCTAAACTGCACAAAATTGGGTAGCGAAGTCTTGTCTGTGGAGGCAGTATGCGACCCTGCGTTGTCCTCTCCGCTTTGTTGATGATTGCCGTTGCCTGCTTCGCGCAGCAACCGGTTCCTCATTATTACGGCGCTTGTTTGTACGGCTGCGCACCGTTCGCGCCGTTGATCAGCACGCCCAGCATTTCCTTTGAAACCGTATCTCACAATCCGGTTGGTGCCAGCAATGCCACAACTGGCCTGATCGCGGGCGCAACCGATTCGACCTTGTCAGAGCTTCAAGGATCGACCAGCTCCGAGTTTACCGTCGCCGTCTGGTACCAGGGAGGCGCAGCCACTCTGAC
>Ga0187784_10001756_pt1 | contig 17286 bp, 17 predicted proteins | sample 1015_SJ02_MP15_2_FD_132964 | JGI IMG/M metagenome (GOLD analysis project Ga0187784, IMG submission 132964) | Tropical peat soil microbial communities from peatlands in Department of Meta, Colombia - 1015_SJ02_MP15_20_MG | ecosystem: Environmental > Terrestrial > Soil > Wetlands > Peat | place...
ACAAGAAGACGGACCTCGTGGTCGCGGGGCCTGGCGCAGGCTCCAAGCTCGCCAAGGCGAAGGAGTTCGGCGTCGAGGTGATCTCGGAGGAGGATTGGTTCAGACTGACGGGGAGGGAGGAGTCGTAGCCGGGCTGCGGTTTGAAACGCTCCGTGCGTCGCCCGAAACGGACTGGCCTCCGCTCAGGGAACGAAGGATGAGATCTTCTGAAGCACATGCGGAACAACGCTCCCCAAGCGCCGAAGCCCAGCCACAACCAGCTCAGGCTCGAATACCGCTACCATCGCCACGGTAACTGCAAGGGCCAAGAGCAGGAGCGGGCTTGCGCGCAGGCTGATCGAGCGCGTCTCGACTCGTTCGCCTGACTGGAAGTTTACCCGCTGACTTCGGCGACTTTCAACGGATATGAGCTCCGGAGGCCGACGAGGCGAGAGACTTTGCATAACGTGTGTCCCGGCTTACGTGGGAACGAGCCTACCCTCGTTCGCTTTTGTAAACGAAAGGTTAACGCGGGACTCCTTTCAAAAATTTCAAAAACGTTGACCACGCATAATTTATTGTCAGGCATGACACTCCGTGAAAGTTGTTAATTTCGGTGGGTTTTGATATCAACGATATCGCCAGCGGCATTCAAGGAGCTTGCGTATGACCGACATCCTGATTCGCAACGTCCCCGCTGAACTGAAGCGCCAGATCGAAGAGCGGGCTCGGGGCCACAAGCGCAGCCTTTCGCACGAGATCATGGCCCTGCTGCGAAGAGGGCTCGTGCAGGCCGCTCCCGCGGAACGCGAAGAGCAGGAAGAAGGCCTGGGCGACCTGCTCGCGAGAACTTTTCCCAAGCAGCACAATTACGACGACTTCGTGCTGCCTTCGCGGGACGATCCGGAACGTCCGCCCCCCACCTTTGACTAGTACGGCGATTCCATGAAAACGCTCATACTTGCCTCTCTGGAAAGAGGCGCGTCATTGCGAGCGAAGCGAAGCAATCCAGGGGCCGCCCGTGACTCCTGGATTGCTTCGCTTCGCTCGCAATGACGCCCTTCGCTCGTTATCGCTTGAAATGAGGAAACGCCGTATGAGGCGTTACGACAAATGATCTTGCTTGATACGAATGTCGTCTCCGAATTCGTCAAGATGGACCCGGATGGGAGAGTTCGCGCCTGGCTGAACGCCCGATCGCTTCGGGATTGCTACATTTGCACGCCCGTCGTCGCCGAGTTGCGCCATGGCGCCGCCATGCTGCCGTGTGGAAGGCGCCGGGACGATCTGCTCGAATGGTACGAACTGTTGGAAAGCGAGACTTTCGTACGCCGCATTCTGGACTTCGACCGACGCGCGGCGCATCGCTACGCGGAGATCCGCGCCAGGCGGGGTCGGGTCGGGAAGCCCATTTCCGTCATGGACGGCGCCATCGCCGCCATCGCCAGCGTGCATTCCATGACGCTCGCGACGCGCAATGTCCGCGATTTCGGCGATTTGGAAATTCCGTTGGTCGATCCCTTCGCGGCGCGAACGTTCGATCCCTGACGAAAGATTGGTGAATCAACGATGAACGAGGAGATGCGGCGCGTCCGTCAGAGCAGCCTCAAAAATACCCTTCCTGCTTCTTCTGCTCCATCGAGGTCGCGGCGTCGTGGTCGATGAGGCGGCCCTGGCGCTCCGAGGAGCGGCTCTCGCGCATCTCGCGGATCACGTCCTCCAGCGTCTCGGCCTCGCTCTCGATCGCGCCGGTGAGCGGATAGCAGCCGAGCGTGCGGAAGCGCACCTTCTTCATCTGGACGACCTCGCCTTCGCGCAGCTGCATGCGGTCGTCGTCGACCATGATCAGCGCGCCGTCGCGGGCGACGACCGGCCGCTCCTTGGCGAAATAGAGCGGCACGACCGGGATGTCCTCGCGGGCGATGTAGTCCCACACGTCCGCCTCGGTCCAGTTGGAGAGCGGGAAGGCGCGCAGGCTCTCGCCCGGCCCCTTGCGCGCGTTATAGAGGCGCCAGAACTCGGGGCGCTGATTCTTGGGGTCCCAGCGGTGCTGCGCGGTGCGGAAGGAGAGCACGCGCTCCTTGGCGCGCGACTTCTCCTCGTCGCGACGGGCGCCCCCGAAGGCCGCGTCGAACTTGTATTTGTCGAGCGCCTGCTTCAGCGACTCCGTCTTCATGATCTCGGTGTGGAGCTGCGAGCCGTGCACGAAGGGGTTGATGTTCATGTCGAGCCCACGCTGGTTGACGTGGACGAGAAGCTCGACGCCGAGTTCCCTGGCGCGGCGATCGCGGAAGGCGATCATCTCCTTGAATTTCCAGGTCGTGTCGATGTGGAGCAGCGGGAAAGGCGGCTTGCCCGGATAGAAGGCTTTCATGGCGATGTGCAGCATCGCCGCCGAGTCCTTGCCGATCGAATAGAGCATGACCGGCCGCTCGCATTCGGCGACGACCTCGCGCATGATGTGGATGCTCTCGGCCTCGAGGCGATCGAGATGGCCGAGCTGGCGCAAGGCGAGACGCGTCATTCCTATGGCTCCGACGTGGGACGGGGGCTCGCGCGCCCTCGTCGCCGAGGCTTATTCCATTCCGAGACCTGCTGGCAATCGCCGTCTAACGGCGCTCCCGCTGCGCCGAAGCCGCGTGATCGCGCATCCAGCGATGCGGCCCGGACGATGTACTATGGCGCGGTGGCGAAATCGCTCTTCTTGAACAGCGAAACCATCTCTATCCCCTCCGCGGCGAGGTTCTCGCGCGCCCCCTCTTCCCTGTCCACGATGACGAGCGCCGTCCTCGCCGTCCGCTGCAGGCCTTCTTCTTTGAGCGCCGCGATAGTCTTGAGCAGCGAGCCCCCGGTCGTCGCGACATCGTCCACGACCAGGATTTCGTCGCCCTCCGCCCCTGTAAATCCGTCGATACGCTCTCTTGTCCCATGCTGTTTCGCCTCCTTGCGCACAAAGAAGGCGAAGACGGGATCGCCCGCGCCGAAGCTGCGCGCGGCGACGCTCGCGACGATCGGCACGGCGCCCTGCACGAGGCCGCCGATATATTTGATCCGACGGGCGCGCATGAAGTCGATGATGAGGTCGGCGGCGAGCGCCGCGCCCTCGGGGTGCAGGGTCGTGAAGCGCAGTTGAAACATGAAATTGCTCGTGCGGCCCGAGGTCAGCACGAAGGAGCCGGTCTTGAAGGCGTGGGTCTGGATCTGGGCGCGCAGCCGCAGCCAGCGCGGATCGCCGCGATCGGCGACCGCTTCGCTCGACGAATCGCGCTGATCTTCGCGCGCCGTTTCGGCCATGATTCCTCCCAAAAAGTGGACGCCTACGAGGAGCGCGGCGGCTTTCGGTCGCGCCGCGCCACGGTCGCCCTTAAAACGGGCGCCCGCGCGAATCAACCACGTCCTTGCCGCGGATTGCGTCATGACGCGTCCCAGCTCGGCGAGTGAGCGGCCAGTATAATTTTGAGAAAGCGCGCCAAGCCAGGCGCAACTTTGGGCTCAGCTCTCTTGTGTCCTCAGCAATTCCCAAAAAGGCGGGCGAATTTCTTAACACTGTGTAAACGTGGGCAAGTCTGGTTTTTGTAGGCAAACTCCTTGAAAAAGCTTGCTCCAAGCTGTGGATTGTAGTACCGAACTCATGTCCTCATGCTGGCCGAGGAGTACTGTCGCCAATGCATAAGACGGTCCCCTTCGTAAATCTGCAATCTACTGAAAATCGCGATAGCACAGAAGCGGTAGACCTCCGTCAGCTCCAAGATTTCGTCTGGCGTCGCTGGAAGTTTATCCTCCTGGTCACCTTCGTCGTGATGGTGGCCGCTTTGGTCGTCATGTTGATGATCGCGCCGCGCTACACTGCGACGGCGATGGTTCTGCTCGAACCGCGCAAGGAGAAGATCTTCGGCTCCGACACGGTCCTTCCAGAGCTCAATCTTGAAACGAGCAACATCGAGAGTCAGCTTTCGGTCCTGCAGTCGACCAATCTCCTGCGGCGCGTGGTCGAGAAGGAGAAGCTCGAGGACGACGCCGAGTTCGGAGGCCAGTCGAAGGAAGGGTTCCTCGACTACGTCCTCGGACTGCTCAGGTCGCCTTGGCGCGGAGAGAGCGAGGACCTGGGCAAGGCGGACGAGCAGATGAGCCCCGAGACGCTGAAGGCGGTGGGGCGCCTGCGGAAGGCGCTCGACGTCGTCCGCGTCAACCGCACCTACGTGCTCTCGATCTCGGTGACCTCGCTGGAACCCGGCAAAGCCGCGCGTCTCGCCAACGCCGTCGCCGACGCCTACGTGGTCGACCAGCTGGAAGCGCGTTACGACGCGGCGAAACGCGCCTCCGTCTGGTTTTCGGAGCGGCTCGGGGCGTTGCAGGAGCAATTGCGCCAGTCGGAAGACGCCGTAGCCGAATTCCGCAAGGAGCACGGCCTGCTGGCGACCGGCAGCGGCGACAACCGGGTCATGATCTCGGAGCAGCAGCTCTCCGATCTGAACACGCGGCTCATCGAGGCGCGAGCCGATGTGGCCGAAAAACGAGCCCGCTACGAGCAGGCGGCGCGCGTGACGGCGCATGGCGGCAACATGCAGGCCATTCCGGACGTCGTCCGTTCGAACGTCATCACCGAGCTTCGTCGGCAGCAGGCCGAAGTCACGCGCAAGCTCGCGGATCTTGGGGCGCATTACGGAGGTCAGCATCCTCTCGTGATCAACGCGCAGGCCGAGCGCCGGGACATTGAACGCGCCATAACAGCCGAGGTCCAGCGCATCCTGCTCAATCTGAAGAACGACTACGAGGTGTCCAAGTCGCGCGAAAACTCGCTGCGCGACAGTCTGGACAAGGTCACCGGGCAGACCGGGCAAGAAAACGGCCTCGCCGTGCGCCTGCGCGAGCTCGAACGCGTGAACGCGGCCAACAAGGCGCTCTACGACAACTTCATGGCGAGAGCCCGCATCACGCAGGAGCAGTCGACGCTCGAAGAGCGGGAGGCGCGGCTGATCTCCCCGGCGACCCGGCCCAACGTCCCGTCTTTCCCCCAGAAGACGCCGGGCGAGATCGTGGCGGCCATCGTCGGCCTGCTGCTCGGGGTCGCCGGCGCCGTCGCCCTTGACATGCTAAATTCCGGCTTCATGAGCGCGCGACAACTCGAGGAGCGGCTCGGCTATCCCGTCCTCGCCTCAGTGCCGCTGCTGCCCGCCAAGGACCGGAAGGTCGAAAACAAACTCCTCGACCCGGCGCGGTATCTCATGGCGAAGCCGCTCTCTCGCTATGCCGAAGTCGTGCGCGCGGTGCGCGTCGGCATCCAGATGGCCGACGTCGACAATCCCGCGAAGGTCATTCTCATTACCTCGTCGGTGCCCAACGAAGGGAAGTCGACGTTGGCGCAAAGCATCGCCTATTCCGCGGCGAGAGCCGGCCAAAAGGTCCTCATCGTCGATGGCGACCTGCGTCACTGCTCGACGAGCAAGTTTTTCGGTCTGGAGAACGCAAAGGGGCTCGTCGACATGCTGACGGGGGAGACGGAACTCGAGCGTGCAATCTCCGTCCACGACGGCGTCTTCGTCCTGCCGGCGGGCGCCAAGTCGCAAAACCCGCCCGATCTCCTCGGCTCCGACCGCATGAAAGCCTTCGTCGAGCACCTGCGCAGCGAATTCGACTATATCGTCTTCGACTCGCCGCCGGTCGAGCCGGTCATCGACGCCAAGGTCATGGTTGGCTTCGTGGATAAGGTCATCTTCAACGTGCGCTGGAAGAGCACGAAGCGCGAATGCGCGGCCGACAACGTCGATCACTTCGCGCTGTCGCAAAAGCTCGCGGGCGTCGTGCTGAGCCTCGTCGACGAGACCAAGACGCCGCGCTACGGCCATTATGGCCAATATTACGGCTACGGCTATTACAAGAACTACTATGCGCGCTGAGGGCGTCGTCGGGCGCCGGCGCCGCGATACCGCCCTAACGGGCGGAGGCGGAGCGGGCTATGCTTCGGGAACTTCCCTCACCGCGCCCTTGGCGGCGCTGGTCGCCATTGCGGCGTAGGCGCGTAGCGCCTTCGAGACCTTGCGCGCGCGCGTCTTTTCCGGCGTGAAGCCCTTCGCCTCCTGCGCCGCGCGCCGCGTGGCGAGTTCCGCTTCGTCCACCGCCAGCACGATGCTGCGGTTGGGAATGTCGATCTCGATCACATCTCCGTCCCGCGCCAGCGCGATGGTCCCGCGCTCCGCGGCTTCCGGCGAGACGTGACCGATGGAGAGGCCCGAGGTGCCGCCCGAAAAGCGCCCATCGGTGATGAGCGCGCAAGCCTTTCCGAGGCCCTTCGACTTCAGATAGCTGGTCGGATACAGCATCTCCTGCATGCCGGGGCCGCCGCGCGGACCTTCATAGCGGATCACGACCACGTCGCCCGCCTTGACCTCGCCGCCCAGAATCCCGGACACTGCGGCGTCCTGACTCTCATAAACGCGCGCCGGGCCGGAGAACTTCAGGATGCTCGCATCCACGCCGGCCGTCTTCACGATGCAGCCGTCAGGCGCGAGATTGCCCGAGAGCACGGCGAGACCCCCATCTCTCGAGAAGGCGTGTGTCGCGTCGCGGATGACGCCCGTCGCGCGATTCGTGTCGAGCTTGTCGTATCGGCGGTCCTGGCTGAAGGCCGTCTGCGTCGGCACGCCGCCCGGCGCCGCGCGGAAGAAGGTCTGCGCCGCTTCGTCGGCGTCAGCGGCCACGTCCCAGCGGACGACGGTCTCGCGCAGCGTTCCCCCCGAGACCGTCGGCAGATCGCCGTCGATAAGGCCGGCGCGCATCAGCTCGCCGAGGATTGCGATGACGCCGCCGGCCCGATGCACGTCCTCCAGATGCACGTCGAGCGCCGAGGGCGAGACCTTGCACAGGACGGGCGTCTTGCGCGAGAGCCGGTCGATGTCGGACATTGTGAAGTCGACCTCCCCCTCATTCGCGGCGGCGAGCAGGTGCAGCACCGTATTGGTCGAGCCGCCCATGGCGATGTCGAGCGTCATGGCGTTCTCGAACGCCCTGAAGCTTGCGATGGAACGCGGCAGCGCCGAAATGTCGTCCTGCTCGTAATAGCGGCGGGTGAGCTCGACGATGCGGCGCGCGGCCGCCAGGAAGAGTCCTTCGCGATCCTTGTGGGTCGCTAGCAGCGTGCCGTTGCCGGGCAGGGCGAGCCCCAACGCTTCCGTCAGGCAGTTCATGGAGTTCGCCGTGAACATGCCGGAGCAGGAGCCGCAGGTCGGGCAGGCGGAGCGCTCGATCGTCGCCACTTCGGCGTCCGAGAACTTGTCGTCGGCCGCCGCGACCATCGCATCGATAAGATCGACAGCCTGCTCCTGGCCGTTGCGCAGGTATTTCCCGGCCTCCATCGGGCCGCCGGAGACGAAGATCGCCGGAATATTGAGGCGCAGCGCCGCCATGAGCATGCCCGGCGTGATCTTGTCGCAATTCGAGATGCAGAGCAGCGCGTCGGCGCAATGAGCGTTGGCCATGTATTCGACGCTGTCGGCGATGATCTCGCGCGAGGGGAGCGAATAGAGCATGCCGTCATGGCCCATGGCGATGCCGTCGTCGATAGCGATGGTGTTAAACTCCTTGGCGACCCCCCCGGCGCGCTCGATCTCGCGCGCGACGAGCTGTCCGACGTCATGGAGATGCACATGGCCCGGGACGAACTGCGTGAAGGAGTTGGCGATGGCGATGATCGGCTTGCCGAAATCCTCGTCCGCCATGCCGGTCGCCCGCCAAAGACCGCGCGCGCCGGCCATGTTGCGGCCATGCGTCGAGGTGCGGGAGCGGAACGGGGGCATCTGCGCTGATCCTGTCTTGGAGCCTTCGAGGCCTTGGGCCGTCGTCAAGTGGCGTCGCACTATCTCAAGCCGCCTCGTCCCGCAACCGGCGCCGGAGCCGCGCGGCGCAGTTCAATGGCGCATATGTTCAAATGGCGATATATTCCGCCCATGTCCTTCGTATCCGATCCCGCCGGCCCTCCGCCGCAACGCCTGAGCGTCGCGGAGTTCCTCGCCTGGAGCGAAACCCAGGAGGGGCGCTACGAACTCGTCGACGGCCGCGTTTACGCCCAAGCGGCGGAGCGGGTGGCCCACACAAAGATGAAGGGCTTGGTCTTTCTCGCTTTGGCTGAGGCGATCAAGAAGCGCGGGCTCGACTGCCGCGCCCTCGTGGACGGAGCGGCCGTGCGCGTCGGCGCCAGATCGGTCTTTGAGCCGGACGCGCTAATCTACTGCGGCCCCGAATTGCCCCCGGACGCGACGCTCGTCGAGAACCCGGTCGTCGTCGTCGAAGTCATCTCGCCGTCCACCGGACGCAACGACACGACGCGCAAGCTTGCGGGTTATTTCAACCTTCCGAGCATCCAGCACTATCTTATGATCGACCCCGACGAAAGGCTCGTCGTCCATGCCGAGCGCGGGGCGGACGGCGTGGTGCGGACGCATTTCTTCAAGGGAGGCGTCGTGAAGATGGACCCGCCGGGGCTGGAGCTGCCGCTGGAGGAGATCTACGGGACCGGATGAGCGAATGCGTGCCGGCGTTGCGCCCGGCGCTCGACAGGGCTCGTTCAAACTGCAGATCGGCGCCGTGTTCAAAAACTATGATTAGGCCCTTGGAACAATCAATATCGAGACGTCTCGTCCGTCGCCCAGGTTGCGGCGGCCCTTCAGTTTCGCCCCAAGACCGGCGCAAGCGTCCGCGACGTCGCGCCAGCGCCGAAGGGGCGGCGTCAGGCCGCCCGCGTATGGACCGTCGTGGTCGCGCCGAGGAGCTCGTCGAGGCAGGCGGTGATCGCGTCGATCGAGGCGAAGGTCTGACGGCGCAGCCAGCGCACCGGAAACTCGATCTCGAAATGCTCTTCGAGCGCCAACATGACGCGGATTGCGGCGAAAGGCGTGAGGCCGGCCTCGTAGAGATCCGCGCTGGAAGACAGGGTCTCGACCGGGCTGTGCAGGCGGCCATGCTCGGCGAGCAGACGGCGGATGATCTCGTTCATAGACCTCACTCCTGTTTCGTTGTGTCGCCGTTGTAGATCTCCTCGCATCGCTACGCTGTGCGCGATCGCACATCGGGAGCAAGATCAGACGACTTGACGAAAAGGCTATCTCTGCGCGGATGAACCGGCGATGAACCGGCTCAACTTTGAGGTATTAATGGTTTACGAATAGTTGCCATGTCTCATGAATTGGGCGAAGACGCGGCGAAGCTGCGCCCCTGCGAAGGTCTTGGAAAGACATTTTTGTTTCTCATCGGCGCGTCGCGTGGTCCTCAACCGCGGGGCGCGGATCGACGGCGATGACAGGCGCCTCGCCCGTCGCTCGGGCGCTGCGATCCGTCACCCGGCGTCAGCTGCGTTGGCGAACGGACAATTCTGCGGCTTGCGGATGGCGTTCGCGCCGTTTTCTTCCGGCGGATTTTCGAGCAGCGCCTTGAGTTTGAACGCCGCGAGCCGCGCGAGGCCTGGGTTGCGGCTCTCGTCAAAGGATAGGAAATCGACGACGCGTCCGCGCGCATCCACGAGATAGACGAGAGCGCCGTGTTCGATGACATAGTCATCGCCTACGGTCTTCACCTTGCGATAGCAGACGCCGAATGATCGCGCCGCCGCGGCGATTTGCGCAGGCGCGCCGGTCAGGCCGACCACGGCAGGCCCGAAAGCGGAGACGTAATCGGCGAGCGCCGCGGACGTGTCGCGCTCGGGATCGAGCGTGATGAAGTAGACTTTGAATCCTTCCGCCGGAGCGCCGAGTCCGCGCAGCAGCCCCGACATCTCGAGCAAAGTTGTCGGACAGGTCGCAGGACAACGGGCGAAGCCGAAGAACACCGCATAGGGGCGCCCTCGCAGCTGCTCGCTGTCGACGACGCCGCCGTCCTGCGACGTGAGACGGAACACGGCTTCGATCGTCGGCGCCGTTGACGGCCCGACCGCAAGGGCGATCGCGACGAGCAACCCAAACGCCCCCGTCCCCGCGGCGACAAGCGTCCAGACACGAGCCCTTGCCTGCGCAAAAAACTTTGGCATCTTGTCAACCACGATCTGGCCTCCTGCGCGCGGGCGATATTTCACGGGACGTCGCTGCACGCAGTCTGCGGAGCTCACGCCAAGTCAATGATGAAGCGAGCCCTGGGCGCGGGAGCGGCGAAGGGTCGGGCGCGAACCATAGTCCGTCGTGCGACGCGCGCAAGAGCCCCGACTCTCCGGTCAGGGCGAGGAGCCGGGCGCTCGATGGACGGGCGCCGAGATCTGAAAGGCTCAGTCTGCCGCTCTCGTCGCGACACTTCTTGAAAATGCCAGCAGCCCACGGTCCGACCCGCGCGGTCCGATCACCGATAGGCCGAGCGGCGGGAGATCGCCCGTCGCGAGCGGAATGCTGACTTGCGGCAGGCCAAAAAAGCTTGCGAGCTGAAACAGGCGCATCATCGCATAGCGCTTTTCGTCGAGCCGGCCGGCGTTCTCATCGAGTCTGGGCGCGAAGAAGGGCGTTGTCGGAAGAAGAAAAAAACCGTCGGCGCCGAGGAACGCATCAAGGCGTTCGCGCGCCTCCGCACGAAACGCGTCGGAAGCCCGCTTCTGCTCTTCGCTCACGCGCGCGGCATAGGCGAAGCGCTCCGCGACGCCTTCGCTCAAACAGGGCCTCTCGGACGCGACCCATGCGCCCTGCGAGCGATGCGCCTCATAGGCCTGAAAGTTGCGGAAGTGGCTGAGCGCCGAACGCCAGAATTCCTCGCCGAGCGTCGGCTCTCGCGGAGCGCTGTCGCTGCGCAGCGCCGCCAGAGCGCCGAGCAGCAACTCCGATTCCTGTTCAGGGCAGCCGGTGAAAGCTTCCGATAGGATCGCGCCCGCGGAGAAAGATGCTCGCACGCGGTCCACGGGCAGCAGTTCCGCCCCGACCCTCGCGAGGGTCTGCGCGTCGCGGGCGAACCAGCCGATCGTGTCGAAGGACGGCGCGAGCGGAACGACGCCGTCGAGCGACAGCAATCCATGCGAGGGCCGAAATCCGAAGACGCCGCAAAACGACGCCGGCGCGCGACAGGACCCCGCCGTGTCGGTGCCGAGCGCGAAATCCACGAGGCCAGCGGCCGTCGCGACCGCCGACCCCGAGGAGGAGCCGCCGGGATGGCGGTCCGGCGCTTTCGGGTTGACGGGCGTCCCGTAGTTCGGATTAGCTCCGAGCAGGCTGTAGGCCATCTCGTCCATCTGCGCCTTGCCGATGAGCCGAGCCCCTGCGGCTAGGAGCCGCGTCACGGGCGGCGCATGTTCGCGGGCAGGCGGATGGCTCGCCGCATAGGCCGGATGGCCGTTGCCCGAGACGAGACCCGCGACGTCGATATTGTCCTTGACGACGAAGGTGAGACCCAAGAGGGGGCCGGCGTCGCGCCCCTCAACATCCATCGACGCCAACAACGCCGTGGACGGCTTAGCGCCGGGAGCGTATGTTTCAGGCACGGAACCGATCTCCCCTCCGCGACTTAAGGAGTTGGCGCGGCCTCATCATTTGCGACCTGTGTATCGCTCTTTGCGCTCCCGCATATTGCGAGAGCGAGGGCTTCGCAAGCGCCAGCGCCGCGAATAGCCGGCGTCGGTGCGACAACGCGTCGCAGCGAAAATCCGCCATATTGGCAATCTAATTGAATGTGCGACGAGTGCGGCAAGGCGGAAGGTCGAGCGTCTCGGCGCCTTCGGCGCGGGTCGCGTGATCGGCAAAGGATGAATCGACGATGAGCCCGGATGAACATCACGCCATCATGTCGCTCATGAGATATGCGACCCTGCTGCTCGGTCTGAACTTTGCCGGCAGAATCGTGGTGCTGGTGCTGCGCCACATATCCTGAAGCCGAACCGACTCGGAAGCCCGCCGAGACCCTGTTAAATTTTGATTAGGCAAATCCCAAATGGTCTCCGCGGCTTCGTCGCCGAGGGCTTTTCCATGACCTAAGACAAACCGCGGTGAGCAGCCTAAAAGTGAGGCTTCTAACTATCAGATTCGGCGCCGCGCGCTGCAAATCTGCTCTTGCAGGACATAATAATTATGTCACACTCGATCCCGCCGGACATTTGTCCGGCGCAACAGACGGAGGTGTCGGATGTCCTTGCAAGGCCATATTCTCGAACTCCAGCGCCGCCACGAGGCGCTTGAAAAGGAAATCGAGGAAGAGCAGGCCCATCCCGCTTCGGATGACAAGAAGGTTGCGGAACTCAAGCGCAAGAAATTGCAGCTCAAGGACGAGTTGTCCAAGTTGCGAGAATCGGAGACGCTCCACTAGCGCCCATCGCCAGGCGCTTTCGCGCCGCGTCCACTCTGTAGGCGTGACAAGGCGGAGAGCGATCTCCGCCTATTTTCATGGCAGGGCGCGAAGGCGGCGCTGGAGCGCGGAGACCTGAAGTCATGCCGGTCTCCGAGGCCTACCATCCCGAGATTTTACACGCGTCGCTTGGGCCCGAGTTCTTCGACGAGGTCGAAGCGGCGCGCTTTCCTAAGACCTTGCTGCGCTACCGGAACCAGCGCTGGGCTGAGCGCGTCGGCCTCGGCTCCCTGAGCGACGAGGAGTGGACGGCCTATTTCGCCCGCTTCGAGTCGCTTCCGGGAGGGCTCGCGAAGCCGCTGGCGCTTCGCTACCACGGCCATCAGTTTCGCAGCTACAATCCGGATCTCGGCGATGGGCGCGGCTTTCTGTTCGCACAGCTGCGCGACGCGGATGGCCGACTGCTCGACCTTGGCACCAAGGGCAGCGGCAGGACCCCGTGGTCGCGCCAGGGCGACGGGCGGCTCACGCTGAAGGGCGGCGTGCGGGAAGTCCTCGCCACCGAAATGCTGGAGGCGGTGGGCGTCGAGACCTCCAAAAGCTTCAGCCTGTTCGAAACCGGCGAGGCGCTCATGCGCGGGGACGAGCCGTCGCCGACGCGATCGAGCGTGCTGACGCGCCTCTCGCATTCGCATGTGCGCATCGGCACTTTTCAGCGCCTCGCCTTTTACGAGGATCGGCAGGGCCTGGAGAAGCTGACGGCCTATGTTATCGCGCAATACTTCCCTGAGCTCTCTGGCGCAGGGCGCCCTGCGGAGGCGCTGCTCGCAGCGGTGACGGCGCGCTGCGCGCGGCTCGCCGCGAGCTACATGACGGCTGGCTTCGTGCACGGCGTGCTGAATTCCGACAACATCAACATTACGGGTGAGAGCTTCGACTATGGCCCCTGGCGCTTCGCGCCGGTCTGGGACGCAGGTTTTACGGCGGCCTATTTCGACGAGTCCGGTCTCTACGCCTTCGGGCGCCAGCCGGGGGCGATCGGCTGGTGCCTCGCCCGGCTCGCCGAATCGCTGTTGCCGCTCGTTGGGCTCAAGACGGCGGATGCGATTGTCTCGGGCTACGCCGAGCGCGTGCGCGCGGCGTTCCGAACGTCGCTGCTCGCGCGCCTCGGCCTCGGGTCGGAGGGCCAGGAGCGCGACGCCGCGCTCGCCAAGGCCTTCGTCGACTTCATGATCGCCTCGCGCGCGCCTCTCGAGCAGGCGATCTTCGATTGGCGCGGCGGCCCGGCGAGCCACGCGCGCGCCAAACGCAGTCAGTCCGCGGCCTTCTACGAGAGCGACGGCTTTCGTCCGCTCCGAGAGGCGCTGGCCTCCTATCGCCCGACGGCCGCGGCGCGGCTCGACCACCCCTATTTTGCACGTTCCGAGCCCTGCACGATGCTCATCGACGAGGTCGAGCAGATTTGGGACGCGATCGCCAAAGACGACGACTGGGGTCCGTTCGAACGCAAGCTCGCGCGAATCGGCGAGATGCGCGAGGCCAATGCGCCCCTGCCGTGAGCGCGCTTTTTATCTGCGCTTTTGAACTTGCCGAGGCTCGCGGGAAAGGGCGATAATCCGGGCCATCGGCTGGACGAGCCCTGGATGGGGCGACTGGGGCCATGGAAAGCGAGCGGCTGATGGACGAGGACGCGATCCGCGCCGAGATCGAGCGCCTGCGCGTTGAACATGGCGATCTCGGCGCAGCGATCGAGGCGCTTCTCGCCGTCGGCAACGCCGACCAGTTGCAGATTCAGCGCTTGAAGAAGCGCAAGCTGGCCTTGCGCGACCGAATCCAGCAGCTCGAGGACGAGATCACCCCCGACATCATCGCCTAGACGGGCGCTTCCGCCTTTGAGGCCATCGCCCGCGTCGGCCGCCGAGGCAGAACTCGCCGCAGATAGCCGCGCAATTCGGGCGTTCGCGCCTCCGTCGCGCGCGAGAAGGCGTAGGCGAAGGCGACGCTCGCCGCGATCAGCGCCACGCCGAGGCCCCAATGCAGCGGCGTCGGCTGCCGCTTGTGCCAATCCTGCGCGATGAGGCTCCCGGTTCCCGCCCAGACGAAGAAGACGAGCGGGGCATGCGTTGCGTAGAGCGAATAGGAGAAGTCCGAGAAGCGCGCGTGCATCGCGCCGAGGCGCGAAAACAATCCGCCCTGGCCCGCGAAGCGAAGAGACAGCAGCAGATTGGCGAAGCTCGACGCGGTCGCGACGTCGGCGAGCGTCGCGACGATCGGATGCGTCTCGACGAGCGCTCCGCGCGCCGCGAGCCGCACGACCGTGATCGTCGCGAGAAAAATCGTCAGCGACATCCAGGCGCGTCTGATGAGGGGCCGCGGCGCGAGGCGGATCGCAGCGCCGCCCGCCCAGACGACATAGCCGAAGAGGAATGGGGACTTCGGGACGGACATCGCGATCGCAGCGAGCGCGCCGAAGGCGAAGGCCGCGGCTTTGAAGCGTTTCGAATAGGCGCTGCTCAGCGGGAGCAGCAACAGCGGAAACGTCACATAGTACCAGATCTCGCAGGCGAGCGACCACAGCGGACCATTGGTGCCGGCCTGCGGCGTCCAGATTGTCTGCTGCTGGAGCAGCGCGCCGAGGATGTTTTCCAGATTGAAAACGCCCTCGAAGAAAGGCGCGTCATAGATCCCCGAATGCGGAAAGATCCGCCGCCCCAGGCTATCGAGAAGAAAGCCCCAGGCGAGCGCCGGAACCATCACGATGTAGATGCGCGCGAAGCGGTTGATCATGTAGTCGCGCAAGAACGGCTCGGCGCGGGCGCGCTTGCGCAAGACGTCGCCGCCGACGAGAAATCCCGAGATCACGAAGAAAATGAGCACGGCCTGGTGCGAGAAGGCCGTCAGAAACCACCACGCATAGACGAGCGGTCCATGCGGCGCGACCATGATGTCGGGGACCTGAATCATCGCCCCCACGTGACCGAGCAGCACCATGGCGGCTGCGACCCAGCGCGCGAGCGCGATGAAATTCGAGAGCTGCGGGTTCATGCCGCCATGCGGGCTCCATGCGTGACGCCGCGTGATATTTGAGGGGCGCGCGTCCGTCAATTTGGCGCGCCGCCCGCTCAGTGACCGAATGCGAGCTGGGAGGCTCGGAAGAAGGCCGACAGCAGCCGCAGCGCGAGGCCGATGAGGCCGGATCCGCCATAAAATCCGAGGCGATTGAGCTGCACATAGACGAAAGCCGGGCGCTGCGAATGATTGGTCATCTCGCAGACGAAGAATCCTTCGCGCGCGCGCATCGAGTCGAAAAGCGTCGCCATGGCGCGCATGAAGCCCCGCAGGCGCTCGAGCAGCGAGTCGGTTCGCGGCGCGGGACGCTTGCCGAAGATCTCGGCCTTGTAGTCGTCGGGATGACACTGGCTGGTCGGGCGCAGCCGGGATGTCAGATTGGTCGTGGCGGCGATGACGTTTCCGAGCGCGAAGTCCCGGCTGTCGCCGGGCTCCAGCCGCTCGCTCCAGATCATCGTGTGTCCCGAAAGGCAGAGGATCGCTGGACGCGACGCATCGGCCGGGCGCGCAGCGCGATAGACGTAAGGCGCGCGCGCCCAGCTCGCCGTCGAAGGATCGCAGGCAAGGCTCGTGAACACGACGCGGGCGGAAGAGCACAGATAGGAAGGCTGCAGGAACAGGAGCGACGGCGCGCCGTCGCGCGCCAGCTCGGCGAGATCGATCTTCTCGACGACGCATTCGCTTCCCGCGCTGAGCAAGACCTCGCGCTGCTTGTCGAGCGTGACGATGCGGCTCACCTTGACGTCGCCGCCGCCCATCAGCATGCGCAGGAGCAGGTTGAGCTCCCCCCCGAGCCAGCCGCGCTCGGGGATCTCATGCGGGCTCTGGCGCGCGATGCTCTTGGCGCCTGGCCAGCGGCTCACCGTCGCGCCGGGACGCGCGAAAATCGCGGTTCGCGGGCCGAGCGTCGCCACGAGCCCCTGCGCCTGATGCTGGAGCGCGAAGTCGCTTTCCCCCTCGCGCAGCACGAGCTGCGTCAGGTTGAAGAACGGATGCCGCACGGTCTCAAGCCGCGGGCTTCGTCGCTACGACGAGCGCGTCGACGCCCTCGCGCCATTCGGCGACGACGGGCGCGAAGCCGGCTTCTCCCAGCGCGCGTAAAGTCGGCGCGAAACGCATGATGTGGGCCGGAGATTCGTCGCTGAAGAGATGCAAGACCCATTCTTCGAGAAGATCGTAACGGTTCAGCGCCGCGAAAGTCTTGAACCAATGGCGCACCTCGCCTTGCGTGTGGGCGACATGCGCGGCGGCGTCGTCGATTGCGAAACGGTCGCCGTTGACGAAGATCCCCCCGGGTTTCAGCGTTCTGGCGATCTCCTCGAACACGCGGCGGCGATGCTCGGCCTCGAAATTATGGGTCGCATAATTGGAGGCTACGACGTCGAGGCTCGACGAGGGCGTCTCCTGCAAGGCGACGAGCGCGTCGGCGAGCTTGAACGCGACGCGCCCGGCGCCTTCGAAGTCAGCGAGATTGGCGCGCGCCTGCTCGAGCATCTTCGGCGAGGAGTCGACGGCGAGCAGTCGCAGGTCGGCTCGAGCCGAGAGCAGCGACAGCGTGGCGACGCCCGTGCCGCAACCGATCTCCAGGCCGCTCAAGGCTTCGCCGGGACGGAAGTCGGCGACACGCCTTCCGACCATGCCCGCGAGCTCGGCCGCGGTCGGGCAGATCAGGCGCAGCATCTCATATTCGGCGCCGATCGCGCCCGTGAAGGGGTTCTGCAGAGCTTGCGGCATTTTGAGTCTCCGGCGGCGGCGAAGCGCGATCGGCGTCTCATACGCCAATTTTTTTCGCATTGCAGCAGCGGAGATCAAGCGATTGAATCTAATTGGCTTAATGATCCAGGCGCATGGCGCGGACCGAGTGACTCGCGCAGGATTAAAAAAAACGTCACGGAGCGCGATTGACAGGCCAGGACGTCCGGTTCTATAAGCGGTTTATCGACGCGGGGCGCGGGTTTAGATCTGCGCTTGGGTGTCGTTTCTTCGCTTTTTGGGGGCGGT
>Ga0187784_10001757_pt1 | contig 17283 bp, 13 predicted proteins | sample 1015_SJ02_MP15_2_FD_132964 | JGI IMG/M metagenome (GOLD analysis project Ga0187784, IMG submission 132964) | Tropical peat soil microbial communities from peatlands in Department of Meta, Colombia - 1015_SJ02_MP15_20_MG | ecosystem: Environmental > Terrestrial > Soil > Wetlands > Peat | place...
CAACGTAGCCTTGCCTGTTCCTCTACGCACGACATTCACCTACGGCGTGCCGCAGGAGCTTCGCGCGCAGTTGCAGCCCGGTTCGCGCGTGCTCGCGCCGTTCCGCAAAAAATCGATGGTAGGTGTGGTCCTCGAATTGACGGACACGCCCCCCGAAGGCGCAACCATCTGCGAGGTGAGCAAGCTGCTCGATCTTGTGCCGGCGCTGACGCCAAAGCTCCTGGAGCTGGGCCGGTGGATCGCGGGCTACTACCTTGCTCCCATTGGCGAGGTTTTCCGGGCGATGATGCCGCCGGTCACGGAGTTGACGGCACGGCGCGAAATCGTACTTACGGAAGCGGGCCGCGCGCTGGCGGAGAAACTTCAGCAGAGCGCAGCTCTAACCGATCTTGGCGATGACGAAGCCACGGTGCTGCAAAAACTTCTCGAAAAAAAGGGAACATGGCAGGTTGGGCCGGCGGCCAAGCTGGGAATTTCGCCCGAGGGATTGCAGCGGCTGCAACGGCGCGGGTATCTGCAAATTCAGGAAGCCCTGCAGGGACGCAAGCGAAAAACGCAACGCGTTGTCGCTTGGAAAGGCATGGGCGCGGAGGCAAAGCCGCTGGGGGAGAGGGAAGAGCGCCTGCGCGCGCTGCTGCAAACCGAACGCGGTCCGCTGCGGCTGCCACGGCTCCTCAAGCTTTCGCACTTATCCCGCGCGGTGATTGAGCGGCTGCTGCGCGAGGGGCTGCTCGAAAGCTGGGAAGAACTCATCGATCCCGCCGAAGATCCGTTCGATGCCGGCTACCTGCCTCCGGCGCATTCGTTGAATGAAGCCCAGGAGCGGGCGTTCGGCGCCATCCGCGCGCGTTTTGAACTGGGCGAATTTGGCGTGCAGCTTCTGCACGGCGTCACCGGCAGCGGCAAGACGGAAGTGTACTTGCGCGCGGTGCAGGACACGCTGGCCCGCGGAAAGACCGCGTTAATTCTTGTCCCGGAAATTGCGCTGACCTTGTGGATCGGGCGGCAATGCCGCGCGTGGTTTGGCGCGAGCTTCGAAGGCGTCGCCGTGCTGCATTCGGCGCTCGGCGACGTGGAACGGGCGCGGGAATGGTGGCGCGTGCGCAACGGACAGGCACGAGTCGTTGTAGGTACAAGGTCGGCAGTATTCGCCCCGCTCGAAAATCTAGGTTTGCTGATTGTGGATGAGGAGCAGGAGAACAGCTACAAGCAGGAGGAAACTCCGCGGTACCACGGGCGCGACGTCGCCATCGTGCGCGCCAAGCTGGAAAATGCCGCTGCGGTGCTGGGTTCGGCAACGCCTTCGCTCGAAACCTATCACCACGCTGCTAATGGAAAGTACGAATTGCTCACGCTGGCCGAGCGCGTCGAGAATCGCTCCCTCGCCGCCGTCGAGGTCGTCGATCTGCGCCAGGAATTTCAGCAGACCCACCAGGCCAGCCCCATTTCACAACCGCTGCACGCGGGAATTGCCGAGTGCCTCTCGTTCCAGACGCAGGTGCTTATTCTGATCAACCGTCGCGGCTATTCCTGGTCCGTGCTCTGCCGGAGCTGTGGCGCTTCCGTACAGTGCGCCAATTGCAGCATCTCGATGACCTACCACAAAAGCCGCAACCGGTTGGAATGCCACTATTGCGGCTCCACGCAGGCCGTACCCAAGCTGTGTCCAAAATGCGGCTCGAAGTATGTCTATTTTTTCGGTGAAGGCTCCGAGCACCTGGAAGAACGCCTGCGCAAGGAATTTCCTGGCGCGCGCATTGCGCGATTGGACCGCGACACCGCGCGCACCAAGCGGCAATACCAGGAAACACTGGGCGCGTTCGCGGGCGGCGCGCTCGATATTCTGGTGGGCACGCAAATGCTCGCCAAGGGGCACGACTTCCAGCGCGTCACGCTGGTCGGCGTAATCTCCGCGGATTCCGGGCTGAGCTTGCCAGACTTTCGCGCCGCCGAACGCACCTTCCAGTTGCTCACACAGGTGGCGGGGCGTGCCGGGCGAGGCGATCTGCCCGGCCGCGTGCTCATTCAGACCTACTACCCGGAGCACTACGCGATTCAGGATGCGGTGCGCCAGGACTACCTGTCGTTCTTCGAGCGCGAATTACATTTCCGCCGCATGATGGCCTATCCGCCGTTCACGTCGCTGGCGAACGTGATCGTGCGGGATACCAAGCTGGAGAACGTGATCCGCTGGTCGCGCCGGCTCTCCGAGTATTTCTCGCCGCTGGACGGAAAAGAGTTGCGCATCCTCGGGCCGGCATCGGCACCGCTGGCGCGCCTGAAAAAAGAGCATCGCTTTCAGTTTCTGCTGAAGTCGCCGAAGCGCACGTTGCTGACGAAAGTGCTCACCGGCGCGCTGGCCTTTTGCGACGCGCACGAAATCCCGCAAACCGCCGTGCTCGTGGATATGGATCCGCTGTCGCTACTGTGATCACTCAGGCTAGGAAGCGGTTCGGGTGAAGTGGGCAATCTTTAGCGTCCGACTAGACGGACAGTAGGAAAACTTCTGATAGAGTTCATACTTGGCATTGTTTTTTGAAATGCTTCCTCTGGCAAATGGAAAATGAAATCTTCCGCTATTCGGCACTTGGCTGTTTCTAGAAGCTCCCCGATGGTCGCGGCCGCTTTCTTTGAGCGCATTGTGCAAATGTGGAATCTCGCAACCCTGGAGAAATCAGCAGAATTCGAGACCACGCTGAGTTTTGGTGGCCGGCGGCTAGCTCTCGACCCAACCGGGGAACTGTGCGCAACCGCCGCATGGGAAGGCGGCACGCGCGGGGGCGTTGCGTGCTATGAAACGAAATCGGGGCGCAGAGTTTGGCATCGTCGAGACCTCGAACAAACGCAGCGGTTGCGTTTCTCGGCGGGGGGGACGAATCTATGGTGCGTCCCAGATACCGGTCCCACCAAGCTTTTGGATTCTGTGAATGGCAATACGCTGGAAGCCCTGACCGCGCTGGCCGATATTTATGAGAGTCCATATTCAGGCGGCCTTTTCTTGGAGAAACGGAAACATGACTACAGATTGGGGAGTGATTCAGACATCTGCATCCCGCGCTTGAGCTTCGCGGTCCTTGATGTGGCATTTTCCAAGGGCTCTTTGATCATAAGCGAGGCAGGCGGTCCTGTGCGGTGTTTGGAGAATTCCACAGGGGTCGAGCTCTGGCGATATACCCCCAGCGCGAGCAGCCATCTTCTGCGTTTGTGGTATCGCGAGCGCGACGACAACTTCTATGGAATCCACTGGGAATACCGGACGGGTAGTTTTCGGACGCTCGTTCGCCTAGAAGGCAGAACTGGACAATTTGATCAGGTCTGCGGACTCGGTTCTTGGGAGGAGGAGTATTGCATCAGTCTCGACAAGTTGATCACGTCAGATGGTGAGTTGATCGGATTAACCGATGGCAGGCCGTTAGGCAGGCTGGCGTTTCCCTCGAAATTGTACCCGGACCAGGGTTCGGATAAAGAGCCGCGAACGAATTGAATTGCTTTCATAGCGACCTGCCAAATTCACAACAGCTAACAAACTCAATGTGATCAGCAAGTGCCTGCCACTACCCGAGGAGCCTTGGACGCTTTGGATTGCGGTGGCTCTGCGAGAACCACGAGGTGAGCCACGCGCCGACAATTAGAGCGGATTCGCCATGAAGCACAGCAGAAAGACGAGCAGCGCCAGAAGTGCGCAGAATCTGCGGTTGGGGTCCAGCGGCGTGGGATCGTAAATTGGGGCTGCGCGGAAGTAGCGCACGCCAAACAGAAGCGCGGCCCAGATCAGCCAGCCTCTCCACAGGAAGAGTCCCAGCGGCACCAATGTGATCGGCAAGATCAGCGAAACCACGCGATGCAGCCGTGGGCTGACGGAGCGCAAGATGTGCCCGCCATCGAGCTGACCCACTGGCAATAAATTCAACGCCGTGGCAAAGAGCCCGACCCAAGCAGCGCGGCCCACGGGATGCAAAACCAGATCTCCCGCATGCGCGTTCGGTTGAATCACCGCGGCGATCAGTCGCATCACTACTGGAACACCGAAAACCAGATCGGCGCTGCCATCACTCCCCAGCGCCGGAATCACCTTGGCGTGGAGCACGCCGTACGCCATCGCAGGAATCGCCAGGAGGAAGCCCACGATCGGCCCGGAAGCGCCGACATCGAAAAGAGCGCGCGCGGAACGTATCGGCGAGCGAATCAGGATGAAGGCCCCAAACGTTCCGATCAGCGTAGGCGCAGGAATAAACATCGGGTAGCTGGAGCGGATGTGGTGATACCGGCAGACGAAGTAATGCCCCAATTCGTGCGCCAACAGAATCGTCAGCAGCGTTGCGGCGAAGGGCAGTCCGGTCAAAAGTTTGGCGGGATTGCGGTACGCGAGATTGAACGTCTGCAGGAAGGCATCAAGCGAGGCGGCCTGATTGTGCGCATAGGCAGCCGCAAAATGCGTGCCCGCCAGGAGACACGTGATCAGCGTCAGGAAAAACAGAAACGCGGCCAGGATGAGCGAACGAGTTGTGGGGAGCGGAGGACTCGCTGCGTAATAAGGCCCGTACGCGGCCAATTCTCGCCAGGTATCGGCACTTAGAAGAGCGGGAGCACGCTGCTCTGTTTCCGGTGGGGTCACGAAGTTCTACTTGGCCACACCTGCAGTGATATCTTCCAGGCCCTGCAATTCCTTGCCGGGCTTGAAGCGCACCGCCTTGCCGGGAGGAATGCTGACTTCTTCTCCCGTGCGAGGATTCCGCCCAATGCCGGTTTTGCGCGGCTTTACACTGAACACCCCAAACTTGCGCAATTCGATGCGTTGACCCCGGCCCAGGGCGCCCTTCAGCGATTCAAACACCGTTTCCACGGCTTGTTCCGCTTTGGTGCGACTGATGTTGGTCTTGCCTACCACCGCGTTTACGATATCGAGCTTGATCACACCGGCCTCCGGCGCTACGTGGCCCGATGCTATTGGGTGCCGCGTAGGTTGTCAAGACGTGATCCCTCGACTAGACTCGTACCTTTCAAGAACACAATTTTTTCCTATCTGTGTGAGGAGGAGTGAATGCCCGTTAAGCCCGACCGTTGGATTCGCAAAATGGCGCTGGAGCACAAAATGATCGAGCCGTTTACTGACCGGCAGATGCGGGAAGGCGTCATCAGCTACGGCCTCTCCTCGTATGGGTACGACATCCGGGTGGCGGACGAATTCCGGATTTTCACCAATGTAAACTCGACGACCGTCGACCCCAAACATTTCGATTCGCGCTCGCTGGTGGATTACAAAGGCGAGGTCTGCATCATTCCACCCAACTCATTCGCCTTGGCGCGTTCGGTGGAGTATTTTCGCATCCCGCGCAATGTGCTGACGATTTGCCTGGGCAAATCCACCTACGCACGCTGCGGCATCATCGTGAATGTCACGCCGTTCGAGCCGGAGTGGGAAGGCTTCGTGACGCTGGAAATCAGCAATACCACACCGCTGCCGGCGAAAATCTACGCAAACGAGGGGCTTTGCCAGGTGATCTTTTTCCTGAGCGACGAAGACTGCGAAGTCAGCTACAAGGACAAAAAAGGGAAGTATCAGGCGCAGGGCGGCATCGTCCTGCCGCGGCTGTAAACAACGGTACGCTCAGGCCCTGAGCGTGCCCTACATGCTGGCGTGATTTCTCCGCCCTTGATTATTTCTGTGCAAAGGGCGCGGCCCGACCCCATTGCCCGCTCATGACAAATTCGTGCACAGGCTTGCGTGTCCGCGGCGCCAACTCGCGCTCGCGCAACACCTCGGGCAGTGTTTGCGGGTCGCCTGCGTAGCCGATGGCAAACGCGGCAATCGGCTCCCAACCATTCGGAATTGCGAAGGTTTCCGTGGCTTTGTGGGGATCGAATCCCGCCATTTGATGGACGAATAGCTCTCGCGAGGTGGCTTCCGTGGTCAGTTGCGAAACCGCCGCGCCCGTATCGTAGAAAGCGTTACGGTTGGGATGCCCACTTTTCGCGAACGCAAGCTCTGAGACGGCGATGGCCAGCACTGACGCATGCTTGGCCCAGGTTTGGTTGAATTCCACGAGTGTGCCGAGAATTTTCCTGAAGGTGTCTCCGTCTCCCTTGGTTCCCACCAGAAACGCCCACGGCTGCTCGTTATTGCTGGAGGGCGCCCAACGCGCGGCCTCAAACAAACTCCGGAGAATTTCCGGTGGCACTGCCGTTTCCGAGAAAGCGCGCGGGCTCCAGCGCTCGCGGATCAATTCATTGATGGGATACTCTGTGGCTGCTGGCTTGTACATTTATTCTCTCCTAAGTATTTCTAAAGCCGGGATTGCAACGGGCAGCGGTTTTGCGCCGCCCGGCAATCCTTTGCGATCCAGCTCAATGCTGGCGCGTCTTACTTGCCTGCCGGCGGAATTATTATTTCCACATCCAACGTGATGCGCACATCGTCGCCCACCACGACCCCGCCGGAATCAAGAGTCTGGTTCCAGCTCACGCCGAAGTCTTGTCGGTTGATCTTGGTGGTGGCAGAAACGGCAGAGCGCTGGAGTCCCCACGGATCCTTGATGGGAGTCTTCGGGCCGTCCACATTCAGGACCACCTGCCTGGTAACGCCGCGGATCGTGAGGTCGCCCGTCACCTTCAATTCGCCGGGGGAGACCTGCTCCACCTTGGTGGACTTGAAAGTGAGGAAAGGATATTTGGCCACATCCAGGAAATCGGGGCTTTTGAGGTGCTTGTCGCGATCGGGTTCGCGGGTGTCCACGGAAGTGGCGTCAATGGTGACATTCACCGTGGACTTGGTGATGTCTTGATCATCCAGGACGACCGTGCCCTTCACACCGTGAAACTCACCGCGCACCGTCGAGATCATCAAGTGCGTCACGCCAAACTGCGCCGAAGAGTGCTGCGGATCGATCTGCCAGGTGGTCGTACCCGCGCTTGCGGGCAACGCCAGCGCTGCCGCCAGACCTGCCGTCACTGCTAAACGATGGAAATTCAACTTCATTGTTCTTTCTCCTTTATTGTTGGCTGCGAAAATTGTCTTTTCGATGCGCCGGCCCGCTAGGTGGGTTCACGCTTTTCCACTTCCGCCAGCAACTTGGCCAGGGTCTTGAGCTGGGGGGCGCTCATGTGGCGAAATTGGCCTTTGTGCAAGTCCCGGACGGGCTGGTCCAGTTTCTTCAGTGCCGCCAAGCCTTCTTCCGTAATGCGGGTTTTCACCACGCGCCGGTCCTCTTTCTCGCGGTGGCGCGTGATCCAGCCGTGACTCTCCATGCGGTCCAAGAGACGGGTGATGTCCGGGTCGCGCGAAATCATGCGCTGGCTGATGCCGCGGCAGAGCAACCCTTCGGGCTCCGCGCCGCGCAGGATGCGCAGGACGTTGTACTGGGCCATAGTCAGGCCGGCGGATTTGATCAGTTGCTCGGCTTCCTGAGAAAGTCCGTCGGCAGTTTTGAGGATGGCCACGAAGATGCGGTCCTCGAGAGGGACGCCGGGTCTGAAGGCAGAATCGCGGGAATTCATGTCCAGAGTATAGTCGTTGTTACGACTATTGTCAAGACAAAAATGCCCCCCTTTGCGCGCCTAAGGCTTCCTTACCGGGCGCAAGTGTACCTCGCTGATGAAACTCTGCGGCCCCTGCACCGCCACCATGCCCACGGCGTGGGCCACGTCCACCGCGGTCAGGACTTTTTTCGGGTCCTTCGGCCCGCCCCCGGAGAATTCTGTCGCCACGCTCCCCGGACAAATGACGCTTACGCGGATACCATAGCCGCGCAAGTCCTCCGCCATACAGCCGCTCAAGCCTTGCAAGCCCCATTTTGACGCGCAGTAAATCCCGCCGCCCGCAAAGGTATTTTTTCCAGCCAGGGAACTGATATTGATAATATCCCCGCCGCCGCGCCGGATCATCGATGGCGCCACGGCCCGCGAAACGAGGAAGACGCTCTTCAGGTTTGTGTTGAGGACGCGGTCCCACTCCTCTTCGCTCTTCTCGTGGACGGGTCCAAAGCCGCCGACGCCTGCGTTGTTCACCAGGATGGTGATGGGGCCCAGCTCCTTCTCCGTGGATTCCACCAGCGCGACAATGTCGCCGGGCCGGGTCACGTCGGCGGTCTGCGCGTGCACGCGGATCCCCAACGCCCGCAACTCTTGCGCACTTCTCATAAGCGATTCCTCATTTCGGCCGCAGATGCTCACCGCAGCGCCCAGTTTTGCCAGCCGCTGCGCGATGGCCTTGCCGATGCCGCGGCCGCCTCCCGTGATGAGCGCTACTCCCCCCGCCAGCGGCAATTCCGCGCTGGCGCCGCCATTTGCCGTGCTTATGTTCGCCATACGATTTCTCCCTCGCCCAAGCCACGCATTTTATGCGACACTCATGTTATTCCTAAGGATGCCGCTCTGCATCGGAAGCCTCGGAGGTGCCCGGGGTTGCGTCGCAAGGTTTGCGAATGGTTTCGTTCGTCAACAGACACTTCCGGCTTTCTGCCGGAAGCGACTTGCGAAGGGGAGTCGAGTGCACCTATAATTCGACAGTTTCCGAAAGAGCATTGCCGGTTTGCGGGGAATTCAGGGTTTCCGGTGAGCGCCGTTGATCGCTGCCGGATAGTGAGATTTCATTTCATTGGTTGCAGCGAGGAGATAAGGGAATGAACGCTACACGTAGGATGGCAAGCCTTGCAGTGCTTGGGGCGCTTTGCCTCTTCTGTACCACGGTGGCTCCGGCGATGGCGCGGGGCACCGGAGGCGGCGCTGCCGGCCAGCAGAAGTACACCATGGCGGAGTACAACGCCTGGCAGGCGGCTGATGCGGAAAAGAACCTTCCGGCGCAGATCAAGCTGCTGGACGACTTCGTCGCGAAGTATCCCAATTCGGCGCTTTTGAACTATATCTATGCGCTGTATTACAAGAATTACGGCGCGCAAAAGAATTTCCCGAAGACCATTGAGTATTGCGACAAGCTCATCGCTCTCGGCGACAAGGCCAGCGCCGGGGAGAGGTACGAGGCATACTCCGTTCGAGCTTATGCCTACAACAATATTTCCAATCCCGACCCACAGACCGCCAAGGCCGCTCACGATGCCGCTCTCGCCGGGGTCAAGTCGGTTGATGTTTATCCCAAGCCGGAAGGTATGGACGACGCCAAGTTTGCCGAACAGCAAAAGCAGTCCAAAATCATATTCTACGCGACCGCAGCGAATGCCGCTCTGGCAGCCAAGGACTGCGCGGCCGCCGTGGAATCCTATAAGGCCGCACTGGCGATAACCCCGGACGACCTGACTGAAAACTATAACCTCGGCAGAGCCTACTCCTGCACGACTCCGCCGCAGCAAGCCGAAGCGCTGTGGGCCTATGCGCGCGCGGCGAGCTCCAAGAATGCCACCGAGCAGCAGTCCAAGGTGGTCAAGACGTATTTGCGTAAGCTGCTTGTGAACTTCCAGGGCGGCACGGTCTGCGATGCGCTGACCGACGCGGAAATAAACGAACTGCTGCAGCTCGCCTCAAGTTCCGTGGACCGCCCGGCCAGCTACAAGCTCCCCAGCAGCGCCGATCTCGACACGGCCCGTGGCAGCATGACCATTGCCTCCGTCTTCGCCGATCTGAAGGCTGGCGGCGACAAAGCGAAGCTCACCTGGACGGCCTCATGCGGCCTGGAGTTCCCGGACGTTCCTGGCAAGGTCATTGAAGTGGTTGGCGGAACGGACCCGGTGGTAATCAAGACAGCTTTCGTCACCACCGATGCGGAGTTTGAAGCTGCTACCACCGCCAATATGGAGTTTAAGATTCCGGGCCAGCCCGAGGCCGGCAAAATTGCAAAGGATGCCTTCGTGCATATTACCGGGACTCTGACCTCCTATGAACCCGATCCCGCATTCATGATCCATTTGGAAAAGGGCAAAGTGAGTGCCGATGATCTGCCCAAGGAAAAAGCACCGGTGAAGAAGCCGGTCCGGAAGCCCGCTCCGAAGCCACAGTAATTCACGTCTTCAAGAAATAGACCAAGGGGCCTCGAGTTCGACTCGAGGCCCCTTTTTTCTTTTGAACCGTATTCAGTTTTTTCCCGGAAGTCTGGCGCGGGTGCTCCCGTCGTCTGGGCCGCTTCCTTTCTAGCGGCTGCGCCCGTGTCCGTGATCCAGTTTGTATTCCGTCATCTTGCGGCTCAGGGTGTTGCGGTGAATCCCCAGGACTTCGGCGGCACGGGACTGGTTGCCGTTGGTGCGCTCGAGCACGCGCTTGATGAAACGCTTCTCAAATTCGCCTACCGCCTCGTCAAACAAGATTCCGCGCTCCACCATTTGCGTCACAAGCCCTTCCAATTGATCTCTCACGTGCGCACTCTCCGCTGACTTGCGTATTTTGACAGGGCCGGCTTGCTACTCCAATTCGTGCCCCACCAGGATCCGGTAGGCTTCCCGGTATTTGGCACGTGTCGCGGCGACGACGTCGGGAGGCAAGTCGGGTCCGGGTGGCGTTTTTGGCCACCTGATCCTTTCGAGGTAGTCGCGCACAAACTGTTTATCAAAGGAGGGCTGGGCGCCGCCAGGCTTGTACTGCGCGGCAGGCCAGAAGCGCGAGGAATCCGGTGTCAGCGCTTCGTCGATCCAGAGGACCTGCCCGTTGAGCAACCCGAATTCGAATTTAGTGTCCGCCAGCAGGATTCCCCGCGGTTCGGCATAGGTGGCCGCGCGCCTGTAAAGTTCCAGCGTGGTGCCGCGCACCTGCTCGGCAAGTTCCTTGCCGAGGATTCCCGCCGCTTGCGCGAAGGGGATATTTTCATCGTGGCCGCTACCCGCTTTTGTCGCGGGCGTAAATATCGGCTCGGGCAGCTTGTCGGACTCCCGCAAGCCATCCGGCAGGGAAATATCGCAAATCCTTCCCGAGGCGCGGTATTCCTTCCAGCCGGAGCCGGATAAATATCCCCGGGCGACGCACTCGATCGGCAAGGGTTTAGTCTTTCGCACAAGCATGGTGCGCCCCGCCAGGTCGTCCTTATACTTGTCGAACGGGGCTGGGAATTCCGTCATGCTGAGCACGTGATGCGGGATGACCTCTCTGAGAAGATTGAACCAGAACAGCGAGAGTTGCGTAAGGACGCGGCCTTTATCCGGAATCGGCGTTGGCATCACCACATCGAAGGCGGACAGGCGGTCGGTGGCGACAATCAAGAGGCGGTCGCCGAGGTCATAAATGTCCCGCACCTTGCCGCGCGCGGCGGGGGCGAGGCCGGGGAAATTCGTCTCACGAACTACTTGCGCTGCAGAAGTTGCACTCACGGAACGCTTCCCCTGAGAAGTGTTGTGCATTTTATCTCAGCCTGCGCTGATGTCAATGTTCGCCGTCACGTTTCCCTGCTGCAGGCGACCATGCTGGCCGGGGTAGGCGCCCTAAAACAAATGGGGCGGAATCACGTCCGCCCCGGAACGCCGAGTTAGAGATGTGAGTTTTCTTAAGCTGCGGTGGCGGCGGCGGCACGCTGCTTTCGCGTCGGCGCCTCCTCCTCCCCTTCCCAGCGGACGCTGACGAGCTTGGAGACGCCGGGCTCCTGCATGGTGACGCCGTAAAGGACGCTGCCGGTCTCCATGGTCGCGCGGTTGTGGGTGACAATGATGAATTGCGTTTGCGCGCTCATGTCGCCAATCAAGTGCGTGAACCGTCCGACGTTCGCCTCATCGAGTGGCGCATCCACTTCGTCCAAGATGCAGAAGGGGCTCGGCTGGTAACGGAAAATGGCGATCAGCAGCGCCAGCGCGGTCATGGCCTTCTCGCCGCCGGAAAGCAGCAAAACGTTCTGCAAGCGCTTGCCCGGCGGCGAGGCCACAATGTCAATGCCGGCATCGCCGGAGCTGTCCGGTTCGGTCAAGCGCATCTCCGCCATGCCACCGCCAAAAATGGTGTGAAAGGCGGCTGAGAAGTTGCTGTTGATGGCCGCGAAGGCCAGCTCGAATTTTTCCTTTGTAATGGTGTCGAGTTCCTTGATGGCCTGCTGGGTATCGGCGATGGACTGCAGCAAATCATCGCGCTCGCGGGTCAGGAAGGTGAAGCGCTGCTCGCACTCGTTGAATTCCTCCAACGCCATCATGTTCACGGCGCCCATGTTCTCGATGCGCTGCTTCATTTCGCGGTACTTCGCTTCGGCCAGAGCCAGCTCTTCGCCGGACATGAAGGCGGTCTCCGAAGCGATCAGGTCCTCGGGTTGCGCGTTCACCTCGGCGAGGCAAGTTTCGCGCAAGTGCTGGCGGTCGGAATCGTTGCGCGCCTTGTCCACTTCAAAACGGCCGCGCTCCTCGCGCATCTCCTGCAGTGCTTGTCGCGCCAGGCGCAGGTGATCTTCGGCCTGGGTCTCGCGCGTGCGGCCTTCCTCCCATTCCCGCTCAAGCTGCTTCTGATTTTCTTCCAGGCGCGTCTTTTCGGTACGCAGCACTTCCAATTGTCGGGTTAAGTCTTCCGTTTGCCGGGCCATTGCCGCGGTCTCTTCGCTTATGGACGCTTCCTGTTGCCGCAGAGCCGCCTCGCGGCGTTCCAGATCGGTCCTCTCCTCTTGCAGGCGTTGGGCAATTGCTTCTACGGAGGCCATGCGCTCGTTCATGGCGGCAAGTTCCGCCCTGGCGGTGGCCAACTCTTCCTGTTCGGCCTGCACCCTGGCGCGAAGCTGCACAACCTCTTCCGCCAGGCGCGCGCTTTCGGCTTCCGCCTCTGCCCGTGAGGTCGCCGCGGTTTGATGCTGGAGCTTGGCGCGTTCCGCGCGCTGCTGCCCGGCATCGATTTCCTTGCGTACCCGCGCCAGTTCACTCTGGCAGACGGTCAGCTCCAGTCCCAGCCGGGCCAGGTCGCTTTGCATCTGCTCGTGGCGGTGCTTGGTTGCGAAAAGGTTGCGCTCCGCTTCGCGCTGTTGCGCGGAAAGCTCGTCGTTAGTCTGTTCGGAGGTGCGCATTTCCACGATGATGGATTCAAGTTCCGCCTGGATCAGGCCGCTCTGGTGCTCCAGATGCCCCACTTCCGCATTCATGGCGCGCAGTTCGCGTTTCATCCCCAGCGGCCCGGCGTCGTCCGGCTTGCCGCCCGTGACCATGCGGCCCTGGTAGCAGGTGCCCTCGGGCGTGACGAATGCATATTGCGGGTATTCGCGCGCCAGTTTCTCTGCGGCAACCGCGCTGTCTGTCAGATAGCCCGAACGCAGCCGCGGCAGGAACTGCTTCGCCGCGGGCCCCAGCGGATCGCGGAACTCCACCAATTTGTCCAGCCGCGAGATCACGCCGTCCTCCAACCGGAAATGCACGATGGGCTCGTACTCGTCGAGTTTCAGGTTGCGCAACGAATCGACAAAGAAGGTGGCGCGGCCGCCCACTTCATTACGCAGCAGCGAAACGCCGGCGCGGGCGTGATCGTAGGTTTCCACCACCACGTATTCCAGCTCATCGCGCATGTACTGCTCGAATGCGGCCTCGTGTTGTTCTTGCACCTCCGCGTAATCCGCCAGCACGCCGACGGCGCGGAAATTACCGCCGCCGTGGCGTTCGTTTGCCGCGAAAAGTTTCTGCACGGCCTCGCCGGTGTAGGAGTGATCATTCAGAATCTGCGTCAGGGTGGAGTGGCGCGCGCGCACGCCGGCCAGGGAGTCGCGCAGGGAATCCGCTTGTTTGCCGGTTTCTTCGCGGTTCTTGCGCAATTCGGCCATGCGCGCCTGGAGTTCCGCGGCCTTGCGCTGCAGCCCGCCCAGTCGGTTCATGGCATTCTGCCAGTCCTGGGCGGCGCGTTCCGCGTCATCGCGTACGTGGATGGATGATTCGAGCAACGTGCCTTCGCGCTCTTCCAGCTTGCGGAGCGATTCGTTCTGATGGACCAGCGCTTCTTCGGCCTGCTTATGCTCGCCGTGCAGCCAAAGCAAACTGTCACTCGCTTGCGTCGCGGCCCGGCGCAGCGCCTCAACACGCGCTTCCGCTTCGGCGATTTGTGTGGCGCGGAAGGAGGCACGCGCCGCCAGTTCCTCTACGCGAGCGTGCACCGTGCCCGACTCCGTGCGGACATTTTCCACCACCTGCTGCTGCGCGGTGTTACGCGCTTCCCACTCGGAGTTCTGCGCGGTGACGGCCTGGCGTTCCGCGGCAATCTGTTCGTTGCGGCCCGTTAATTCCGCGCTGCGCGACTGGTTGAACGCAATGCGGTTTTCGTTGCGGTCCACTTCCAGGGCCGTGTGATTCAGCACATTCTGATTCTGCCGGATTTCCGCGTCCAGCGCGTAAATCCGCTGGTTCAGGCGATCCTGCTGCGCTTCCTGTTCGTGAATGGATTGCGCCCGCTGCGATTCCGCCGCGGTCAATTCCGCCAGGCGCCCGCCCAGGCGTTCCGCTTCGCCATCAAGTTCGCGCGCTTTTCCCGCCAGCATCTGGCGAACAATTCCGCGCATCTGCTCGCGAATCTCTGCATAGCGCCGGGCTTTGGAGGCTTGCCGCTTCAGCGAGCCGAGTTGCTTTTCGACTTCCACGACAATGTCGTTGACGCGCGCGAGGTTCAGCTTGGAGGATTCCAGCTTGGCCTCGCTCAGCCGTTTCTTGGTCTTGAATTTGGTTACGCCCGCGGCTTCTTCGATGATGGCGCGGCGCTCCATGGGCTTGGTGGCGAGGATTAAGCCGATGCGCCCCTGTTCGATGATGGCGTAGGAGTCTGGTCCCAGGCCCACGCCCATGAACATTTCCTGAATGTCGCGCAAGCGGGCCACGCGGCCGTTGATCAGGTATTCGCTTTGACCGCTGCGATAGAGCCTGCGGCTGATGACAACTTCGCCGGGTTTGCTCACCAGCGCGGGCCTTTCCGCTTTTTTCTTGCGCTTGCCCTTGAATTCCGCTTCCCCGGCTTCCGGTGAGGGCTCGGCTGGGAGGGTCGTTTCCAGGCGCAACTCATCCGCGGCGAGAGCCTCTTCGCCGGCTGGCATTTGGGTTTCCCCGGCCATTGCGCTATCCGTGCTGTCCGCGCCGAGATTTTCCTTTTCGGCCTCTTCTTCCGCCTCCAGGACGAATCGCGCTGCTTCGGCGAGTTCCGGATCTTCCATGGTGATGATGACTTCGGCCATGCCCATGGGCGGGCGCTTGGTTGTACCGTTGAAAATGCAATCAGCCATGCGTTCCGCGCGCAGGGTCTTGTGGCTTTGTTCGCCCAGCACCCAACTGATGGCGTCCACGACGTTGGATTTCCCGCAGCCATTCGGCCCGACGATGCAGGTGCTGCCCATTCCGCTGAACGTGACCACGGTCCGCTCGCAGAAGGACTTGAACCCCACAATTTCCACTTTTCGGAGCTTAAGCAAGGTGTCCCCTTTTGTCGTGAACTTCCACTTCGCGGCTTACCTTAATCCCCAAACCCGACGCGCTAGCCCACTCTCAATCGTACTCCGGCGCAATCTTGCAGAATGGCCACAGTTCTTCCGCGCGAAGAGAGACGACTTTCCTTTCCTCGAGGGGAGGGGTTTTCCGGCGACGCTTTCCTCCGTAACAGACAGAAAGCACACCCGTTTGGCAGGTTCTCGGTCAGAGGCCCAGCCGCCTGGCGCTGAGATGGCGGTACGGCAGCTAAACTAACATGCCCCCCTGCCGCTGTAAAGCCTTACTCTACGGATAGTGGCGTTTTCGCCCACGCCACAACGGCTCCTCTACCTGGATGCTTCTGCCCGGGGGGCCGGAGCAATCATGGTTAGTGACGAACGCCACCTCGGAGACGCATTGCTAGCAGGTCTGCGTCAACGCCGTGCCGCATGTCGGGCGGTGTTTGGGGCTGGCACTACTCGCGCGGAAAAGAACTCGAGGAGCAAGCACAAGAGAGCCCGTGTCAGTTCTTGGGCTTAAGTGATGCGATCTGCGGGAATGAACCTGCGCTCGTGAAGATGCATTCTGGTGGCTGCTGCCCGGTCCTCAGCGAGGTAACCAGCGCCTTGATCGCCTGGCCGGCGTTGGCAGGAATGACGATCGTGGCTGCAAGAAGGCCACGTTGAACATAAGCCTGCCCAGTGTTGAGCAGGCCATCGCAGCCGATGTACGGCAAGCTCAACCAATGATCGTGTTCGGCTCCCGTGGTGAGTTCCTGAAATGCCCGGCGCGCGCCAAGAGCCATGGCGTCATTCTGTCCTGCTACAAGTCCGAATAGCACGTCTTTAGCGACATTGAGCTTGAGCCAGGAACCCACGGCATTGTAGGCGCTCTCCTCCGTCCAAAGCCCTTTCAGTACACGCACTTCGACGTTGGCGGGTTTCGCCGCCTCCATAGCGGTAGCGCGCCGGACAGCGGCTTTGTTGTCGGAGGGTCCATGGATGTACAGAACTGCGCCTCCATGGGGAAGTAGCTGCGCAATCTGTTCGCCCTGGATGCGCCCGACCTGTTCGTGATTAGTCGTCACGCAGAAAAGCGGGGTGGTCGGGTATAGGCGGCGAAGTTGGCCGACGTAGTCGACCTCCCGGTTCAACACCACCCAGCCCACCCCAGACGAGGCTGCGATTTTCGCGGCTTGCGCAAGCGGCGTCCCCACCGGTTCGAAGAAAATCCCGTTCGGGCGAGTTCCCTCAGGGCTATAGAGAAGTTTAAGGACTTGCTGGCTCTGCATGACTGCGTCGTGTTCGGTTTGTATAACTTGAAGGTCGGCCTCGCATTCGTGCGCCGCTTGTTTCGCCGAGATAGTTTGCTCGGCTTGATAATCATTATTCTCAACGACCAAAAGGGCGAGGTTGAGTCTTTTCATCCGAGACCTCCCTGTACCCCAGTGAAATGCCTTGATCGTTCACTGCATTCGCGGCGCTCCTTTCGTGTTCGAAGCGGCGCACATGAGGAGGGAAAAATAAAGAAGGAGCGGACAACTCTTGCAGCGTATCAGCGCAACTGGGGTAAGTGTCTCAAGTTTGACAGAGTTTGCTGATGCCTTGGCCGTTAACAGAAACCACGCTATCGCGGGACTCAGCTCTCTGTCGAGCTTCCTTCCTATCGGTTGGCTGCATCATGCCAGAGTTTCCGATTTCAACTCTATCTCTCCGAGAGTACCATACGCCCGCCGTTCCTCGCGCGTCAAGGTAGACAAAATGGAATTGTGTCTTGGCTATATGATGCTGTTACTACTTGACGGCAATTTGCGAAGATCATTCCATGAGACAAGGGCCCTTCACGCCGTCATTTCGGTTCGTCCCGCGGCGCCGGAACACCGATACGCGATCCCGTCACAATTCACTCGCAGCATCAGGCGGCCCGTGCCACGATCCGCAACCGCCGGTAGTCCATCACCCACTGGCCATCCTTGAACAGTTTACCGCGTGCCTGGCATTCGATCTCTTCCGCCAGG
>Ga0187784_10001758_pt1 | contig 17275 bp, 17 predicted proteins | sample 1015_SJ02_MP15_2_FD_132964 | JGI IMG/M metagenome (GOLD analysis project Ga0187784, IMG submission 132964) | Tropical peat soil microbial communities from peatlands in Department of Meta, Colombia - 1015_SJ02_MP15_20_MG | ecosystem: Environmental > Terrestrial > Soil > Wetlands > Peat | place...
CGCCGTGCAGGCGAATCTGCGCTATCCGGAATCGGTCGAGGCGGCGGTGCGCGGCGCCGACGTGGTGATCAATCTCGTCGGCATTCTCTATCAGCGCGGCAAGCAGAGCTTCGAGGCGGTGCAGGCGCAAGGCGCGCATACGGTGGCGCAGGCGGCAGCAGCAGCGGGCGCGAGGCTGATCCATATCTCGGCGCTCGGCGCCGATCCGGATTCGCGCGCCGCCTATGCGCGCAGCAAGGCGGCCGGCGAGGCCGCGGTGCTTGGGACCGTGCCGGAGGCGACGATCTTCCGCCCCTCGATCATGTTTGGCCCGGAGGACGATTTCTTCAACCGCTTCGCCGCGCTCGCGCGCCTCTCGCCGTTCCTGCCGCTGGTCGGCGGCGGCCACACGAAATTCCAGCCGGTGTTCGTCGGCGACGTCGCGCAGGCGATATCGTGCGGCGTTGGGGGAAAAGCCAAGCCCGGCACGATCTACGAGCTCGGCGGTCCGGAGGTGAAGAGCTTCAAGGAGCTGATGGCGTACGTGCTCAAGGTCACCGAGCGCAAACGGCTGTTGCTGCCGTTGCCGTTCGGCCTTGCCAAGCTGCAGGCGTTTTTTCTGCAGCTGATGCCCGCGCTGTCATTTGGCCGATTTGAGCCGTTGCTCACTCCCGACCAGGTCGAGCTGTTGCGCAGCGATAACATCGTGTCCGCGGCGGCGCAGGCCGAAGGGCGCACGCTCGAGGCGCTCGGCATCAACGCGGCCGCCTTCGAGGCGATCGTGCCGAGCTACCTGTGGCGCTTCCGCAAGACCGGGCAGTTTCGGGGGAGGGTGGCGTGAACAAGCGAATAGCGAATAGTGAGTAGCGAATAGTGAGTGGTGAATGGTGAGTAGCGAGTAGCGAGTAGTGAGTAGTGAGTAGTGAGTAGAGGGCTCAACCGGAATGATTCCTGAAGGAAAAGCCGCTCGCCTTGTTCTTACTATTCGCTATTCGCTATTCGCCACTCACCATTCACTACTCACCACTCACCACCTCCCTCACCCCACCAACGCCAGCGCCACCAGCGCTGCGGCGCCGACCACGATGCGCCACCAGCCGAACGCCGCAAAGCCGTGGCTCGACACGTAGTCGAGAAACGACTTCACCACGATCCAGGCCGAGATGAACGACACCACGAAGCCGATCGCCACGATGGTCGGGCTCGCGGCGCTGATCTCATGCCAGCTCTTGTAGAGCTCGTAGGCGAACGCGCCCGCCATGGTCGGCATCGCGAGGAAGAACGAGAACTCGGCCGACGAGCGCCGGTCGGCGCCGAGCACGCGCGCCGACACGATGGTCGCGCCGGAGCGCGACACGCCCGGGATCATCGCCAGGCACTGGAACAGGCCGATCAGCAGATAGGTCGGCAGCGGAAACTTGGTCGCGTCGTGATAGCGGGTCTTCAGCGGCACCTTCTCGAGCAGAATCAGGATCACGCCGCCGACGATCAGCGAAACGCACACGATCCACGGATTGAACAGCACGCCCTTGATGATGCGGTACGCGGTGGCGCCGATCACCGCGGCGGGCAGGAACGCGATCAAGAGGCCGAGGACGAAGCGGCGGTCGTCCGCATTGGTGAACATGCCGAGCGCGATCTTCCACAGCCGGGTGAAATAGATCGTCAGCAGCGCGAGGATCGCGCCGAACTGGATCAGCACGTTGAACGAGTCCCAGAACGCCTGCTTCTCCGGCTCCGGCCCGAAGAAATGGTCGACCAGCAACAGATGCCCGGTCGAGGACACGGGCAAGAATTCGGTCAGGCCTTCGACGATGCCTTGGAAGATGGCCTTGATCACATCGAACAGCATTGAGGGCTCCGGGCGGGGATGCGAATCGCGCCGGAGCCTTTTGGCGTAGCGGCGGGCGAGGGGCAACCGAAAAGCTCGCGCGGGCGGCGCTGTCGCGAGATCGGTTGAAGTTTGCGCGAGGAAGTAACCGACCCTCCGCTCATTCCCGCGAAAGCGGGAATCCAGGGGCCGCATACTGAGGCCAAAGAACTGGGTCCCCGCTTGCGCGGGGACGAGCGGGATCTTGAGCGAGTGTGTTATCAAGCTTGCCCACCCGCGGGGAGCACCGAATCAGCGCGATGATCACGCTCTTTCATCATCCGTTCTGTCCGCATTCGCGTTTCGTGCGTCTGGTGCTCGGCGAGCTCGGCCTCACGCCGCGGCTGGTCGAGGAGCGCGTGTGGGAGCGGCGCGAAGAGTTTCTCGCGATCAATCCGGCGGGCTCGACGCCGGTGCTGATCGAGGAAGGGCACCCGGCGGTGCCCGGCGCCGCGATCATCGCCGAGTATCTCGACGAGATCCACGGGGCCGCGCGCGGCGACCGGCGGCTGTTGCCGGCCGACTCCAACGCACGCGTCGAGGTGCGCCGGCTCGCATCGTGGTTCCACGACAAGTTCTTCGACGAGGTGTCGAGCCTTCTCGTCACCGAGCGCATCTACAAGCAGACCATGCGCCCCGAGCAGGGCGGCGGGCCGCCCGACACCGGCGCGATCCGTGCCGCGCGGGCGAACATCCGCTATCATCTCGCCTATCTGGGCTGGCTCGCGCGCCAGCGCACCTGGCTCGCCGGCGAGCGGATGAGCTATGCGGATCTCGCGGCGGCCGCGCACCTGTCGGTTGCCGACTATCTGGGCGATGTGCCGTGGAACGAGGACGAGGCAGCAAAGACCTGGTACGCGCGGGTGAAGTCGCGACCCTCGTTCCGTCCGCTGCTGGCCGAAAACGTGCCGGGCATTCCGGCGGCGGCGAGCTACGCCGACCTCGACTTCTGAACGAGGCCGCGGGCGGCGACCTAAAGGGAGCGCTGCGCGCCCTGGCGCGCGCGCACGGCTTCGACGTCGTCGGCGTGACGCGGCCGGATGTGCTCGGGCAGGCGCGGCCGCATTTCGAGCGCTTCATCGCGCAAGGCCAGCATGGCGACATGGACTGGCTCGCGACCACCGCGGCGCGGCGCACCGACCCGCTGCGGCTCTGGCCGCAGGTGCGCGCCGTGATCATGCTTGGTCTCAACTACGGACCGGGCCACGATCCGCTCGCGATCTTGAATGAACGCACGCGCGGCGCGATCTCGGTCTACGCCCAGGGCGACGATTACCATGAGCTGATCAAGGCGCGGCTGAAGGCGATCGCGCGCTGGCTCGTCGCGAACGCCGGCGGCGACGTGAAGGTGTTCGTCGACACCGCCGCCGTGATGGAGAAGCCGCTCGCCGCGGCGGCGGGGATCGGCTGGCAGGGCAAGCACACCAATCTCGTCTCGCGCACGCTCGGCTCGTGGCTGTTTCTTGGCGCGATCTTCACCACGCTCGCGCTGACGCCGGACGCGGCCGAGGCGGATCATTGCGGCTCCTGCCGCGCCTGCCTCGACGTCTGCCCGACCGCGGCGTTTCCGGCGCCCTATCGGCTCGATGCGCGGCGCTGCATCTCGTACCTGACCATCGAGCACAAGGGGCCGATCCCGCGCGCTTTGCGCGTCCCGATGGGCAACCGCATCTATGGCTGCGACGATTGCCTCGCGGTCTGCCCGTGGAACAAGTTCGCGCAGGCCGGGCGCGAGGCGAAGCTTGCGGCGCGCGACGCCCTGCGCGCGCCCGAGCTTGCCGAGCTTGCGCGGCTCGACGATGCGGCGTTCCGCGCATTCTTCTCGAAATCGCCGGTGAAGCGCACCGGGCGCGACCGCTTCGTGCGCAACGTGCTGATTGCGATCGGCAACTCCGGCGACGCTTCGCTCGCGCGCGAAGCCGAGCGGCTCATTGCCGATGCCGCGCCGCTGGTGCGCGGCGCGGCGGTGTGGGCGCTCGCGCGGCTCGATCCGGCGCGGCTTGCCGGCCTGTCGGCGCAGCGCGCGAACGAGCGCGACGAGTCCGTCCTTGACGAATGGCAAGCAGCATAATGGCAAACCTGTTCTGCTTCGGCCTCGGCTATTCGGCGACGCACTACGTGGCGCGCTACGGCGCGCGGTTTCTGCGCGTCGCCGGCACGGTGCGCACAGCCGCGAAGGCCGCGACGCTTCCTGCGGGCGCGGTCAGCAAGGTCTTCGTCTTCGACGGCACGCGCGCGCCGGGCGAGATCGCCGCCGAGGTGAGGGCGGCGCAGGCGTTGCTCGTCTCGGCGCCGCCGGACGAGAGCGGCGACCCGGTGCTGCGCCACTTCGCCGATGCGATTGCGGCCGCACCGAATCTCGCCGCGATCGTCTATCTCTCGACCGTCGGCGTCTACGGCGATCACCAGGGCGAATGGGTCGACGAGACGACGCCGCCGGCGCCGGTCTCGGAGCGCAGCCGCGCGCGCCTTGCCGCCGAAGCGGCGTGGGTCGCGCTCGGCAGCCGCGCCGAGAAGGCGGTCGCGATCCTGCGGCTCGCCGGCATCTACGGCCCGGGCCGCAATGCGCTCACGCAGCTGCGGCGCGGCAGCGCGCGGCGCGTCGTCAAGGGAGGCCAGTATTTCAACCGCATCCATGTCACCGACATTGCGCAGGCGATCGACGCGGCGTTGCAGAAGAGCGCGAACGGCACCTTCAACGTCGCCGACGATCTGCCGACCGCGCCGGGAGCGCCGCTCGCCTATGCGGCGATGCTGCTCAAGAAGCCGCCGCCGCCGGAAATACCCTTCGCCGAGGCGGCGAAAAGCATGAGCCCGATGGCGCTGTCGTTCTATGGCGAGAGCAAGCGCGTGCGCAACGATCGCCTGATCCGCGAGCTCGGCGTCACGCTGCGCTTTCCGACCTTTCGCGAGGGCCTGCAGGCCTTGCGCGAGAGCGGCGAGGGGAAGGGGTGAGGGAGGTTGTTGCTGATTGAGGCGGCTGCGGCAGACTCAGCCGACTCCCCTCCCCCTTGTGGGGAGGGGTTGGGGGTGGGGGTCGGAGTTTGACGGAAGGCCTCGACAAAATCCGCACGACCCCCACCCCGGCGCGCAAGTGCGCGCCGACCCTCCCCACAAGGGGGAGGGTAACGCCTCAGCGCGTCGCAAGCTCTAATCAAGCTCTAGTGATGCAGCGCGAACAGCTTCTGCAACAGGCTGCGGCGGCGCGGCGGCGCCTTGGTCACCGGCTCGGCCTTCGGCGGCTCGCCGAAGCAGCCGCGGTAGCGGATCACGCCCCAGATCAGCGGATTCCAGGCGCGCCAGGCGCGCTCGGCGTCGCGGCGCATGTAGCCGCGCTTGACCTCGGGCGCTTCGCCGAAGGCCTCGGGCATCACCTGCGCGAGGTGGGGATCGCCGAGCACGTCCCACTTGGAATCGCCGCCCATCAGCCGCGATCCGATCGCATAGACGACGCGGCTGATGCGCGTCTCGCGGATCGGAAACGAGCACATCGCGCACGGCTCGACATTGGTATAGAGCGTGCAGCCGGACAGATCCTTGGTGCCGAGCTTCAGCTGCGCCATCGACACCGCCACGATCTCGGCGTGGCGCGTCACGTCGCCGTCGCGGGCGACGCGGTTGGTGGTCTCGACAATGACCTCCTCGCCGCGCGCGATGACGCAGGCGAAGGGAAATTCGCCTTCGGCTGCGGCAGTCTTCGACAGCGCGATGCAGCGCTGCATCATCACGGCATCGATGATCTCGATGGCGGACGGTTCCATCTTCCCCGAGCCCCCGTGCGGATTTGCGCGAAAATGTGGCGGACCCCAGGTAGCTTTTAGCCCAAGGGAACAGCGCGCTTCAACCACGCCCGGCGTATACCTGCCCTATCGACAGCACGGCGGCGAGCGCGGGGAGGCCGAGCGCCCGCGCGAGCGCGATGTCCTCATCGCGCCAGTCGGTTACCGCCCGCGACAGGTTCAAGGTGCCGACGCAGTCGCCCCCGACCACCAGCGGGACATTGACGATCGAGCGGATGCCGAGGCCGAAGATCAGGTCGTGGTCCGCAAAAGCCGCGCGGATGTCCGCGTCGCCCGCGCTCAACAGCACGCGGTGCTCGGCCAGGACGTGCTGGCTCCAGGCGCTGTCGCGCTTGAGCTTCTTGCCGCCGACCGGGTAGGCGGCCGGGTTCGACGAGTAGAGCCGCTCGACGATCGCGTTCGGCGCATCATGGCGCATCGCGGTGACCAGACGGGCGTCGAGCCGGCGCGTCGCGATCGCGTCGATCGCCGCAAACAGCGCCTGCGGCGATGCGGCGGCGCTGGCGCTGAGCGCGTCGATCTCGGTGGCGGCGAACATCAGAGCATGATCCCGAAAAGTGGGTACCGGTTTTCGGACAAGATCATGCTCCATCAAAATCTGTCTCGATTTCCATCTCGAGCAGTGCCGAGCTCAACGACTTGCCATGCGCGTCGAGTGCAAGCGAGGTCGTGACGCCGCCGTCGAGCGCGTTCTCGCCGACGAATTGCAGCGCGCCGAGCGATGGCAACGCGTGGCGCACGACGCGGCCCTTGATGATGCCGGCAAAGTGCTGCTTCACGGCGTCCGCGGTGACCCGCGCGGCGAGCAGCGGGAAATCCTCGCGCCGGTACGCGATCAGCGACAGGATCGTGGTGTTGCCCTTGTCGCCGGCGCGCGCGTGCGCGAGGTCGTAGAGCTTGCGCTTCATCGATGGCTCTCTTTGTCGTCATTCCGGGGCGCGCGGACCGAAGGTCCGCCGCGAGCCCGGAATCCATAAGCTTGATCCGCGGTTATGGATTCCGGGCCCCTCGCTTCGCGAGGCCCCGGAATGACCACAGCGATATTCATGTTTCCAGCACCGTGACCTGCGGCTGTACCTTCTCGCGCGGCAGCAGGCACGACACGATGCCGATCTGCTCGCGCGTCTCCTTGCGTGCGCCGCCGCCGCCGGCCGGCCCGTTGGTCCACAGCGCCTCGACCTCCTCGCCGATGCGCGCCGCGCGCGCGCGGTCGGCCGAGCGGCCGGCGACCCGCAGCCGCACCTCGTAGGGACTGGGCGCCTCGCGCGCCAGCGCGCGCGTGTGCAGCGCGCTCACGCCGATGATATCGATCCGCAGCTCCTGGAGCTCGCCGCGCAGCCGCTCCGCCACGATCTCGCCGGCAAGTCTTGCGCGCGCGACGCAGTTCTCGCCGCCATAGCTGATCTCGCCTTCGCCGATATAGCCGGCCTGGTAACCGACGCTGACCTTGAGCGTGTCGGGACGCTTGCGGCCGCGCGCGCCGGCGACCGCGATCGTGTCCGGCCCGGTCTCGCGGATCTCGACGGCGGAAAAATCCGCCGTCACGTCGGGCGTCAGATAGGCGGACGGGTCCGTCACCTCGTAGAGCAGCTGCTCGGTCGCGGTCATGCGGTTGATGCGCCCGCCGGTGCCTGCGACCTTGGAGAGGCGCGCGTGGCCCTCGGCATCGACGTCGGCGAACGGAAAGCCGAGATGCGCCATGTCCGGCACGTCCTTCTTGCCGGGATCCGCATAGTAGCCGCCGGTGAGCTGGCCGGCGCATTCGAGCAGGTGCCCGACCATGGTGCCGCGCGCGAAACGATCGGCGTCGTCGAGCTTCCAGCCGAACTCGTGCGCCAATGGGGCGAGCGCGAGCGAGGGATCGGCGACGCGCCCGGTGAGCACGACGTCGGCGCCGGTTGCGAGCGCGGGCAGCATCTCCTCGACCCCGAGATAGGCGTTGGCGGAGAACAGCGCCCCGACGCTTTCCAGCGGCTCGCCGGTCTCCAGCACCGTCTGGCGCGGATCGAGCGCCTCGAGCACGTCGTCGCCGGTGAGCGCGGCGACGCGAACTTTCAGGGAGAGCGTGCGGGCGAGCGCGATGATCGCTTCCGCCCCCGCGATCGGGTTCGCGGCGCCCATATTGCTGACGACGCGCACGCCGTTCTGCTTGATCAGCGGCAGGAGGTCGCGCATCCGCCGCTCGAGCAGCGCATCATAGCCGTGCGTCGGATCATGCAGCCGGCGCAGCTGCGCGAGCGCGACCGTGCGCTCGCCGAGGCATTCGAGCATCAGGTAGTCGAGCTCGCCTTGCGAAGCGAGAACGACCGCGGGCTCGAGCCGGTCGCCCTGAAAGCCCGCGCCGCAGCCGATGCGAACGGTCTTGGTCATTCATGCTCCCGCAAGTTTTTGTAGGGTGGGCAAAGGCGCGCAATCCAAGACGTGCGTCTCGCGACGCGCAAAGGCGCGCCGTGCCCACGCGTTCCTGGCCTTGCGTGCGTGCCAACGCGTGGGCACGGCACTGCGGCGTTCCGCGTTTGGACGGCGGCGTACTGGACCGTGCCTTTGCCCACCCTACGCCCGATCGATGCCATCGGGCCGCGCATCAATCCCCCGGCAGGTCGTGGATGTCGGGGAAGAACAGGTCCTGCCATTTCGCCGGCGGATCCTTGATGGTGCCGACGCGCCCCATGAACACCGCGGTCTTGAACACTTTCTCCGGGCTCAGCGTGTAGGCGTAATCCTTGTCGTTGATGACGTCGTAGATCTCCTCGAGCGTGCTCTTCTTGTCCTGCGCGATGTCGAGATAGTCCTGCGCAGCCTTCTTCTTGTCCTGGTTGATCGCGTCGATCGCTTGCCTCTCGGCCTCGAGGAAGGCCTTGTAGACCTTCGGATTGGCGTCGTGGAACTTCGCGGTCGTGATCACGACCAGTGCGGAGGCGCGGCCGCCGAGAATGTCGTAGCTCGTGGTCAACAGCCGCGCGCCCGGCAGCTTCATCTCGGCCTCGTAGAACGGCGAGGTCGAGAAATGCGCGTTCACGCCGCCGGTATTGTTGGTGAGCGCGATCAGCGCGTCGGGATGCGCGAGCGAGACGGTCAGCTCGTCGAACTTCTGATAGTTCGCCTGCCCGAACAGGTCGGCCGCCGCCATCTGCAGCATCAGCGCCTGGGTCGAGATCTTCACCGACGGGACCGCGATCTTGTCCTTGCTGCTCAGGTCTTTCAGCGATTTGAGGTCGGCGTCGCGGGTGACGAAATAGAGCGGATACGAGGTCATCGCCGCCATGCCCTTGACGCCGACATTGCTCTTCGTCTTCGCCCACAGCGTGATCAGCGAGGGCGCGCCGACCGCGCCGAAATGCACCGTGCCGGAGAGGAGCCCGTCATTGATGACGCTCGGGCCGGCGACCTTCTGCCAGTTGGTCTTGAGCTCGATCCCTAACGCCTTGGCGTGCTTCTCGACCAGCCCGTCGCGCTCCATCAGCATCAGCGGCAGGAACGCGACGCCGAACTGCTGCGCGATCGTGACCTCGTTCACCTCGGCGCGCGCCGCGCCCGCTCCGGCGAGGATCACGAGCGCGGCGATCAGCGGCTGCAGTTTCATTGCTTCCCTCCCGGCTTGCTCGGCTTTCAGAGCTTGAACAGCTTGAGCGCATTGGTGCGCACGATCTTTTCGCGATCCTGCTCGCTCAGCGGCGCCGCGTCGATCCAATCGGCCGCATGGCTGATGTCCTCGAAAGGATAGTCCGCCGACCAGAGCACGCGCTCGATCCCGATCTCGGCGATCGCCTGGGTGAGCGCCGAGGTCGAGAAGTTGCCCGAGGTGGTGAGCACGAAATTTTCGCGGAAATAGTCCGCGACCGGCCTTTTTGCCGCATAGGCGTGGCGCGCCTGCATCCATTCATTGCGATGGTCGATGCGCCACAGATAGGCCGGGATGCCTTCGCCGAGATGGCCGAGGATGATCCGCAGGCGAGGGTGCGCGTCGAACAGGCCGCAGCCGATCAGCCGCAGCGCATGCACCGCCGTTTCGGCATGGAACGCCCAGGTCGGGCCCATCAGCCAGTCATGGCCGGCGTAGCCCGGAATGCTGCCGGGCAGCGGATTGCGCGGATGCAGGTAGAACGGCACGCCGAGCGCGGCGACGGTCTGCCAGAACGGGCGGTACTGCGGCAGATCGTAGTAGACCGCGCTTGATCCCCGCTCGACCTGCGAGAAGCCGTTCACCAGCGCGCCGACGAAGCCGAGCTCCCTGACGCAATGGGTCAGCTCGCGCGCCGCGGCTTCCGGGTCCTGCATCGGCAGCGCCGCGAAGCCGCGGAAGCGGTCGGGGCGCTTCGCGATCTCCGCCGCCAGCCGCTCGTTCGCGGCGCGCGCGACGTGAATCGCGCGCGCCGTGTCGGGGATCCCCTGCACGGCCGGGGCATTGAGCGAGAGGATCATCAGCGCGACGCCGGAAGCGTCCATCAGCCGGAGCCGCTGGTCCTGGAAATCCGTGAGCCGGGGCCCGAGCTGCTCCCACACATGCGCGCCGAACCCCTTGGAGTCGGCAAGCGTCGCCTCAATGGCGAAATGCTCCTCGAGCGCGACCTTGCCCTGCATGCATTCCCTTTCGTTTCTGACTGGCAATCTTGCATGGCGGCGCCGCAGGGGCCAGCAGCCCTGGCTGCGGCGAGGGGCGCGCAACATTTCGAATTCGCGGCCGGCGCGCAAGGCTTTGTTAACGATAATGCCTGCGAGGTGATGCGATCGCGGCAAGGAAAAATAAAGCCGTCGGCTCTATTGAAGAGGCTCGCGAAACCCCGGCTTTCGGGCTGCCAATCAGAGGCCGCATGGTTCGAGCCGTGACCCGCCACTGCCGCCGCCGGTTGCGCGCGCTGATGCGCTTTGCGGCCGCGCGCGAGGCCGCGACCGCGGTCGAGTTCGCGCTGATCGCGCCGGCCTTCATTGCGCTGGTGATCGCGATCTTTCAGGTGGCCGTCTTCGTTTTCGTCCAGCAGGCGCTGCAGAACGCCGCCGTCCAGGCGGGTCGGCTGTTCCTCACCGGGCAGGCGCAGAGCTGGTCGCAGACCACGTTCCAGAACTACGTCTGCACCAACTACCTGCCGTCGTCGCTGTTCAATTGCAACTCGCTGATCGTCAGCGTGCAGACCTATACGAGCTTTGCGGCGTCCAACTCGGCGGCGCCGGCGCTCTACAACAACGGCCAGCTCATCACCAACTGGCCCTACACGCCCGGCACCCAGAACCAGATCATGGTGGTGCAGCTGATCTATCCGTGGTCGGTGGTCAGCGGCCCGCTCGGCTTCACGCTCGCGAACCTTCCCAACAGCGCGGCCGAGATGATGGGCGTCACGGCGTTCCGGGTGGAGCCGTACTGACATGGCGAAGCTCAGCACCCTCACGCGCCGGTTTGCCGCCTCGACGCGCGGCCTTGCGGCGGTCGAGTTCGCCATGATCGTGCCGGTGCTGCTGGTCATGCTGCTCTCGACCTTCGATGCCGGGCAAGGGATCGCGGTCTACATGAAGGTGCGCGCCGCAACCTTCACGCTCGGCAGCATCACCAACCAGTACACCACCGGCTCGAACGGCATTTCGACGACCGACATGACGGCGATCACCGGCTCGACCGCGGCGGTGCTCGCGCCGTTTTCCGGCACGCCGGTGGTCGCGACCATCACGCAGGTCCAGGCGACGTCGCTCACCGCCGCGACCGTGAGCTGGAGCTACTCGCTCAACGGCACCGCCTATACGACGGGCGCGAGCTGGACGCTGCCCACCCAGTTCACCTCGAGCAATGCCTGCAACTCGTTCCCCTGCTATTACATCTACGCGCAGGTGAGCTACACCTACACGCCGATGTTCAGCTCCTTCCTCACCGGCCCGATCACCCTTGCGGATAATGTCTACGTCACGCCGCGCTCGAGCGTGTGCATCCAGTACAACAGCGTCCCGTCAAGCTGTTAGCCTGTAGGGCGGATTAGCCGCGAAGCGGCGTAATCCGCCGGCTGACTCGAAGTTTGCGGCGCTACGCGCCTAATCCGCCCTACGATGCCTCGCCGAACTCGCCGACGGCATTTACGTCGCCTGCCCAATCGATCGGCAAAATGCCGCGCTGCACATCGCGGTGAAATGAAGAGTGCGGCCAATCTTGGACTCGGCTTACGAGCCCGTGCTTCACGGGATTGATGTAGCAATAGTCCACGTGTCGTGCATAATCAGCGTCGTCTCGGATCAGGTGCTCCCAAAAACGTCGCTGCCAGATGCCGCGCTCGCCGCGCGCTTGGCGGGTGGTGTCCAGCCGCTCGCGTGCCGGAAGTGGCTTCGAAAAACGCGTTTTGATCATTCGCCACCGAGTCGAGAAATCCGCATCCCCCGGAGGCGGGCTTAGAATTGCGTGCATGTGGTCCGGCAGGACGATCATGGCGTCAACTACGAACGGAAAGCTCTGGCGTGTCGCTGCGACCGCGTCGCGCAGTGCGTCGACGTGCTCGGTGAGGAGCTTCTGCTGGCGGTCGTGCAGGTTGACCGTGAAGAACCAGCACCCGCCTGCGACATAAGCGCGACGATAGTTCGGCATGTAGACAAGATTAGCATCGTAGGGCGGATTAGCGAAGCGTAATCCGCCGCTTTTGAACGCGCCTCGTTGGCGGCGGATTACGCGGCTTTGCCGCTAATCCGCCCTACCTGCCGCACACCGCCATCAATGCGAGATATGCGCGGTCGAGACCGCCTGATTGAACATCTGGATCAGCGCGGTCTGGATGTCGGCCGGCGTGCTCGCGGTGTAGAAGAAATTCGGCGAGGCGCAGGACTGCAGCGCCGCCGGGATGTTCGGGATGTTATTATTGGCGTAGCCGTCCTCGTTGTCGGCGAAGTTCGCGTTGGCGTTCGCGATGGTTTGATAGGGCACGTAGAGCACCGCGATGGTGATGCCGCGGTTCTTCATCGTCTGGCAGTAGTTGGTCGAGGTCACGGTGTTCGGCGGAATCACCGTCGCGGAGTTCTGGTACGGCACCGACGAGTTGGACGACCAGTTCTGCGAGCCCCAGTTGCCGTTCCACTGCGTCTGGTAGTCCTGCGAGCCGTCGGTGATCAGGAACAGATAGGGCAGCGGGCTGGTCGAGGTGCCGGTGCCGACGCTGGTGATCACGCTCGAGTTCATGGTGCTGAATGCGTTCTCGAAATGCGTGCCGCCGGAGCCGAGCGTGGAATTGTTGCCGGTGTCGAGCAGGCTCGCGAGCTGGGCGGCGAAATTCTGGATGGTCGAGCCGGTCAGGTTGGTGGTGAGCCCCACCGAGCAGGAGTTGGAGCTGCCGGCGCTCGAATAGCAGAGGTTCTGGATGAACGGGTAGATGCCGACCGCGAACTCGTTCGACGTGTTGGTGTTCGACTCGGTGTTCTGCGCGTAGGTCAGGAGCTGCGTCACCGCATAGCCGACCGCGTCCATGCGCAGCTGGATGCACGACGTGGTGCCGGCAGTCGGGCAGGAGGAGACCTGGCTGTTGGTCCAGTTCACGTTATTCTTGCCGCAGCTGCCGTTGCTGTCATTGAGGCAACCCGTCGGCAGCGTGGTCGGGCTCGTGCCGAGCCGCGTGATGATGAAGCCCATGCAGTAGCCGCCCGGATAGCCGCCGGACGAGCTCGGCCACTGGCTCGGAATGTTCTGACCCACCGTGGGATAGGCCCCCTGCCACGGATCTCCGTTCGACGAGGTCTGCGAGCAGGCCTGGTTGGCGAAGTGGCATGCGAAGGTGCAGCCGGAAGGGTAACCCTGGTTGTTGTTGCTGTGCATGTTGTCGGGATTGACGGACTGCAGCCGCGTCTGCTCGGCCGCGGTCGAGGCCATGCTCATCGAGCCGGAGACGTCGACCATCATGTAGAAATTGATGTAGGTCGGCAGCGAGTAGGTCGCGGTCGAGGAGCCGCTGACCGAGACGCTGCTCAGCGCCGAGGAGGCGCCCATCAGCTTGGTGACCGCCCCCATGAAGAAGGTCGGGACGCTCGCGGTGAACGAGACCGTGGCGGTCATCGTGTTGCCGCTCATCGTCACGGTCGCGGCCGGCGCGATGTTCATGTTGCCGGAGTTGGTGATCGCGGTGACGTCAGCGTTGAAGAAGTTCTTCGCATAGGTGACGCCGTTGGTCACCGTGCCGCTGGTCTTCGCGCTCGCGACGATCGGCGAGTTGTTCGAGACGGTGGCGAGTGTCGCCGAGTCGGCCGCGGCCTGCAGCTTGGTCTTCACCATCGACGCGTAGGTGTAGTCGATGACGCAGCCGATCGCCGCGAGCATCGGGATCGCGGCGAGCGCGGTGATGATCGCGACGTTGCCGCGCTTGTCGCGGCGGAACGCCGCGAGCTGGCGGCGCGCGGCGAAAACACCAGCACGGATCTGGCTTTGAAGGGCGTTCAGCATGGCCGTTTGCCTCCAAACGGGCAGCTTCTAGGCCTCAATCGCTTAAGGAATTCTTAGGGCAATCCCGGACTCAATGAGTCGGATTTGACGCACACGGCGCACCGGTAAGTCCACACCGCGAAGCGCCCGGGGCGCTGGCGCGCGCGGGGATCGCGTTCTTGGGCGTTCTTGGGCGAGCTGGCGGGGGGTCAAGCGGCAAGGCGAAGCCTCGTCACATCGTCATATCGTCACTTCGGCCGCATCGCGGCAAGCCACGCGATCGCGGCCGGGATCCCCTGCTCCACCATCGCGGCGTAATGCCCCCCGCTCGGAACGGTGATCACCTTCACGTTCGGGTTCGTCCTCGCGAGCGCGTCCGTGAAGGCTGCGAGCTTCGTGGTCAGCGTGGCGTTGTCGTCCTGCGCGTAGAACAGGAGCGTCGGCACCTTGAGCCGCGCCACGTTCGCATCCGGCGACAGTTGCCGCAGCAGCGCCACTGTCCCCGGCAACTCCTGGTCCAGCACCGCGGCGAACGACGCGGTAATCTGATCGCCGACGCTCACCACCGGCGCGAACGCCACGCACGCCGCCACCCGATCGTCCTGCTGCGCCACCTGCAGCGCCAGCGTTCCGGCGCTCGAGTGACCTACGGCGTAGATCCGCCGCGGGTCGACCTGCGGCACCTTGGCGAGCGCGTAATCGATCGCCGCCTTCGCGTTGTCGAGCCCGGCTCGCGCATTGCGGAACGCGACAATCGCCGCCCTCAGTTGCGCCTCCGTCGGCTGATCCGGCCGCGGCCCGTCGATGTCGTAGGCGATCACCGCAAAACCGCTGCGCGGGTACGGCACGTGCTCCGGCTGGTCACCGACGCCGAGCCTAATCCCGTGATACAGCCGCGACCCGGCAGGAGCGATGAGCGCGGTCGGCAGCTTCCTCATCACCGGCGTTTTGGTCGGCAGGTACACCCACAGCCGCATCGGCACGCCCGACCGGTCGAGCGTGACCTCGTGCAGCGTCACGCCCGGCGACACCTCGCGTCCTGCCGGCAGGTCGGGGAGCTCAGCGGCGCGGATCAGGCCGGCTGCGGCCAGTGTCAGGAGCATCGTGGCGGCGAAGGTTGGTGGAGCCAAGGGGAGTCGAACCCCTGACCTCTTGAATGCCATTCAAGCGCTCTCCCAACTGAGCTATGGCCCCAACCGGTGCGGCGCGGCGTTGGAACTCCGCGCCGGTATCATCTGAACAAAACGCAGAACGCGCCGGGCTTTCTCACAAAAGCCCGCTCGGCTCAAGTATCCTCCTCGTCCTCGCGCTCGCCGCCGACGATATCGGAGACGTCGTCGCCCTCGTCCTCGTCGGTCTCGAGGAAGGTATCGTCCTCACCGCCGCCGTCATCGGCGACCTCGACGTCCTCCTCGGTGTCGACATCCCCCGCGACCGGCGCCTTCTTGGCGCCGGTGCTCTCGGCGTCCGCCTCCTCGAGCGAAACGAGCTCGACGTCCGCGGCCTCCGGAGCCTCTGCGGGTTCGGGAGCGAGCGGCGCGGCGGCCGCCGCGCGGGCGAGATCGGGACGCGGGGTCCGGGTCGATGTGGACACGACCGGGTGGAACACGGTCTCGCATTTCGGGCAGACGATCGGGTCCTTGTTCAGGTCGTAGAATTTTGCGCCACAGCTGGCGCAAAGGCGCTTGGTGCCAAGCTCGGGTTTAGCCACCGCCGGAAATCCTCAAATCTGAATTGAAAGCGGCGCTTGACTTGGCCTCTCGGTCGCCCGCTGTCAATAGGCCCGAAACAATTGATTTTCGGCCGCAAACGCCCTGATCCGGCCGGGGCCCGACCGATGACGCCGCGTTGCGGCGCGTGGTAGGAGGAGGGCGCTCCTCGCACGAGGTTTCCCATGGATCAGGCCGTGACGCCGCTGGCTGCCCGCCGCTCTCCTCCCCTCAAGGGGCGCGTGCGCGTGCCCGGCGACAAGTCGATCTCGCACCGTGCCCTGATTTTGGGCGCTCTGACGGTGGGCGAGACGACGATCGAGGGCCTGCTCGAAGGCGAGGACGTGATCAATACCTCCAAGGCGATGCGCGCCATGGGGGCAACGGTCGAACGGACCGGTCCCGGGGCCTGGCGCCTGCACGGGGTCGGGGTCGCGGGCTTCGCGGAACCGGCGGCGCCGCTCGATTTCGGCAATTCCGGCACCGGCTGCCGCCTCGTCATCGGGGCGGTCGCGGGTTGCCCGATCACCGCGAGCTTCGACGGGGATGCGTCGCTGCGCTCGCGCCCGCAGCGGCGGGTGCTCGACCCCTTGGAGCGGATGGGGGCGCGGGCCGAGCAGGTGCGCGACGGCGGGCGACTGCCGCTGACCTTGCGCGGCGCGCGCGACCCGATCCCGATCGTCTACGACCCGCCGGTCGCCTCGGCGCAGCTCAAGTCTGCGGTGCTGCTTGCCGGGCTCGCGGCGCCGGGCGAGACGGTGGTGAACGAGGCCGAGGCGACGCGCGACCACACCGAGCGCCTGCTGCGCCATTTCGGCGCCGATGTGCGCGTCGAGCCGCAGGGCGCGCATGGCCGCCGCGTCACGCTCAAGGGCCAGCCGGAGCTCGTCCCGGCGCCGGTGATCGTCCCAGCGGACCCTTCGTCCGCCGCGTTCCCGCTCGTCGCCGCGCTGATCGTGCCGGGCAGCGAGATCATCCTCGAAGGGGTGATGACCAATCCGACGCGCACCGGGCTGTACGCGACGCTGCGCGAGATGGGGGCGACGATCGAAGAGCTCGATCCGCGCCTTGAGGGCGGCGAGGACGTCGCCGACCTGCGCGTGCGCGCTTCGTCGCTCAAGGGCGTCGAGGTGCCGGCGGCGCGCGCGCCCTTCATGATCGACGAGTATCCGGTGCTCGCCGTTGCGGCGGCGTTTGCCGAGGGCACGACGCGCATGCGCGGCCTGAAGGAGCTGCGCGTGAAGGAATCCGATCGCCTCGCCGCGACCGCCGACATGCTGCGCCTCAATGGCGTCGCGGTCGAGATCGACGGCGACGACCTGATCGTCGAGGGCCGGGGCCGCGCCGCCGGCGGCGGCCTGGTGCGCACCCACATGGACCATCGCATCGCGATGGCGGCGCTGGTGATGGGGCTCGCGAGCGATAAGCCGGTGCAGGTCGACGACACGGCCTTCATCGCGACCAGCTTCCCGGGCTTCGTCGCCATGATGCGGCGCATCGGGGCTGAGCTGGCATGATCATCGCGCTCCCATGATCATTGCCA
>Ga0187784_10001759_pt1 | contig 17273 bp, 13 predicted proteins | sample 1015_SJ02_MP15_2_FD_132964 | JGI IMG/M metagenome (GOLD analysis project Ga0187784, IMG submission 132964) | Tropical peat soil microbial communities from peatlands in Department of Meta, Colombia - 1015_SJ02_MP15_20_MG | ecosystem: Environmental > Terrestrial > Soil > Wetlands > Peat | place...
GCTTACTCTTCACACCGTAAAGCATCTGAAACTCGTAGTCGGATTTTTGGAGGTTCCTCTCGTCGATGTATTGGTAAACACTGTTTATGAGGAAATCGTCATGGGTCGCAATGCCCACATAACACTTTCCTTCGAGAAGCCTCTTAAGGAGCTTTAGGTAATTGAGACGAATTTCTTCTTTGCCTCTGAAGGCGATGGTATCCGGTTCAATGTAAGCTCCTTTGCAAAGCCTGATATTTGCCTTCGTGGAGATCAGTCTCTCGACGTCTTCCTCACTTCGCCGCATGTTTGCCTGGATAACCATCCCCACGTTTTCAAACCCTTCGGACCGAAGCCTTCCGTATAATTCCAACGTTTCGCTCGTCGCGGATGAATCTTCCATATCAATCCGTACAAAATTGTTGTACCCCGAGGCGATGCCGAGCAACCGCTTTACATTTAAATGGCAGAATTCCTCATCGATCTTCAGCCCGAATTGAGTGAGTTTAATAGAGAGATTTGCGTCCAGACGGTTTTTATTGATCGAATGAAGAACTTCTTCGCACGCTCTGACAGATGCTATGGATTCTTCGCGTGTCGAGACATTTTCGCCGAGGACATCCATCGTTCCCGTCATATGTTTCGAGTTGACGGCTCTTACAACACGGACGGCATCATCGAGTTCATCGCCGGCGATGTAGCGCATCGCAAACTGCTTTACCAGAGGTTTCGGGAGAAGCTGGATGGTGGATAAAATAAATCGGTTTGCCAGATTCATTTGAGCTTGGTTATGCCATTTCTTGCAGGGAGGGATGATTTCAGAATTTAGCAAGCTGATTTCTCTGTGTCAATGATAAATTCCACCCTTCCGGCTTTCACTTCATGGTCCCAGATCCTTCTTTGGAATCGGTGACCCAAATTGACAGGTAGGAAAAATTATAGTATTTTTAATAAGATAAATGGATAACGCGATAAATGAGGATGGCCCCTTAAATTTTTGTTGCAGATTCATTTCCCAATATTCAAAAAATTCGTAATCCCCTTGCCCCCCTTAGAAAAGGGGAGCACCGACGTCTATATTCGGACCATGGGAGGGGACGGACGGGACGACTTGAACGGATGGTGATGGATTGAAAGAGTTTCTTTCTATTGTTTCTAAGCCTGTCAGGTATCTTGGTCGAGAGATCCACTCCATCAGAAAAGATCCTGCCGAGGTTAAATTAAAATTCTGTCTTGCCTTTCCGGATGTCTATGAAGTGGGAATGTCTCATCTGGGAATTCAGATTCTTTATCATATTTTAAACACAAGAAGAGAGGTTGCCTGCGAAAGAGCTTTTGCTCCCTGGGTGGACATGGAAAATGTCCTGAGGAAGAGAAGGGTCCCCCTCTCTTCCCTGGAATCGTCCATCCCCCTCAACCAATTTGATATTGTCGGTTTCTCTCTCCAGTATGAACTCAGCCTTACTAATGTTCTCAGCATGCTCGACCTTTCCAACATTCCACTCTTTTCAAGAGACAGGGATAACCCGTTCCCCATCATCATCGCCGGAGGGCCTTTAACCTTCAATCCAGCGCCCATCGCTGATTTTTTTGATGCCATGGTCATCGGAGACGGTGAAGATGTGGTTCTGGAGATCTGCGATATCGCGCTTCAATCGAAAGAGGCCGGGGCAAAGAAAGAGGATTTTTTGAAATCGCTCGCTCAGATGAAGGGAGTCTACGTCCCCAACATACACACGGAGGGACAAAAGATACGTAAAAGAATTGTCTCCGACATCAGCCAGGCTCCCTTTCCTACCTGCCCGATCGTCCCCTACATGAAGGTGATCCATGACCGACTCAATATTGAGATCGCAAGGGGCTGTAAAAGGGGGTGCCGCTTCTGCGAAGCCGGGTTCATCCATCGGCCTTACCGTGAGAGAAGTCCGGCGAGCATTCATGGGATTCTCAACGCCTCTCTCAAGGAAACGGGCTACGAGGAGCTATCTTTGCTGTCTCTTAGCGCGGGAGACTACGCTTCTATTGAGCCGCTTCTCTCTGACCTCATGGATCAGCTTGAATCTAAGAAGGTGGCTGTCTCCTTTCCCTCATTGAGGATCGAGAGTGTGGTGGGACGTCTGGCAGAGGAGGTGAAGCGGGTTAGAAAGACCGGGTTTACGGTCGCACCCGAGGCTGGAACAGAGCGACTTCGAAGCGTCATCAATAAGGAGTTGGACGAGAGGGTCTTTTTCCAAGGTCTCTCGGAGCTCTTTTCAAAAGGATGGAAGAATATCAAACTCTATTTCATGATGGGGCTTCCGACAGAAAAGGAGGAGGATCTAAGGGGGATCTTTGAGATGACCAGAAAGATTGCTTCCTTAGGAGAGAAACAGAAAATCCATCCCAATATCAGCGTGAGCCTTTCTACTTTCGTACCCAAGCCCCACACCCCTTTCCAATGGGAAGCCCAGATCCATCTAGAAGAGATGAAGGAAAAACTTAGTTTCGTCAGGGATGGGGTGAAGAGGAATCACCTGCGTTTTAAGTGGCAGGATCCTCATCTTAGTTTCTTAGAGGGAATTTTTTCAACGGGCGACCGGAATCTTTCCCCGGTCTTAGCGGAGGCATACCGGCTGGGATGTCGTTTCGACGGCTGGAGTGATCAATTTCGGCATCCCTTGTGGGAAGAAGCCTTTCTGAAAACAGAAGTAAAAATGGATTTTCACACCCAAAAGAAAAAATTTGAGGATATCCTTCCATGGTCTTTGATCGAAACGGGAGTGGATGCCCAATTTCTTTGGGACGAATACCGGAGAGGCCTCGAAGAGAAAAACAGCCCTCCTTGCGTGGCAGAGAATTGTCATCGATGCGGGATTTGCAACGGTAAGACCATCCTCGTGAGGGAAAGCGGGTCGGCCGAAGTGAAGGGTTCTAAGAAAGTGGCTGGGAGAGAGATCCAAAAGAAAGGGGAAAAGAAAAAGATTCGGCTAAAATTCAGAAAGGTGGGAGAGATGCGATTCCTGAGCCATTTGGAACTGGCGCATCTTTTCTATCGGGCATCCAAGAGGGCCGGTTTTCCTCTCTGTTTTTCTGGGGGATTTCACCCGATGCCCAGGATCATCTTCGCCACAGCCCTACCGGTAGGAATGGAGAGTCTGAGGGAGATTGTGGATCTGGAGTTCGAAGGCAAAATCACTCCTCGCGAGGTTGCAGAGAAACTGAATCAAAGTCTGCCTCCGGGAGTTAAGATCATGGAAGCGGAGGAGGTGCCGCTCTTCTTTCATTTGTCCTCCTTACCCCATCCATCTGCCTACTGGATACCGTTGGATCATCCCCTTTCAAGAGAGGAAACGATCCTAAAGATTAAGGAGACTCTGGATAAGAAGGAGTTCTTCATTCATCAGGAGAGAGATGGAAAGAAGAGGCGTGTCGACATCCGGGAGTTGATTGAAAGGATGGAAATGAAGGAGGGGTTAGGGGAAAAACCTCAATGGGGAGTGGAGCTGGCACTTCGGAGGACGGTAGGAAGAACAGCAAAGCCCATTGAGATTGTGGGGGCCGTATTGGGTTTGGAAGGAGAACCCTTGGCTCAATTGAAAGTCATCAAATTGGAATAAAAACTAAGTAAGAAATTGCAGATGACAGATTGGAAAAATTTGAAATCTAAAATCTGAAATCTGAAATTAGCGGGAGCCCATATGGCGAATGAGCTCATCATCAACGTGACGCAGCAAGAGACAAGGGTTGCCCTGTTGGAGGATCGGGTCCTTGCCGAGCTTTACATCGAGCGCACCAAGGACCGGGGGATCATGGGGAACATCTATAAGGGGAAAGTGGTGAAGGTCCTGCCGGGGATGCAGGCCGCTTTTGTGGATATCGGCCTGGAAAAAGCTGCTTTCCTCTATGTCACGGATGTCCATGGGGGGATCGAAGACTATGAGGAGATGGGCTTTCAGGGGGAAGAGATGCCCGCCTTTTTCAGCAGCCCTTCCTCACAGATTCAGGACCTCCTCTCCGAAGGCCAGGAGGTATTGGTACAGGTGTCCAAAGAGCCCCTCGGTACGAAGGGGACGCGAATCACCTCCCACACCACATTGCCTGGCAGGTATCTTGTCTATATGCCTCTGGTCGATCATATCGGGGTTTCGAGAAGGATTAAGGATGAAAAGGAACGGAAGAGACTGAGAGAGATCGTCCAATCAATAAAACCTCCCGGCGGTGGGTTCATCGTCAGGACAGCCAGCGAAGGGGCAGCGGCAGATGAAATTCGAGCCGATATGGAATTCCTCCTCCATGTCTGGAACAATATCCAGAAGAAAAGAGAGAATTCGCCGGCCCCCTCGCTGATCCACAGTGATCTGACCATGGTCCTCCGGGTCATCCGGGACATCCTTTCCCCTCAGGTCAACCGAATCATCATCGACTCTAGAGAAGAATATGATCATATTCTCTCCTTCATTAGCACCTATATGCCGAAACAAAGATACGAGATGACCCTCTACGAGAAGAAAGAGCCGATCTTCGACGCTTACGGAATTGAGATGGAGATCGACAAAATCCTGGGCAGTAAGGTTTGGCTCAAATCCGGAGGGTATATCGTCATCGATATGAGCGAAGCCCTGGTGGCCATTGATGTGAATACAGGAAGATATGTGGGAAAGAGAAATTTGGCAGATACCATTCTTAAGACCAACCTGGAGGCGGCGAAAGAGATCGCCTACCAATTGAGATTGCGAAATATTGGTGGAATCATCATCATTGACTTTATCGATATGGAAAGAGAGGGAGACAGGGAAAAGGTTTATCAGGCCTTCGAAGAAGCTCTGAAGAGAGACCGTCAGAAGACGAGTATCTTTAAGATCTCAGAGTTGGGCTTGGTGGAGATGACCCGGAAGCGAACCCGGGAAAATATCTCCCGGGTCCTGGGGGAGGCCTGTCCCTATTGTGAGGGAGCAGGACTGATCAAATCGAAAACAACGGTCTGTTACGATATCCTCCGAGAGATTGAAAGGACTTCCACTGAATTGGGGGGGCATAACATCATGGTTGAAGCCAATCCCGAGATCGCCGGCCTTCTTTACGAAGAGGAGAGGGCGGGCGTGGAGGAATTGGAGAAAAAACTGAGAAGAAAGATTGTCGTTAGGGGCAAGACCGGATTCCACCAGGAGCAATTCAACATTATCGAAATTTAAAATAGGGAAAGTTGACAATAGATCAAAGATCAATTAATATTCGACAATTGTCTTGGTCCGGAGGCGTCTGATGTATGCAGTGGTGAAAACCGGCGGGAGGGAATATCGGGTCTCAAAAGGAGACCTCATCCGGGTGGAAAAATTGGAAGGAAAAGCAGGAGATCAGGTGGAACTGAAGGATGTCCTGATGGTCTCCAAAGAAGGAGAGACTTTGGTTGGAACTCCCCATCTGACCAATGTCGTCATCAAGGGGGAGATTGTTCAAGAGGGTAAAGGGAAAAAGGTCCTGACCTATAAAATGAAAAGGAGAAAAAATTATCGGCGATTCAAGGGACATCGCCAAACGTATACTTATTTAAGAGTGAATGACATCACATTAAACTAACGACAAGAGGACGAAGGATAGAGGTCGAGGCCAAATATTTTGCCCCAAGCCTTAAGCCTCTAACCATTAACGTCGACGGAGACAATTATGGCACACAAGAAAGCAGGAGGAAGCTCCCGGAACGGCAGAGACAGTGCAGGACAGCGATTGGGCGTCAAGCGATTCAGTGGGCAATTGGTCCAGGCGGGAAGCATTTTGGTCCGCCAGAAAGGGACCCGGATTCATCCCGGAGAAAATGTAGGGTTGGGAAAGGATTATACCATTTTTGCCAGAATTGATGGGATCGTCAAATATGAGAAGAAAGGAAGAGATAAAAGACAGGTGAGTGTCTACGCCCAGAATTTTCAGCCCTGACCCCATTGTGGTGACGGGTTAAGCCCTGAAACCAATGCGGTTAAGGGGCCCTCCATTTGGCCTGTGATTCGTTGATGATGAAATTTGTGGATGAAGCAAGAATCCATGTGAAAGCGGGCGATGGCGGGAATGGTTGTGTCAGTTTTCGGAGAGAACGGTTTATCCCCAGAGGAGGTCCGAACGGAGGTGATGGAGGAAAAGGCGGAAACGTGATCCTTCAGACCGACGCTCAACTTGTCACCCTTCTCGATTTAACCTACCCCAAACAATTTCGCGCCCAAAAAGGAAGTCACGGCAAAGGAAAAGATCAAACCGGAAAGAACGGAGAGGATCTCATCATTCGAGTTCCGGTCGGAACCCTGATCCGAGATGATCAGACGGACGAAGTCCTGCAAGACCTTCTGTTTGATGGCCAACGATTTGTGGTGGCAGAGGGAGGTCGTGGCGGTCGAGGAAATGCCCGATTTGCCACGCCCACGCTGCGTGCCCCCCGCCGTGCCAACAAGGGTGAAAAAGGACAGGAGCGTTGGTTACGCCTCGAGCTGAAGCTTCTCGCCGACGTGGGGCTGATCGGCTATCCCAATGTGGGAAAATCAACCCTCCTCTCCAGAATCTCATCCGCCAGACCCAAGATCGCAGACTACCCCTTCACCACGCTTGTTCCCAGCCTCGGGGTGGTAAACCGGGAAGATCACCAGCCCTTTGTCGCGGCGGATATTCCAGGATTAATCGAAGGCGCTTCGAAAGGAGCGGGGCTGGGACTGACCTTTCTTCGGCATGTAGAACGCACGCGCCTTCTCGTCCATCTCTTGGACGTCTCGGAAGGACCCTCTCGCGATTCGGTCCACGACTTTCAGGCTCTCAACCGTGAACTGAAGGCCTACGACCCCTTGCTTCAGAAGAAAAAGCAATTCCTCGCTCTCAACAAGATAGACCTTCCGTCGGTGCGGGAAAGGGCGACGGATATCGAGAATCAATTTGAGAAGATGGGGCATCGGCTTTATTTGATCTCCGGCCAAACAGGGGAGGGCGTGGAAGAACTGCTGGCGGAGGTGTTCCAGACAATCGAATCCATTTCAAATCAGGGTCATGGATAACAAGGGTATTCGCAAAGAGATACTGGGGAAAGGGAGACGAATCGTCGTGAAGGTGGGCTCCAGTATTTTAGCCTCTGTCGGGGAGGGGCTCCATTACGAGGTTTTTTCCCGTTTGACCAAAGAGATTTCGGATCTGAAGCGCCAGGGTTACGAGATCGTCTTGGTCTCCTCCGGTGCCATCGCTGCCGGAATGGAGAAATTGGGCTACAAAACCCGCCCCCAGGACATCACACAGAAACAGGCCACGGCAGCCGTGGGCCAGACCCGGTTAATGAATATCTATGAGAGCTACTTCTCACGTTATCAGCAGATGGTCGCCCAGGTTCTTCTGACGCGCGATGATTTGAGCCACCGGCGGAGGTTCCTCAATGCCCGGAATACCCTGCTGACCCTTCTCGAGCTTGGAATCATCCCTGTCATCAATGAAAACGATACCGTGGTGGTGGACGAGATCAAATTTGGTGATAATGATAACCTCTCTGCTCTGATCACCAATCTGATCGGAGCGGATCTTCTCATCATCCTGACAGATATCGATGGTCTTTGTGATTCCGATCCGAGGGTGAACCCGCATGCCCGATGTATTCCTCTGGTGGAGGAAATTGATATGGAAATGGATGGGATCGTCGGAGAGACGAAAAGCGAGGTGAGCGTGGGAGGCATGATCAGTAAGATCCAAGCCGCCCGAAAAGCATCCCGCTTTGGAATTCCCACCGTGGTGGCACGGGGGACCAAGGAAAGAGTTCTTCATCAGATCTTAAGGGGAAAGGAAATCGGTACGCTGATCCTTCCGAAAGGGGAAGCCTTGAGCAGCCGGAAACATTGGATTGCTTTTAACCCGAAACCGAAGGGTGATGTCATCGTGGACGATGGGGCGAAGAAGGCCGTTGTCCAGAAAGGAAAGAGCCTGCTCCCCTCCGGCGTGGTCAAAATCCGGGGGAGTTTCGATCGGGGGGATCTGGTCACCTGTTTGGGGCTTCGCGGAAAAGAGTTCGCCAGGGGGTTGGTGAACTACAGCGCCACAGAGCTCGAAAAAATCAAAGGCCTTCGAAGCGATCGGATCGAATCAATCCTGGGCTATAAATATTGCGATGAAGTGATTCATCGGGATGACTTAGTCGTTTTATGAATAAGAAAATGGACTTTAGGACAGAGGTGAGAAAGATGGCCAGAAAGGCTCAGGAGGCCTCTCGTCCGCTGGCCCAGCTTCCCACCGGCACAAAAAATAAGGCGTTGCTCGCCATGGCAGAGGATCTGGAGCGGAATCAGGAACGGCTGATGAAAGAAAACCAAAAAGATCTTGTCGGGGGCGAGAAGGCGCATCTTTCTTCCTCATTGATCGACCGCCTAAGATTGACCCCTTCGGTCATCCGGGGAATGGCAGAAGGGCTCCGAGAGGTGGCTCGTCTTCCTGATCCGGTGGGCGAGGTCATTCGGATGTGGAAGAGGCCAAATGGCTTGATGATTGGAAGGATGAGGATTCCCCTTGGCGTCATCGGAATCATTTATGAATCGAGGCCCAACGCCACGGTAGATGCCTCCGGCCTCTGCCTTAAGTCGGGCAACAGTGTGATCCTGAGGGGGGGATCAGAAGCCTTCCATTCGAATCAAGCGATCGGACAGATTCTTCGAAAGGTCCTCGTTGAGATGGGACTTCCCCAGGAAGCGATCCAGATTTTTCCTCATACGGAGAGAGAGGCTATCCGAGAGATGCTCCAGTTGGAGGGCGACATCGATCTCATCATCCCCAGGGGAGGAGAGGAGCTCATTCGATTCGTCACAAGACACTCAAAGATTCCTGTCATCAAACATTATAAAGGAGTCTGCCATATCTTCGTGGATGAGACCGCCGATCTGGAGATGGCCACCCGGGTCTGCCTCAACGCAAAAGTCCAAAGACCGGGAGTGTGCAACGCGATGGAAACCCTGCTCGTTCATGAAAAGGTGGCAAGTCGATTCCTTCCGAGGATGGCGAGAGTCCTCCAGAAGGAAGGCGTGGAGCTGAGGGGATGTTCTCAAACGAAGAAAGTTCTCTCCCACATCAAGGAGGCCTGGGAAGAAGATTGGTCTCAAGAATATTTAGACCTCATTCTCTCCATCAAGGTGGTGAAGGGAATCGAAGAAGCCGCCGAACACATTGCGAGGTATGGCTCGTCTCACACAGAAGCAATCATCACTTCAGATTATCGGAATGCGCAGAAGTTTCTAAGGGAAGTCAACTCCTCGTGTGTCCTGGTCAATGCCTCGACAAGATTTAATGACGGGTTCGAGCTGGGTCTGGGCGCAGAGATCGGGATCAGTACCTCCAAATTCCACGCCTTTGGCCCCATGGGGTTGGAGGAATTGACGACGACTAAATTTATCGTGTATGGGGAAGGACAAGTCCGAAAATAAAGCACCGAATTCCAAGCACCAGATTCCAAATAAGTTTCAATCACCAAAATTCAAAACCCCTCACCCACACCCTCTCCCCTGTGGGGAGAGGGTGTGGGTGAGGGGAGGTCATTTGAAATTGGAATTTGGAGGTTATTTGGGGTTTGGATATTGGGATTTGGAATCTTACTGCCGTGTTTAGAACTTGACCATGTTGGAAGAAGCAACAGGAAAAGGTGAAAAGCGGAGGATTGGCTTGTTTGGAGGCACCTTCAATCCCATTCATCTGGGTCACCTCAGGGGTGCCGAAGAAATTTGGGAATCATTCCAGCTCGAGGAGGTAATCTTCATTCCTTCTTCTATCCCCCCCCATAAGGTGACAGAAAGAGTCATCGAGGCGAAGCACCGGCTGGAGATGGTGAGGTTGGCGACCTCAAAGAATCGCCATTTTTCCACCAGTGACGTCGAACTTTCAAGGCCCGGAAAATCTTACTCCGTCGATACCATTCGATTTTTCCGAGAGAGAAGCCAGGAGGCTCTTTTCTTCATCCTGGGCAGCGACGCCTTTGTGGAGATTGAGACGTGGAAAGAATTTCAAAATCTCTTTTCTCTTTGCGACCTTATCGTAATGACTCGGCCCGGATCTCAAAAAAATAGCTCGTCCTCTACCCTCCCAGGAGGCCTAACCCCAAGCTTCCGATATGACTCTGGAGAGAAAGCCTGGATCCATCTCTCGGGGCACCGGCTCTATTTTAAGGAAATCTTGTTTCTCGACATCTCCTCTACTAAGGTCAGGGAATTGATTGAAAAAGGACGGTCTGTCAGGTATCTGATTCCGGCCGAGGTGGAGGCTTACATCCGAGAGCACGGGCTTTATGATAGGAACCTGTGATTCTCAAAATGGTTTTTTTCATCATTTTTTATTTGTCAACTGGATTTTTTCTGGTATAATGCTACACTCAAAATCATGCTTCAGGAGGATATGACCACCGACTCGAAAACAAAGTCTTTGCTCTGCCTGAAGGCGGCGCTTGAAAAGAAGGCCTTGGACCCGGTTCTTCTCGAGCTGAAAGGGAGCACCTCTTTTACGGACTATTTTCTACTCTGCAGCGGCAAATCGGATCGTCAAGTTCAGGCCATTGCCCAGGGAATTGAAGAAACCCTCAAGAAAAATGGGATTCGACCTCTTGGTCAGGAGGGAATGACCGGGGGAAAATGGGTTTTGATGGACTACGAGGATGTGGTGGTTCATATCTTTCTCGAACCTGTGAGAAAATTCTACGATTTGGAAGGGCTTTGGATCGACGTCCCCCGAATTGATCCCCAAAGAGGAGAAAGCATTGGCTAAGAGAAAGGTTAGGCCCAAGGTGAAATCCAAAGTGAAGCCCCGAGTGAAAGTTCAGGCCTATCAGCATAAGGGGCCGGATAAACTCGACCAAAAGACGATTGCGAGGTTCAAGAAGATTCTCCTCAAGGAGCGAGAGCAGATCGTCGGTGAAGTCAAACAGATCGTTGAATCTTCGAAGGAAATGGGTCAGGATGGTATTCAGGACATTGGAGATGAGGCGGCCAATATTTATAACAAACAAATCCTGCTCAGCTTAAATGAGAACGAGCGACTGAGGCTCAAAGAGGTGGACGAGTCGCTGGATCGTATTGAGAACGGGACCTACGGGATCTGCGAAGAATGCGGAGGTCCTATCAGTATGAAACGACTCGAGGTTCGCCCTGTGGCAAAATATTGCGTCCCATGCTTAACCAAACTGGAAAAGGGAAAGTTATAGGCGATGTCAATTAAACTTTTATTGGGCTTCCTCTTTATTGTGATGGTTTTCTTTCTGTGGCTGTCATTCGATAACCCTATGGGTGTGGGAGAATTCCGCTTTTTTGGGAAAACCATTTCTACGAATCTTTCTACCCTTATGATCTCCTCCTTTGTATTGGGTGCGATGCTGGTCTTTATCGGCACCCTGGCTCGGGACGCCAAGCGGGCCATCGAGGATTATCTGAAATCTCGCCAAAGAAGAAAGGGGGAATCGCTCAAGGAGGAACTGAATAAGGGAATGGATGTTTTTCTTCGGGGGGATTTGGCCAAGGCCAAGGCCCACTTCATCGAGGTGCTAAAAAGAGACCCCATGCAGATCGATCTCTATCTCCGGCTTTCGGAAATCGCTCTCCAGGAGGGCCATGATCAGGATGCCCTTCATTGGTTGGGAAGGGCGGAGCTGATCGATATGCGGAACATAGATATCCTCATCCGTCAGGCAGGGGTGTACCAGCGTATGAAGCGGTTCGACGAGGCCATTCGGGCTTTGAATCGGGCCATCGGTTTGGATGAGGCCAGCCTCAAAGGGCAAAAAAGCTTGAGGCAGATCTACCTGGATAGCAGAAGGTGGGAGGAAGCGATCCGAATCCAGAGATCCATTCTCAAATTTACAAGAGGGAAACAGGCAGAGGAGGAGGAGACCCTTTTTTATCTGGGGTTGAAATACGAGCGTGCTAAAGATCTTTTGAGCCGCGGGGGGGAACAGAATCTGGAGAATGCCCTCAAAGAGGTAAAGGAGATCGTTCGCGAAAGAAAGACGTTCCAGCCCGGATTTGTGCTTCTGGGCGATATCTACCTCCGAATGGGAAGATGGGCCTCTGCCGGCAAGGTCTGGGGGAAAAGTTTCACCCGATTCAAATCCATCGTTTTTATCCTTCGCCTGGAAGAGCTTTATCTTGACCGTGAGGATCCGAGCACCCTCCTCCGCATCTACCAAAGAGTACTTGAACGCGATCCCGAGAATTGGGTGCTCGCCTTCTTCTATGCCAAACTCTGTTTGAGGCTGGAAATGTTGGACGAGGCTCTTGAAGAAATCAACGAAATTAGTTTTCGGGTAAAGGATTTCCCGGCCCTTCACAGGCTTCTCGCGGAGATCTACCTTCACAAGAAAGACTTCGGTCGTGCAGCCCAAGAATTTGAAAGGACGTTCGAATTGAGCGGGACTTCCCACCTTTCGTTCTTTTGCACCACCTGCGAAAGGGAATCAAAAGAGTGGATTGCCTACTGCCCCCAATGTCGTCAGTGGAGCACCTATACAATCAAGGGAGCCGAGGAAGCGATCTCCTTGCCTTCGCCATCTTTTTCCTGAAAGGGTTTGCCTCCCATTGTAATTTTCTACATTCCACTCAACCATTACGTCTGTTCTGCCTATGCACGCGGGCCGGCAGATAGGTATGAACCGGGATGAATCATGAGATTGCGATCAACACTCTTCCAGTTCTTTCTTCCCCCGCAATGTCCCTGTTGCGAAAGATTTTCGGAAGAGGGTAAGCAAGGGTTCTGCTCGAATTGTCTTTCCCAGATCCGCTGGATCGAACCTCCCTTTTGTTCAATTTGTGGAATTCCTTTTATCTCTCGAGAGGTTGAAACCCATCCTTGTGGTGCTTGTGTGCCCCACAGAAAATATTTTACGATAGCCAGGGCTTTGGGAGCCTTCGAAGGCTCCCTTCAGGAGGCCATCCATCGTTGGAAATATCAGGGAAAGACTTACCTCACTCCTTTTTTTGCAAGTTGGATGGCCGAAGGGTTGAATCGTTATTGGGAACCCGGTTCTCTCGACCTTCTGATCCCTGTCCCGTTGCACACCCGGCGATTAAGGGAAAGAGGGTTCAATCAAGCCCTCCTCCTCGCGAAGGACTTAAGCCGTCGGACAGGAATTCCTTACCGTAAGACGATCCTTCAAAAGAAGAAATCCACCGTTCCTCAAGTGAATCTCAGTGGCGCAAAAAGGGAGAAGGGGTTGAGGGGGGCTTTCCATGTTGTCGAGAAGGAAGAGCTATCGGGACTGTCGGTTCTTTTGATCGATGACGTTTACACCACCGGAGCTACGGTCAACGAATGCTCAAAGGTTTTGCTGAAAGGGGGAGCAGAAAGAGTAGATGTTCTCACCTTGGCCCATGCTCTCAGGAAATCTTAGAACTCAAATACTAATGTCAAAATCCCTGCCTACCGGCAGGCAGACAAATTCCAAATGAATGCTAAAGTCCAAAATCCAAAATGGTCATTCCGTTCTTCCTTATTTGTTTGAAATTGATTTACATTCGGTTCATCACTTCGTGCGAGCTTTGGAATTCATTTGACATTTGAACTTTGTCATTTGACATTAGAATTGGCCCGGATATGTCCGCGATGGAACAAGGTATTCAAGAGAATAAACAAAATGTGAATATGCATAGGAGAAGATGGATCCTTCTCTGGATATTGATTCCGATCATTCTCGTCGGAACATTCACTCTTTTGTCCATCCATTATCTCCTCGACCCTAACATTTACCGGAATGTCGTTCAGAAATCCCTGACGGCCGCCCTGGACAGAGAAGTTTCCATCGGGAAGGCAAAAATAAATTTATGGGGAGGAGTCGGAATTTCCTTCGAAGACTTCCGAGTCAGGGATCGCTCCCTGGCCTTCGATCTTTTCCAGTCCAAGAGGCTGGTCCTAAGACCTAAGCTTCTCCCTCTTCTCAAGAAAGAGATGAAATGGAAACGAATTGTCGTGGATCAGCCGACGCTCCATATCATCAGGGACAGAAACGGTCGATTCAATGTCTTCTCCGGCGGTCTTTCGGCCGGTCCAAAACCAAAGGAAACACGAGAAAAGATGTTTGAGGTCCTTGCCTCTCTCGCCGGAGTTTCTTTAAGCCTCCGAGACGGTGTGATCTCTTTTTCAGATGAGAGCCTGGGCGATGCACCCTTGAAAACCAAGGTACGGTCTTTCAATTTTAAACTCTCAAGAGTCTCCTACCACAAAGCCTTTCCGTTTCGAATCGATGGGAAGATCCTTCATTCCGAAAAGGAAGGCCAGTTTTCCATCAACGGGACAATTCAAAATATTCCTGAAGATCTGGATTTTTCAAAAACAAAGGTGGAGGCGGAGGCGAAGATGAAAGGGATTGAAACGCTTCATTTCTGGCCTTATCTTAAAACAATGCTTCCTATGAAAACGATTTCAGGAGTTCTCGACCTGAATGCCCATTTCCAGGGAGAATTCCATGGACCCTTCAAGACCTCTGCGGAAATCACGATGAGAGATGTCCTCTTCGACTATCCCCGGGTGTTTCCGTTCATTTTGAAGCCGGAATGGATGAACCTCAACTTCGAGGCCGAATATGATACAAAAAATTTTAAGATTCCCCGGTTCTTTATTGAGTTGCCGGAGATAGGGATCAAGGCCAAGGGAAGGATTTATGATATCGGGTCGAAAGAGATGGGAATGGAAGCCGAAGCATCCACCAGCCCCTTCGATATCGCAGATGGAAAGAAATTCATCCCTTTCCGAATCATCACTCCAGATGTCTCGGACCGTCTTTTCCGGTCGGAAGGAAAGGGTTCTTTTCAGGCGGTCTCCATCAAGCTTTCGGGCAAGATGCCAGAGATTGATCACTGTGATCAGCTTGCGAACGCTCATGTCCTCTCCGTTGAGGCGAAGCTCGACGGGGCCCAGTTGAAGCTTCCCTGGGACTTTCCGCCTCTTGAAAATCTTAAAGGCCGCCTCCTCTTTCAAAAAGGCGACCTTCGTCTAAAAGGGGTCGAAGGAAAAATCTTTCATTCCACCCTGGAAAGGGTCAACGCCACTTTCTATGAGCTTCTGCACATCCCGACCCTTCAAATCGAGTGCCAGGGTAAACTCGATTTGACGGATCTCCCTTCTCTGGCCAAGAACGAAGGGATTCCCGAAGAATTCAGCCGGACCCTTTCATCCGTCCACAATCTTTCTGGAGAAGCCCGGTATTCCCTTTCTGCCAAAGGACTCCTGAAGCCACCCATCCGTTTTGAGCACCATGGGGTCTATCATCTTTCAAACGCCCGATTCACTCATCAACAAATCCCATTCCCCATCCGAATCGAAGAGGGACGAATAGAACTTTCCCACGATGACCTCCGATGGTCAGAAGCGCAGGTTGAGTTCGGTAACTCTTCTCTAACGATGGCCGGCCTTTGGGGACACGGAGAGAAGGAGCACGCTCTCGAGATCATGGCCAAAGGTAGAATGGATCTCAAGAATCTTTTCGCCCTCCTTCAAACTCCGTTGTTTCCTGAGGAAGTTCAATCGAAAACAAAAGACGTTGAATCCCTTTCAGGAACAAGCCAAATCTTATTCAAGGGGAAGACGCTTCCTGGAATTTCCCGCTTCTCTTATGAAGGGGAATTTTTCCCAAGAGAAGCTTCACTCCTGCAAAAGGGAAATCCTGTCCCTGTCGTCTTTAGGGAGGGAGGAGTCTCATTTTCCAACCTGGGGATGAGTTTTTCTAAGGCGAAGATCGAATCGGGTCATTCCTTTCTGACCATGGACGGATTTATGAGAGAAGGAGATGTAAGCCTCTCTACATGGGGTTCGATCGACCTAAAGCAATTGTTCTCGCTCATCCAGTCCCCCCTTTTCCCAGATCCGATTCGGTCCCAGGTAGACGGGATTCAAGAACTCGGCGGTTGGGCAGAGGTTCGTTTGAAATGGATAGGAAAGACGGAAAAATGGATGAGCGCCTTGAGGAATGGGGAGATCCGATTGAAAGGGGTAAACGTTCAGCATCGAGAGATTCCCGTTTCCCTGTCCCATATTGAGGGATTCTTTTCCATAACCCCCGAGCAGATTCGATTCGATCAGTTAAAGGGAAGGTTGGGAGATTCGCCCCTCACCCTTTCGGGCATCCTTTTCCGGGGCTCGTCTTCTTCGCCTATTTCTTCCCAGAAGGTCGAAAAAGGCTCAGGCCTGACGGAGGGCAGGCGGTGCTCCTTTCAGATCTCCTCTCCGGAACTGGACCTCGATCCGCTCTTCGCCAAAAAAGAGAAAACCTCCCCCATCTCTTTTGAAACGGTAAGAGACTGGCTTTCCGATTGGTCGATCGATGGCAAGATACAGATCAATAAAGGGAGATTCCGCAGCCTTCATTTTCAAGACCTGAAGGGAGAGATGAAGACGACCGATGGAGCATTGTTTATCCGTCCGGTCCAGTTAAAATCGGATGGAGGCGACTTCTGGGGTGAGGGATGGATAAAGCCGACGGAAAAGGGGATAAGCTTTGAGATCGAACCCCGTTTCTCCAATATGGAAGCCAAGGCTTTTATTCGGACTCTTTTCCAGAAAGGGGAAGAGGAAAGGGTAATCGTCACCGGGAGGGTTCACGTCGACAAGGTGGAGTTGAAAGGCGAAGGGAAGAATTTCCAACAAGTGAAGGAATCCCTCACCGGGGGGTTGAGGTTTGAGATCGAGAACGGTGTCATTCAAAAGTTTAACATCCTCTCCAAAATTTTCTCTATCCTGAATGTCTCGCAGTTGCTCAAAGGCAGATTCCCGGATTTGGCAACGAAAGGACTTCCTTTTCATCAGATCCTGGCGAACTTTCATGTGAAGGACGGGGTGGCCACGACAGACGATTTTCTGGTGGATAGCGATGCCATGAGGATCACCCTGATTGGGAAGATCGACCTGGGGAAGAACGTCATCAATGCGAGGATCGGAGTTCATCCTTTGGTGACGATTGACACGATATTAAGAAGCGTCCCCATTGCCGGTTATATTCTTACGGGTGAGGACAAAGGTTTCATCTCCTATTTTTACGAGGTGAAAGGAAACCTGGATGACCCAAAGATCGAGGCCATTCCACTCAGAACCATCGAAGAGCCTTCCTGGGGAGTCATCAAGCGCTTGCTGCTGACACCTTTGAGACCCTTCCAAAAGGCCCTGCCGTCCAATAACGATGAGAAAAATAACTGACTGTCCTAGTGTAGTGCGTCCAACACTTCTTTACATAAGTTCAGAAGCTGTCATTCCTGCGAAAGCAGGAATCCAGTCTTTTCAGCAGGTTCTGGACTCCGGCTTTCGCCGGAGTGACATCGCTTTGCGTTAATAATCCAACAGGCTTTCTATAGCCC
>Ga0187784_10001760_pt1 | contig 17267 bp, 17 predicted proteins | sample 1015_SJ02_MP15_2_FD_132964 | JGI IMG/M metagenome (GOLD analysis project Ga0187784, IMG submission 132964) | Tropical peat soil microbial communities from peatlands in Department of Meta, Colombia - 1015_SJ02_MP15_20_MG | ecosystem: Environmental > Terrestrial > Soil > Wetlands > Peat | place...
CGGACATCGGCGATAAGAATCTTGTCGGGCGAGGCGGCGGCGATGCGGTGCACCAGTTCGTTGACGGCGACGCGCGGCGCTACGTCGAGCAGGCGATACTTGCGGTAAATCCAGATGCGGTAGACGAGGTAGCCGGCGAGCCCGATGCCGAAGACAACTTCGGCGGCAAAACCGGCGGAGCGAAAACTGCGTGTGAGGTCGCGCAGCGCGTCGCTGAAAATGTAGCCGATCAGCGTGTAAGCGGCAATGTAGAATGCGGCGCCTGCGGCATCGTAGGCAAGAAACTGTTGCGGGCGCATCCGCATGCTGCCGGCCAGCGGCGGAGACATGGTGTTGATCCCGGGAATGAACTTGGCGAAAAGCAGCGTCAGTTTGCCGCGACGGTAGAAGTACTCGGCGGAGCGCAGGATGCAGGTTTCAGGGTTGGCCGAAAGCCGGCAGAGGATGCCCAGCAGCGCCCATCCGCTGGCGCGGCCCGCGTAGTAGAGCACGACGTCGCCGCACAGCACGGGGACGAGGCCAGTGAGGAGCACGAGGTGGAGATGGAGTTGCCCGTAAGCGGCAACCGCACCCGCGGTGAGCAGCGCGAGCGCGGCAGGCACCGGAAGGCCGATCGCTTCCGCGAAACAAATGGCTGCGAGCAGCGTATAGCCGTGGCGGGAGATGAGGGTGAGCAAGTCGTCCATTGCGAAGTAAGCGTGCGTAGTATAGCAATACGATGCGATCGAACCGCGGAGGATGCACTCTCTTGCCCGAGTTGTTTAGCTATTTTTCTCTGACCACCACAAACTCCGGCGCCCAGAGCAGGGCGCGCTTGAATTCGGAGTCGGGGAAAACGCAGATGGCGTTGCGCGCGGATTCGGCGTAGCGGGCGGCTTCCTTGGAGGCATATTCGAGCGAGCCGTAGCGGTTGAGGATAGCCAGGATATCGGTGTGAGTGACGCCGTTAAAGGAGCGGTCGCGCATGACGATTTCGATCTGGCGGCGCTCGGCGGCGGTGCAGCGTTCCAGGCTGTGAATCACGGCCATGGTCGCTTTGCCTTCGCGCAGATCGCTGGCCACGGGCTTGCCCAGCACGCTTTCCGAAGCCGTAAGGTCAAGCACATCGTCGACGATCTGGAACGCCATGCCGAGGTCGCGGCCATACTGCCCCAGCCGTTCTTCCTGTTGCGCGCTCGCGCCGCCCAGGATGCCGCCCACGCGCATGCACACCGAAAACAGGCACGCCGTTTTGCGATAAATCAGGTCAAGATGCTCGGCCAGAGAGATCGGCTTGCCCAGCTTCTCCATTTGCAGTAGTTCGCCTTCCACCATCTGCTGCGTGAGTTCGATCAGCACGTCGAGGATGCGGAAATTGCGCTCCTGCACCGCAATCTTGAAGGCCTGCATGTAAAGCCAATCCCCGGCGAGCACGCATTTTGGATTTCCCCACTGCGTGTTGGCCGCCGGGCGTCCGCGGCGCGTGTCAGCCTCGTCGATGATGTCGTCGTGGACCAACGTCGCGGTGTGGATAATCTCGACCACCGACGCCAGCTTGACCGCGCCCGTGCCACGGTAGCCGAGCAGCTTGGCCGACAGCAACAGTAAGGCCGGACGAATCCGCTTGCCGCCGCCGGCCCGCAGGTATTCGCCGATCTCGGTGATGGCGGCGACATTGGAGATCGTGTCCAGCCCGAACTGTTCTTCGATGGCGACAATGTCGTCGCGCAGCAGGTCGAAGATCTCTTTCCCGTTCATGGCGCCGGTGCTAGCCAAGTCAGTTTCCGTTTGCAACATTCAACCACAGAGTGCGACTGCGTAACGCCTTTCAATTCGTTCGGTAATTCGTGAACTGCATGTCGATGCCGAAATCTTTCTGCCGCAGCAGCGCGATGATCTCCTGCAACGTGTCCCGGTCGCGACCGCTCACGCGTACCAGGTCGCCCTGGATCGAAGCCTGCACTTTTTTCTTCGAGTCTTTCACCAGTTTTACGATCTCGCGCGCCTTCTCGATCGGGATGCCTTGCTGCATCGTGATTCTTTGTTTCGACGTACCGCCGGCCGCCGGCTCGATGGCGGCGTAAGTCAATCCCTTGAGCGGGACGCCGCGCTTGACCAGCTTCTGCTGAAAAATATCGTTGACGGCCTTCAGCTTGAATTCGTCGGCGGAGTGCAGGACGATGGCCTCCTTGCCTTCCATCTCGATGCGCGACTTCGAGTCCTTCAGGTCAAAACGCGTAGTGATTTCCTTCATCGCCTGCTGAATCGCGTTGGAGACTTCCTGCAGGTCGATCTTGCTGACGATGTCAAAAGTGTTCTCGGGCATGGAATCGTAAGAAACAGCTCTGTTCCTGGATTGTCAGGCGACAGGAAGCGACACAGCCTTTTCGCATTTTGTGCGGCTCTCGCTCACCCGAACCCGCACCCATGAGGGTAACAGAAGAGGCGCTTGGTGAGCAGCAAAGATAGGAGTCAGAGAGGGCCCGGCCGATCGGTTGGCGTCAGTCTCGTTTTGCTGTGGGCTCGCCTACGAACACCAGGCAGCCATTTGGATCTGCGATGTGGAACTCGGTCATCCCGTATTCGCGGTCAAATAGATCGCGGATTCTGTACTGGCTCCTGAAGGTCTTCACATGCTCCCACAAAGCGCGAATGCCGGAGACTTCAATGTAGATCTCCGTGTGCTCGCGCATGCTCTTCATCCCCTCTTCGGAGGCGGCTTTCTGGAAGTGGATGGTTTGGCCGTCCCGCTCAATAATCGAATAGTCAGGCGATTTCCGCGTTGGCGTGAATCCGAGCACCCTCTGATAAAACAGAACAGTTTCCTCCATGTTGTTCGTCGCCAGCATGGGACTGATTCTTTTCGCAATGGTTGTTCCGATCGAAGCGCTTGCCATCTCAGACCCCCCCATTATTGCGGATAGGATGCCACAGGAACTGCACCGATGCGAGCCTCCGAATCAGCGCTCACCTGTTTTGAAGAACCGGCGGAAATTTCGTGAAGTTTGCTCTCCGATGGCCTCCGCCTCCACACCTCGCAGCTCGCCAATCCGGCGCGCAGTTTCGATGACGAACATCGGCTCATTGCGTTGGCCGCGATGGGGAACCGGCGCAAGATAGGGCGAATCCGTTTCGATCAGCATGCGGTCGAGCGGCACAAATTGCGCGGCCTCGCGAATGTTTTGCGCTTTGGGGAAGGTGACGTTGCCGGCAAACGAAACCATGAAGCCAAGATCGAGCGCTCGCCGAGCGTGCTCCACAGTTCCGGTAAAACAGTGCATGATGCCGCCCAAGCCCGTCGGCGACCACTGCTCTTTTATCAGTGCTAAACAATCGTCCCACGCGTTCTCGCTGTTGTCCGAGGGCCGGCAGTGAATGATGATCGGCAGCTTTGCCGATTGCGCCAGCTCCATTTGCCGCCGGAAAACTGCTTTCTGCGTTTCCCGCGGCGAGTGGTCATAGTAATAGTCGAGGCCAATCTCTCCCCAGGCAATCACTCTGGGATGGCGTGCCCAGACGAGCAGCTGCTCATCCGTCTCGGATGTTGCCAGGTTCGCTTCATGCGGATGAACCCCGACGCTGGCCCAGATTTCCAGATAGCGCGGCTGGCCATTGTATAGTTCTGCCAGCCGGATGCCGCAATCAGCCGTCTCCGGTCCGTCGCCATTGCCGATGGCAAGATACGCATCAACCCCCGCCGCCTTGGCGCGCGCCAGCACCTCGTCGCGATCCGCGTCGTATCGCTTGCCTTCGAGATGGGCGTGAGAGTCGATGTACATCGGTGTGAATTGTGTGGGGACGGGCATTCTTACCCGTCCAAGTCGAGCGAAGCTCGGCTCGTGTTATTTCAGCCGCGTCCCTACCGGAACGTCTTCCAGAAAGCTGGCCAGCACGGGTTTGCCCCCTTCGATGGAGGCGGCCACGATCATGCCATTCGATTCCAGGCCGCGCAGCTTGCGTGGCGCCAGATTCGCCACAATGACCACCTTGCGCCCGATCAGCGTTTCCGGCGCATACGCCTCGGCAATCCCGGCCACCAGTTGGCGAACTTCGGTGCCCAGGTCAACCTCCAGGCGCAGCAATTTGTCCGCGCCTTTGACGCGCTCGGCGACTTTCACCTGCGCTACCCGCAAATCGACCTTGGCGAAATCGTCGATGCTGATTTTCCCGTCAGGGACCGCAGGCGCGGTTTTGGCCGGAGTCGCGGGAGATGCTGCGGCAACGCTAGTCTGCGCTGGCGCGCTCGGTGGGATTGCCGTGCCAGACGCCGAAGACGAATTGTTCTGCTCTTCCATTTTCTGCATCCTCTGAATTGCCGATTTATCCGCGCGCGGGAAAACAGCCTGCACTTCGCCGAGCTTTGTACCGGTTTGCAGTTGTCCCCAGCGGAGTTGGTTCAAATCAAATTTCCTGATGTCGCCCAGGCCGAGTTGCGTCCAGATTTTCGCGGTCGCTTCCGGCATGACCGGATGTGCCAGCGCGGTTGCGATGCGCAGCGCTTCTGCGCTCGTGTAGAGTACAGTCGCCAAACGCGAGCGGCTCTCTTCGTCTTTCTTTTCGCAGCGCCCACGGCTCATTTTCTACAATGTACTTGTCGACCGCCGATATCAGTCCCCACGCCGCCTCCAGCGCGCGCGAAAACTGGAATTGATCAAAGCACGAAGCGAACTCCGCAATGGCTCTGGTTGCATTCTCCGCAATCGCGTTCTCCTGCGCCGAGTGCGCAGTCTTGGACAGACCGGGCACCTCGGCGCCAAAATACCGCACAATCATCGTCAGCGTGCGGCTGGCCAGATTGCCCAGGCCGTTGGCCAGATCGGCATTGTAGCGCTGCACCAGCGCGTCGAAGCTGAACGAGCCATCCTGCCCGAATACGATTTCGCGCAGCAGGAAATAACGCAGCGCGTCTGCGCCCAGCACATCCAGAATCGTCTCCGCGCGCACGATGTTGCCGCGCGATTTCGACATCTTGTTTTCTTCAAACAGCAGCCACCCGTGCGCGACAATGCTTTTCGGCAGCGGCAATCCCGCCGCCATCAGAAACGCCGGCCAGTACACGCAGTGGAAGCGCACAATCTCCTTGCCGATCATGTGCACGTCAGCCGGCCAGAACTTGTCATACTTGCTCGTATCGTTTGAGCCATAGCCGAGGGCGGTCACATAGTTCGCCAGCGCGTCGAGCCACACATAAATCACGTGCCTGGGATCGCCCGGCACCGGAATGCCCCAGGAAAACGTACTGCGGCTGATGGAGAGATCGCGCAGTCCGCTGCTCACAAAGGAAAGCACCTCGTTGCGTCGTGTCTCCGGGCGGATGAAATCCGGCTGCGACGTGTACAGCTCGACCAACCGGTCCTGAAACGCCGACAGCTTGAAAAAATAATTTTCTTCCTTCACCGTCTCCGTCGGCCGCCCGCATTCCGGACACGGTGCGCCCGGCCCGACCGAATCGACATAAAGTTCGTCAAACACGCAATACTGGCCGGTGTAGTGGCTCTGATAGATGTAACCCTGGTCGGCGATTCGCTTCCACAGCGCCTGCACGCCTTGCTTGTGCCGCGCCGACGTGGTGCGAATAAAGTCGTCATAACTCAGGCCCATGCGGTCCCAGAGCGCGCGAAACTCTCCCGAGACCTCATCGGTCAACTGCTGCGGCGTTTTCCCCGCAGCCTGGGCGGCGCGTTCAATCTTCTGCCCATGCTCGTCGGTGCCCGTCAGAAACCACGTATCGTTTCCCAACATGCGGTGCCGGCGCGCGATCGTGTCGCAGGCGATGGTCGTATAAGCGTGCCCAATGTGCGGACGTGCGTTCACGTAATAAATAGGAGTTGTGATGTAGAACTTATTGCTCATTCCGATTTTTGCCCGAGAGAAGTTCCTGAGTTTTTCCAGGCCTCCGAGTTTAGTGTGGACGCGTGCCGTAACTGCGCAACGCCTCATCGATCACTTTCTTCAGCGGCACACGATGTTGCTCCGCGATCCGCCGGCAGTCTTCAAACTCCGGAGCATAATTGGCCACTGCGCCATTCATGTTCGCAATTTTAATTCGCACCGGGCCCCAGGGCGTCTCCACGCTTTCCCAGCGCCGCATGAGCACCTGCCGCTGCTCGTTGCGCCGCCGCACGCCGAGGGTGCTGGTTTCAGCGAAGATCACCCGGGTCAGCCGGTCCGCGTCTTCCATTTTCGCCAGCACCGTGAGGATGGCGCCGGCACGGTTCTTCTTCATCTGTACTGGTGTGCTGAAGACATCCAGCGCGCCTTCCACCAGCAATTTCTCCATCGCATAGGCCAGCACCTGCGGGCTCAGGTCGTCGAGGTTCGTTTCCAGCACGGCGCTCTGCTCCGTAGCAACTCCGTCGATCACGGCTTCCGACGGATGCGAACCCGCAGCCTCTTCGACCGATACTGCCTCGCCAACCGTCATCCGCAACAGGTTCGGATACCGGGCCAACTCGCGGCTACCCGCTCCGTATCCCGAGCGCTCGATCCTCATCGCAGGGAAGGCCGCGAAGCGCTTCACCAGCGTCTTCACAATCGCCGCGCCTGTCGGCGTAACCAGTTCAACCTGTGGCCCCGAGCTATAAACCGGCGCGCCCGCAAGCAGCTTCACCGTTGCCGGAGCCGGCACGGGCAGCGTGCCATGCGCGCATTCGACCGTTCCTCCGCCGACATTGAGCGGGGAGCAGACCCACTCGTCCACCCCAAGCGCTTCCGCTCCCACCGCCGCGCAAACCACATCCACCATCGCGTCGACCGCGCCCACCTCGTGAAAGTGCACCGCATCAAGTGGAATATTGTGAATCTCCGATTCGGCCGCGCCCAGGATCTCGAAGATGCAGATAGCCGTTGCCTTTACGTTCTCCGAAATCGGCGCCTTCTCGATGATCCCGCGAATTTCGCCCAGTCCGCGCGCCGGGTGGGCGTGGTGGGAATGCGGGGCACCATGTTCGTGCTTCCAATCCCCATGCACTTCTCGCGTCCGCTCTCTCCTGTCACCGGCAGCGTCGCCGGCCTCATTCCCGGCGAAAACATTCACTTTAGTTGCCCCGATCCCTCCCCGCACCACGTGCAGAATTTCCAGCCGCGCGCCGAGGTCGAGTTTCGCGACTGTCTCTTCCAGCAACTCCGCTGGCACTCCACAATCCACCAGCGCGCCCAGAAACATGTCGCCGCTGATGCCGGAAAAGCAATCTAGGTAAGCAATGCGCATAAGAGCCGCCGTTCGTCCTTACGTTGTTCGTGAAAAACCCGCTCCCGTCCTTTTTCGGGATCTGCTTTGCTGTGCACTTCTTTGGCTGCCGCAGCGTCGTCGTCCCGATGAAAAACGCCCCTAATATCGAAGCTCTTTGCGAATGGCACACTGCGAACGACGAACAGCGAACCGCAATTTTTCATCATAGGTTTCGCGCGTCACACCCGTCAAACCCAGCGCGTCAAAACGCTACGTGCGGGGCGACTTTGTTAGAATCACTGTTTCTTCCACCACTTCGAGGCTTCCTTGTACCGTCACATCGAGCGCAGCCTGACCGAATCCGTCCGCGCCTTCCTGCGCCGCGCCTGGCAGTTGGAAATTGAAAATATCGTCGTCGAGCAGCCGCCAAGAATCGAGTTTGGCGAATATGCGCTGCCCATCGCTTTCGAACTTGCCCGCAAGCTGCGCAAAGCGCCGCGCAAGATCGCCGAAGAAATCGTGGCAGGAGTTGGTCCGATCCCGCTGATCGAGAAGCTCGAAGTCGCCGGAGCCGGCTATATCAATGCGCGTGTCCAACGCGCAGAAGTTGCGGCTGCGCTCGCCGCCAATCACGCTCCTTTGGCCGCCGTGCCCGCAGGTAAAGTACTAGTTGAGCATTCCAGCATCAATCCCAACAAAGCGGCCCACATCGGCCATCTGCGCAACGCTATCCTCGGCGATACCTTTGTCCGACTCCTGCGCTATGCGGGCAGGGAAGTCGATATTCAGAACTACATCGACAACACGGGCGTGCAGGTCGCCGATGTGGTCGTCGGGTTCCTCCACGTCGAGAAAAAATCGCGCTCAGAGATCGCCGACCTCGCCTCCGCCCCCCGTTTCGATTTCTATTGCTGGGATCTCTATGCCCGCGTATCGCGCTGGTACGAGGAAGACAAGCAAAACCTCGCCGCCCGCGCGGCCACACTGCACGCGATTGAGCAAGGGAACAACGAAACCGCCTCGATCGCCGACCTCATCTCGCGCGCCGTCCTGCGCCGCCATCTTGAAACCATGGACCGGCTCGACATCGAATACGATTTCCTGCCCCGCGAAAGCGAAATCCTTCACCTGCACTTCTGGGACGCGGCCTTCACCAAGCTCAAAGAAGCCGGCGTGCTCACCTATGAGACCGAAGGCAAGAACAAGGGCTGCTGGATCATGCGCCGCGCGGGCACGGGAAAAACCCAACCCGAGTCTCAGGACAAAGAGGCCGCAGAAAATCCAGCCTTGAGCGGTCAAGCGGAGCGGGTTTCAGAAGAAGACCAAAAAGTGATCGTCCGCTCCAACGGCACCGTCGGCTACGTGGGCAAAGACATCGCCTATCACATGTGGAAGTTCGGCCTGCTCGGCCGCGATTTCAGCTATTGCCGGTTCTTCCGCTATCCCAACGCTCACGACTGCTGGATCTCCACCCTGCCCACTGATCCTGCCGCGGAAAAAGACCACCCTCACTTCGGCGACGTCGCCGAGATCTACAACGTCATCGACGCGCGCCAGTCGGAGGCCCAGAGCACGGTGATCGAGGCTCTGCGCGGCCTTGGACACGGCGAAGCCGCCGACCGCTACACCCATTTTTCCTACGAGATGGTTGCGCTCACCCCGCGCTGCGCCGCCGAACTGGGCTACGAACTCAGCGAAGAGGAAAAATCGCGTCCCTGGATCGAGGTCTCCGGCCGCAAGGGTTTCGGCGTCAAGGCCGACGACCTGATGGATGCACTGATTGCTTCCGCGCGCCAGGAAGTCGACTCGCGCCATCCTGAACTGAGCGGTGCCGAACGCGCTTTGACGGCCACGCAAATCGCCGTTGGCGCCCTGCGCTACTTCATGCTCAAGTACACCAAGCCATCGGTGATTGCCTTTGACTTCAAAGACGCGCTCAGCTTTGAAGGCGAAACCGGGCCTTACGCGCAGTATGCGGTCGTACGCGCGACCAACATCTTCCGCAAAGGCGGAATTGACCCGGATGCGTTCCTTGTCGAACTGGCAAGTTCGTCCGGCGCGTCCAACCGCGCCTCAACCGCCGATTTCGCACAATATCTGGCAGGTGAGTCCGGCGACGGCATCTGGGAACTCTGGCTGACCGCTGCCAAAACCTCGTACGTGGTTGGTCAGTGCGTTGCTACCACCGAGCCTGCCTATCTCGCTAAGCACGCTTTTCAACTGGCGCAATTGTTCAACACCTTCTATCATCAGCATCCCATCCTTGCCGAGCCGGACGAAGGCCGAAAGCGCTTCTTGCTGATGACGGTCGCCGTCGTGCGCCGCGAATTGATCCGCATCCTCGGCATCATGGGCATCACGGTCCCAGCCGTGATGTGAAGCAAGGGCGTAGCTTGTCCTCGAAGCCACGGCCAGACAGCACGAAAGTAACCTACCCACAGGCGAATGATCGGCGGAAGATGGACGTATCGCCCGGGGTGACGCCCGGTCGCTTCCGTATGCCGCAACTCATGGACGTGCTCAAGCTGGGGCGTTGTTCACACGAATTTTCTTGGCCGCGCCGCTCGGCCAGCGGTGAGTATTACCAGGTCTGCTTGCTGTGTGCTTCTGCCTACCGCTATGACTGGAAGACCATGCGCCGCGGCGAACGGGTGGAAGACCCGGTACCGGACACGGCCGCAGTGCGGCGCCGCTCGAGCAAGAAACGGCCAACCTGGGTGCCGCGCGCGCGCCGGCTGAAGCTGAACCTTCCCATCCGCTATCGCGCCAAGGGCGCGGGCGCGTGGCAGGAAGGAACCATTCAAAACATCAGCCAGTCGGGACTGCTGTTTTTTGGCGCGCAAGCGTTGCCGGCGAATGCGTTGCTGGAAATGATTTTTGAGATGCCGGAAGAAATTTCAGGCCAGCGAAATAGCAGCGTACTCTGCCAGGGACGCCTGGTGCGCAGCGAAGATCTGATGCCGGGCGCAAACGGCGACCGCGCGGGAGCCGCCGAAACCGAGGCCAACGATCGGGCGTTTGAACTGGGCGTGTCCGTGCTGGACTATAAGTTCTTGCATTAAAATACCCTTCCGTCACCTGTTGTTGTGACAACCCTCACCGAGCGGGCTGTAACCCCGGCCCTACACTGAACCGTGGTAAAAGGCGGTGTCGCGGAGAAAGTATTTCGGTCCGCGAGGAGGAAGTCATGCGCATTCCCGTGAATATGTGCAACGTCCTGGCCGTTACGCTGGTGATCGCGACGATCGGGTGGGCCCAGAATCAGCCAACGAAGCAAATCAAGCACGTGCCGATCAAGCAGACGTCACCGGCATCAGGCAAGGAGATGTACAACAGCTACTGCGCGGTCTGCCACGGGCTGGATGGCAAGGGCAATGGCCCGGCCGCTTCGGCCTTGAAGAGCCCGGTGCCCGACCTGACCAAAATGTCGGCGGCTAATGGCGGCAAATATCCGGCGGCGAAAGTCGGCGCGATTATCCGCGGTGAACAGGCGGTCGCCGCCCATGGCAGCAAGGACATGCCGATCTGGGGCGACTTATTCTGGAGCATCAGCGGAGGCCACCGGGACGAGGTGCAGCAGCGTATTGCCAACCTGAACAGCTATCTGGAGACGCTGCAGGCCAAGTAACTGGAAGGGGCAATTGGCCGAGTGGCGGCGCGGGCGAGCAACGAGTGGCTGGCCCGTGGCCTACCCGGTACCATCACTTTAGTACTTAGAAGGCGTCGCGAAGCGCGCTTTATAATTGGCTCAAGTGTCGATTCACCGGGCACTTAGCCGACGTGGAACTCCTTATTGAAGCCGCGATCTTCGCTTTCGGGCTGTGCTTTGGCAGCTTTCTGAACGTCTGCATTTACCGGTTGCCGCGTGGCAAGTCGGTGGTCGTGCCGCGCTCGGCCTGCCCGCACTGCAAAACGCCAATCCCGCTGTATCACAACATTCCCATCCTTAGCTGGCTGATTTTGCGCGGAAAATGCTGCGCCTGCAAGGCGCCGATTTCACCTCGCTATCTTGTGGTCGAATTGCTTACCGGCATTCTCTTTCTTACGTGTTACCTGCATTTCGGCCTGACCTTGGCGATGCTGAAGTGCGCCGTGCTGGGGTTCCTGCTGCTCGGCCTGATTTTCACCGATGCGGAGATGAAGCTTCTGCCCGACGCGATGACATTGCCGGGCCTGGCCCTGGGGATTGCCTTCAGCCTGCTGGTGCCGGTGAACGATCTGGCTTCGCGGATCGTGCCGGTGCTGGTATTTCCAGGGATGAGCGGCGAGCCATCGTGGCGGCTGTGGTCGCTGGCAGATTCTCTGCTGGGAGCAGCGGTGGGCGCTTCGTTTCTCTACGGCGCGGCGGCTATCTACCTGCGCGCTCGGGGCGTGGAGGGGATGGGCCTGGGCGACGTCAAGCTCATGGCCATGATGGGCTCATTCCTGGGAACCCGGCTCACGGTGCTGACGATTTTTGCCGCATCGCTGGCGGGGTCGCTGTTTGGCTTGAGCACGATCGCGGTGGTGTGGATGAGGCGGCGCCGGAGGATCGCGGCGCGGGGAGTGACGCCGGGAGAAGCGCGGCGGCGGGCGTGGCATTCGGCGCGCATCGTGCTGCGCTATTACAAAATGCCCTTTGGCGTTTTCCTGGGAAGCATGGGGCTGTTGTCGTTTTTCTTCGGCAATCGCTTGCTCGGCTGGTACTGGAAGGCATTGTGAGCAAAAGGAAAAACAATATGAAGAGAATCACAATCACGCTGGGAATCAGTGGTTTATTGCTTTTGTGCGCGAGCTGGGCCGTTGGGCAATCTCTGGGAGACGTAGCGCGCGCGACGCGCAAGAAGCCCAAGTCCGACACGCCGGTTCGGCATTATGACAACGACAATCTTCCCAGCGATGCCGCAGTGAGCGTGGTTGGCCCGGCTCCGGCCAAGACCGACCAGCCCTCGGCGGCGGCTGCCGAAAATAACCGCAAGATCGCCGAACTGGAGCGCCAGAAGGCGGTTGACGACCTGAAAGCAAAGATCGGCAAGCAACAGGAGAAAATCGATTCTTTGGCGCGCGAACTCGACCTGGAGCAGCGGGAATTCCGGCTGCGCGCATCAGCGTTTTACAGCGATGCGGGCAATCGGCTGCGCGATGCCGCCCAGTGGGACAAGGACAGCGCGCACTATCAGCAAGACATTGAGGCCAAGCAGAAAGAGCTCGATGCCGCCAGGCAGGACATGACGGATCTTCAGGAAGGCGCGCACAAAGCCGGTATCCGGGAAGACGAGCTGAACAAGAGCAAGCAGAAAGAGAACGATCAGGGCAGCCAGGATGCTGGCGTCGACAACGAGAAGCCGAAACAATAACGATGCGCGGCGACAATTCGACTTCTTAACGCGACGGCAGCGCCATGCTGGCGAATCGCGAGGGCGAAGTCGGCACCTTTAGTCACACCAACCAGTTCCCGATCTATTTCTCAACCATTTTGCCGCAGCTTTAAACGCTGGCGAATCTGCCGGGCGTGGTGCCGTCCGTGGACAAAGTGAAACTTGCGCCACTGTTCGACCGTGAGCGGACCGAGGATGGGATGATCCATGATCTTGGTCGCGGCCCCGAAATGGCGCTCGCAATCGTCGAACGCGGATTCCATCTTGTCGATCTCCGCAAATAAGACCGAGCGCACTTCCTGGGGCGCCATTCCGCGAGGAAGAGCATGCGGAGGAGATTTTGCGCCGTCGGGAAAGTAGCCGAAATTGATTAGCACCACCGTCGCCAGCCGCTGCTGGAGCGTGGAATGGGTGGCGCAGGGCGAGCCTTTTTCGACGCATTTCTCCAGGCCGCGCGTGGTCGCGGTGTAGGACAGGAGAAGATGTTCGAGGATCTGCTCGGAATTCCATTTCCCCGGCGGAGCCTGCAACATCGCGTCCGCGTTTGCGCCGGCGAGCGCGTCTCTAAGTTGGGAGCGCAAGCGTTCGAGATGCGAGGGCATAAGGGATGGAACTGACGATCGTTCCCGCAATTCTATAGGAATTTCCTGGGGCAGGCACGCAAGGCCTGGGCCAAGTGCATGGGCAAGGCCGGTTCAGTACAATGAACGCGCAGTGCGATCCATCACCAAATTCATAAGCGAGAGCGACATGAAAAAACTGTTCCTGACAATTCCAGCGATCCTGTGGCTGGCCGCGTGCTCGTCATCGCCTAGCACGCCGGCCGCAAGCGAAAAACCGCAGCCCAAAGCTCCGGAGACGATCACGGGCAGCGGCGCATTTTACAAGTGCTACATTGCCGCCCGGGGATGGGCGGTGGATGCCCAGCCGTTTCGCATTCAATCAGCCGTTGTTTCCAAAAGCGGCGATGGCAAGGCGGCGGAGTGGCGCGCCGGATTTGCTTCGCCGGCACAGCACGCGATCCGTTTCTACACCTGGTCAAACACCGATGTGTCGCACAGCGTGGAGGACACCTACAGTCCGGCGAATGCTTCGACGCTGGTATTCAACGTGCAGTTTCTCAAGGTGGACACCGACAAAGCATTTGGCGTCGCGCAAGAGCACGGCGGAGATAAAGTGCTGGCGAAGGACCCCGATACGCCGGTGGCCTATATTCTCGACTGGGACCGGCAGTCGCGTGCGCTGCTCTGGCATGTGATGTACGGAAACGACCGTGAGACGGCGAAGCTGCGCGTAGCGGTGGATGCATCGACGGGAAAGTTTGCGCGGATAGAAAAATAGAAGCAGAATCGGTCAGCCGCGATCCTTAACGCGTTGGCGATTCACTGGTTTTGCGCCAATCGGTCGAGCGAGGCTTGCGCCTCTTTCGCCAGCGGGCCTTCGGGCAGGATCTTCAGATATTGTTCGTAGTATTTCCGCGCTTCGGCCTTATCTCCCAATTTCTCCTCGCAGGCAGCCACGTGGAAAGTCGCCAGGGCGTCATTGTCCTTGTAGTAGAGCGCTTCCTTGTATCGGTCGAGAGCGGCTTTATAGCTTTTACGCTTGAAGTAAAAGTCGCCCACTTCAATGTCCTTGTGCGCCTTGTACGGGTTCCAGGGATGGAATTCGTCGATGCCGGTGTTGTCCGGCGCAGGCTCCGGTACAAGACCAGCCACGGCGGCGTGGCTGTTGGGATGGTTCTTGTCGTCATCCTTGGGCGGGCTGATGTCGATCCGCGTGTCGCGGCTGGAGCTTTCCCGGGCGTCGGGACTTTGGCTCGCAGGCTGGCTGGACGAGCTTTGCGCCCAGAGAGACGACGAAAGCAATAGCCAGACGGCGGGGATCAATCCGAATCGCACGACACTATTTTATCGCCTTGGGGCAGGGCGGTCACATCATTTGGCGTGCAGTAGTCGTTGCGTTCAAAAAATCAGGCCGCCTATTTCCGGCGGCCTATTTGGCAAGTTCTCCGGGGAGGAGAGAGAAGATCATAAGGACGGCGGATTCGCACTGGCCGTCGGATTCGCCTTCGCTGGCGTTTCCTGGCCGCCAGTATTGGTCATCAGACGAATATCCACGCGGCGATTCTTGGCCCTCCCGGCGCTAGTTTTGTTGGAGTCTACGGGCTTATCCTTGCCTAGGCCAATCAGGTAAATCTTGTAAGCCGGGATATTTTTTTCCGAGGCGAGATACTGGATGACCGCATCGGCGCGACGCTGGCTGAGACCGTAGTTGTAATCGGAGCTGCCCACCGAGTCCGTGCCGCCTTCGACGGTGATGATGTATCCCTTGGTGCTGTTGGCGCTCGAAGCTAGCTCATCGATCGCTTCTTTCGCCTGCTTCGTCAGGTTGTCTTTATTGAACCCAAAGTGAACTGAGGTTTCCGCCACGGAGCGATAGTTATCGAGGTTGACGACCGTGTTGGTCAGAGTGTCTACGCGCTGCGATGCGTTGTTGGCGGCCATTTGCGCCTTGTCGGCGTTATCGCGGGCAGCCAGCGCGTTTTGATCGGCCTGGTTGGCTTTGCTCTGCGCGTTCTGGATGCCGGATTGCGCGCGCTGGTCCACATCCTTGATGGCCTTCGTATTCTGCGCCGTCATGTCGTCGAGCTCGTTGGTCTTGTTGATCAAAGGCGTGGTCTGCTGCCGCACATAATTCTTGGTGGTACAGCCGATCGATCCTGCCACTGCCAGGGCTAAGGTAAGGGTCAAAATGCGCTTCATTGGATTCAGGGCTCCTTCCCCGAAAAAGTGCGTCTGTCAGATTTCCAAGTATGGGCTAAATGCGAAAACTGCACTCACGCTGCTTTCGTTCATTAAAGCACGAAGGATGCCATTTTGAATCGCCGGGGAATCAGAGTAAGAACATTATTGTTCAATGGGTTAAGGGCCGCCTACAGCAAATGCTTGGCGGCACGCCGTTGAAATCGTGGCAGGCACCAGGCAATTTTTATACGGTTGCAGATCGAGAATGCCAGCAGCAACCGTGTGCCGTCAGCAAAAATATGGCTTGGCAAGGAGGCAGTGGCTGAATTTGGGTTCTTAGTAGCGTATGTACTGCTTTAAATACTTCTAGGAAACTACACGCCTTGGTACTTTGTTGATTTAAAATCCACCAGCACCCCCCCCCCCCCCCGCCTGTTCACACTGCTGTAACAAATTTTCCGTATATTCACCTGGTTTCCGGGGGACCCGGGGTCGGTCTCCTGCTTTAACTTTCACCATCCTGGCGCGAACGAGGAAGGCCCATGGCTACGGCTGCAGCGACATCGGTACTGGATTCGAAAATCACCCGGTCTCCCGGCAAACTGGGCATGATCGGCTTTGGCATCGTGCTGATCGTGGGAGTCATTTATGCCGGTTATCACCTGCTCTCCGACCTCTCCAACGTTCACGCGACATCGATCCTGCCCTACTTCCTGCTGGGCGTGGCTCTGCTCGTTGCCCTCGGATTTGAATTCGTCAACGGCTTCCACGACACGGCCAACGCCGTCGCCACCGTCATCTACACCCACTCCATGGAGCCGCACGTAGCGGTTGTCTGGTCAGGTTTCTGGAATTTTCTCGGGGTCCTCACCTCCAGCGGCCTGGTTGCCTTCGGCATCGTCTCGCTGCTACCCGTGGAACTGATTCTGCAGGTGGGCAGCAAGGCCGGCTTTGCCATGGTTTTTGCGTTGCTCGTCGCCGCCATCATCTGGAATCTCGGCACCTGGTACTTCGGCCTGCCCGCCTCAAGCTCCCACACGTTGATCGGCTCCATCATCGGCGTCGGCCTGGCCAACCAGCTCATGTCTGTCCGCACCGGCACCAGTGGGGTCGATTGGGCCCAGGCCACCAACATCGGCAAGTCGCTCCTGCTCTCGCCCATCGTTGGTTTCGTCTGTGCCTTTGGACTGCTGTGGCTGATGAAAGCCGTCATCAAGAACCGCGCCCTTTATGAAGCGCCCGTTGGCACCGAACCTCCGCCGTTCTGGATCCGTTCGCTTCTCGTCCTTACCTGCACCGGCGTCAGCTTCGCCCATGGCTCCAATGACGGCCAAAAAGGTATGGGACTCATCATGCTCATTCTCGTCGGCACCGTCCCCACCGCTTACGCGCTCAATCACGCCGTGACCCACAAGCAATCCGACGACTTCATCGCCGTCTCCCAGCAAGCCGCCAACATTCTCTCCAAATATGTGAGTCCCAACGCCGTTATCGGCGATGACCGCGAGGAAGTCACCGACTACATCCGCACCAAGCAGTTCACTCCCAACACTATGCTCGCCCTGCGCCAGCTCGTCAGCGACATCGGCAATGAGACTGTCCTCTTCGGCGAACTGGCTCACGTGCCCAACGAGCGCGTCCGCAACTTCCGCAACGACCTCTACGTCATCAGCGAAGCGCTTCGCCTAATGAAAAAGAACCAGCCCACTCTTATCAATACCGCCGACTGGTCCGCTCTCGACAACTACAAAAAACACGTCGATGGCGCAACCCGCTTCATTCCAAGTTGGGTGAAAGTTGCCGTCGCGCTCGCGCTCGGCCTCGGCACCATGGTGGGATGGAAGCGCATCGTCGTCACCGTCGGCGAAAAAATCGGCAAAGAGCATCTCACCTACGGCCAGGGAGCCGCTGCCGAAATCGTCGCCATGTGCACCATCGGTGCCGCCGACTGGTTCGGCCTGCCCGTCAGCACCACCCACGTCCTCTCCTCTGGAGTCGCCGGAACCATGGCCGCCA
>Ga0187784_10001761_pt1 | contig 17264 bp, 12 predicted proteins | sample 1015_SJ02_MP15_2_FD_132964 | JGI IMG/M metagenome (GOLD analysis project Ga0187784, IMG submission 132964) | Tropical peat soil microbial communities from peatlands in Department of Meta, Colombia - 1015_SJ02_MP15_20_MG | ecosystem: Environmental > Terrestrial > Soil > Wetlands > Peat | place...
CGCCACTCGGAGGCGCTGGGGTCGACCACCTCCATCCCTTCCAGGGGAATGGCCAGTTCTGCGGCGCGGGCGCGGATCTTTTCTGCGCTTCCCAGCAGTATCGGCTGGGCGATCTTCTCCTCCACCAGAATGTGGCTGGCGCGCAGAACTTTGTCGGCCTCGCCCTCGGGGAAAACGACGCGCTTCGGCTTGGTACGGGCTTTGTGAATGATCATGCGCATGACCTCATGCGCCCGGCCCAAGCGTTTCTCTAATTGCTCGCGGTATTCGTCGAGATCGACGGGTTCCTGCGCCACTCCGGTTTCCATGGCAGCGCGCGCCACCGCCGACGCCTCCCACACCAGCACTCTTGGGTCGAAGGGCTTGGGAATGATGTACTCCGGCCCAAATGCGATTCGGTCTACGCCGTAGGCGCGGCACACCGAATCTGGAACATCTTCCTTGGTCAGCGCCGCCAAGGCGTAGCTCGCGGCCAGCTTCATTTCGTCGTTGATGGTGGTGGCGTGCACGTCCAGCGCGCCACGGAAGATAAAGGGGAAGCCCAATACGTTATTCACCATGTTGGGATAATCCGAGCGGCCGGTGCACATGAGAATGTCTTTGCGCACTGCCCGAGCGTCGTCCCAGGTGATCTCCGGATCGGGGTTGGCCATGGCGATGACAATTGGACGCGGCGCCATCGACTTGATCATCTCTGGAGTGAACGCGCCTTTGACCGAGAGACCCACCAGCATGTCGGCGCCTTCTGCAATCTCCGCCAAGGTCCGCAGCTTGGTTTTGTGGGCAAACCGCTGCTTGTAGGGATTCATGCCTTCCGTGCGCCCGTCGTATACCAACCCTTTGGTGTCGACCAAGAAAATGTTTTCCCGTTTGACTCCCATACGCACGTAATGCTCGGCGGTAGCGACGCCGGAAGCCCCTGCGCCGTTGAATACCACCTTGATCTTGGCAATGTCCTTGCCTACGATTTCCAACGCGTTGAGCAGAGCCGCACCGGTGATGATTGCCGTGCCGTGCTGGTCATCGTGGAACACGGGGATGCGCATCGTCTTTTTCAACGTCTCTTCAATGTAAAAGCATTCCGGCGCTTTGATGTCTTCGAGGTTGATTCCTCCGAAGGTGGGCTCTAACAACTGGCAGACCTTGATTACTTCGTCGGGATCGTGGCTGTTGACCTCAATGTCGAACACATTTACGTCGGCAAAACGCTTAAACAGCACCGCCTTGCCTTCCATCACTGGTTTCCCGGCGATAGCCCCAATATCGCCCAGTCCCAACACCGCGGTGCCGTTGGTGACCACCGCCACCAGGTTGCCGCGCCCGGTGTACTTGAACGCGTCGTGCGGGTTCTTGTTGATTTCCAGGCAGGGCTGGGCTACGCCTGGCGTATACGCCATGCTCAAATCTCGTTGTGTGCGGCAGGGCTTGGTGGGCGTGATCTCTATTTTCCCTGCGCGTGGCAGCGCATGGTAATCCAGTGCTTCTTGCTTTGAAATGGCCATACTGCCTCCTGATGATTTCGTTTTGAGGATACCGCGCCCGTGAAGCGCAGAGGCCTCGGAATTAATGCTTCGTGTGTGTTGTCAGTTTCCTAATGGTCAGCTGACGGCCAGCTTTTTCCGCATCTCTTCGAAAGTTGGATAATCGTTGTGCTCCGCAGCTTGGCCGGCACGGAACGTGCACAGTGTCAGTATCGCGCTTAGACCTAGAAACGCGGTGCCCGGCGTCACGCGAAAACGTGATCGTCGTCACCAGGACTCCAAAATCCTCATCCCGAAGTGCCAGAAGAAGACCTCTTACTCTGCTGGAATATTTCTTGCCGTTTTGCGAACTTCTGGTTTCGGCGGCGGCCACCGCCGGCTAGACGGGACTCCGCTGGCTGGCCAGCATGGCCTTTAGGCCCTGAAGTTCGCTTCCTCAACGGCTGAAGCCCATCAGTGGGGTGGTCTTAGCGGGACGTTGGAAAGCCGTTTCCTTCCCAAACCAGCCACGCCCACTGTGAAGTCTAGCCCAGTCGCAAAGTCAGGGGCGGGACAGCGAGGCCGGTGACCTCGGCTGTCCAAGAGTCGCCTGCTTCCGTCAAATGTCCGCTGGTAAGCGTCCCCGTGCTGATAATTTCTCCGGCCGCCAGCGGCTCGGTTGGAAATCGCCTGACAATAGCACCGCCCAGTTCTGCCAGGCATAAGGCAGGGCTGCGGAGCGAGTTCTTTCCTGTCCCCTCTTCGACAAACTCACCGTTTTTGAGCATTCGCACCCTGAACCGCGGCAGATCATTGACGAGTCCGGCGATCAAACCCGGTTGCACAGCAATCTTTTCTCCCACCACCAGCGCCGCATGAAGTCCAAACGAGGCGACGAAATCGCTGGGCTCAAACTGCCATCCCGAAAAGGGGCAATCGATGATTTCAAATCCCATCGCCAGCCATTCTGTCGATTCGAGTGCCGCCTTGGCATCGAGGTTTTCGGCCGTGAGGGCTCGTTTCAGCCCGAAAACGATCTCGGGCTCGATCTTCAGCGAACGGGCCCGCGCCAGCGCTAGTGTGGCGGAGTTGTTGGGGCGGTAGTGCACCGTGTCCTCGTACATGTGCGCCCAAACCAGCGTCTCGAGTTTGAGCAAGCGCCACATCGCCTTGTTGGCATAACCGACTTTGCGGCCAACAGCTCGTTGTCCGCCGGCTTCGCGAAACCGCCTGAGTGCCGCTTCCACCTCATAGGCGCTATCAAGATCAAATCCTGGTCGTGCAGAAAACGGAACCGGAATCATTTGGCCGGTTTCAGACGCCGACAGGAGCTCCTGCGCTAAGGCTTCGATATCGCTGCGCGACATAGGCTCTTGCCCCCGGGTAAATTCATCCGCGACGCCGGTCCACTGGCGAACTGAGCCAGAGGCATCCGCTTCGCTCAGTGCCATGCTAACGAATAATCGTCCCGCTTGCATGACGGGCGGCAGATGCAGTCACGCTGAAGTGAGGTGGCGCGGGCACTCCTGCCCGCCCACTTCGATGGCCCGGGTCGATAGCCATTCCAGAGTGGGTGCGCCCCGAGCAAGGTTACCGCGAAATTGAAGCCGGAGGGTGTGACCGTATTGAGATTACAATAGAGTCATGACGGACCCATTCATTATTGCCGGACGCGAGTTCCGCTCCCGCCTTATCGTCGGAACGGGCAAGTACAAGTCGTTCCAGGAGACCGCGCGGGCGCTGGAAGCCAGTGGCGCGGAAATGGTCACCGTGGCGGTGCGCCGCGTCAACCTTGATCGCAGTAAGGAGTCGCTGCTCGACTACATCGATCCCAAGAAGTATTTTCTGTTGCCAAACACCGCTGGCTGCTACACCGCGGACGAAACCATTCGCGCCGCCCGCCTGGGGCGTGAAGTCGGCCTTTCCGATTGGGTGAAAGTCGAGGTGATCGGAGACCAGGCAACGCTTTATCCGGATGTACACGCCACGGTCGAGGCCACGCGCGTGCTGGTGAAGGAAGGCTTCACGGTGCTGCCCTATACCTCGGATGACATCGTCTTCGCCAAGCGCCTGGTGGATGCCGGGGCCAGCGCGATTATGCCGCTGGGCGCGCCCATCGGCAGCGGCATGGGGATTCAAAACGCCGCCAACATTCGCATCCTGCGCGAGATGATTACTGGCGTTCCCCTGATTGTCGATGCCGGCGTGGGCACGGCCTCCGACGCCACAATCGCGCTGGAACTGGGAGCTGACGCGGTTCTGATGAACACTGGCATCGCCGCCGCTCAGGATCCGGTGCTGATGGCGGAGGCCATGAAACACGCGGTCATCGCGGGGCGAGAAGCCTACTTGGCTGGCCGCATGCCAAAGAAGCTGTACGCGACTGCCAGTTCTCCCTTGGAAGGCGTGGTGCGATCCTGACCGGGTCGCAGAGAAAGTCGGCCCGCGGTGTTGCTCATATCTTGTGAACGCCTCGCCAGCCACCGAAGAAGGCCGGTAATCGGCAGCAAATCGCTGGCCTTCCCAACTTTCTGATTCCGCCGGACTTGCCTTTGCCGACTGCCGGTACAGTGTGACTGCCATGTTGCCTCCAATGCCCAATACCGCGCAGGACGGCCATTCTGGTAGCCGCGTGCTGTAAATAGCAGAAATTACGAAGTTTTGGGCAGTGCTGCAGTTTAACTGGCAGCCCGGTCACGTAAATTTTGTCCTTGTGTCGGATAGTCTCATGCTTGCTCGTAAGGTCTTCATCAAATGCGAAGGGATAGATAGTCGATTCGTCAGTGATGACCCGTGGATAATCGGATACGTTGCTCTGAGCCCCGATCTGGGCTACGCGAGAACCGCCCCTAGACGGTCATTGCCCCAGTCTTCCCGACTGTGTTAACTTTATGAAACGTAAGAGGTTCGATTGCGACACACGGTTCCCGACGGACTGGACCGCAAAGAAGCGGAAGCGTATCAGCGGCTCGATCCGGCACGGCTCCCAAAACATATCGCCATCATCATGGACGGCAACGGGCGATGGGCCCGGCGGCGTCACTTGCCGCGCATTGCCGGACATCGCGCGGGCGTGTCGGCGGTGCGCTCGACCGTGGAACTGGCCTCCAGGATCGGCATCCCATCGCTCACGCTCTACGCCTTTTCGGAAGAGAACTGGAAAAAGCGGCCGCCCAGCGAAGTGCACTTCCTTATGCAACTGTTGTGTCGCTACCTCAAGGGCGAGGTGCCCACGCTCAACCGGAACAACATTCGCCTGGAGTACATCGGCCGCGTGCGTGAACTTCCTCAGCCGGTGCAGGAGAGGATGCAGTGGGCGCGCGAGGCGACCGCCAAAAACACCGGTATGGTGCTGACTCTGGCGCTCAACTACAGCGCGCGGTCGGAATTGGTGGATGCGTTTCGCACCATGGTGCAAATCGCCGCCAACAATGGAGGCTTGCCGCACCTCAAGATCGACGAAGAAACCGTAAGCCAGCATCTTTATACCCGCCATTTGCCCGATCCAGACCTGGTCATCCGCACTAGCGGCGAAATGCGGCTGAGCAATTTCCTGTTGTGGCAACTGGCCTACACAGAAATCTACGTGACCTCAACCCTGTGGCCGGAGTTTCGCGGCGTGCATCTGCTGGAGGGCATTGCGGAGTTTCAGAAGCGAGAGCGCCGTTACGGCGGACTTATGGAAACTGCCGACCATGCCGCCCTGGCAGAACCCGCCCAGAAGCAGACCCGGAGCTGAGGGCTTGCAACTTCTGAAGCGAGTCCTCACTGCTGTTGTTCTGATTCCGATCGTCCTGCTCCTGGTTTTGCGCGCGCCGGTGGCGGTGCTGGCGCTGGTGGCCGCTTTGGTGGCCCTGCTGGCGGTTCAGGAATTGCTGAAGCTGGCGGAAGCGTACCGCATCCGGCCGTTTCGCTGGCCCACGTATATCTTTGTGGGATTGTTTTTCGTTCTTCTCGCCCTCACTCCCGGCGACAATAAGCCGCTACTCACCTCGGCGATCTTTATTTACACAACGGGATTTGCAGCCGCCATCGCGCCGTTCGTGTTTCTCACCATAGGCATGCGCCGTGGAGATATGAGCAGCGCGTTCCCGGCAGCGATGGCTTCGACAGTTGCCTTCGCCTACATCGCCCTGCCGCTGGGATTTCTGGTGCAGGTTCGCCAGCAGTGGTCCGGAGCGTTCCTTCTGCTCTTTCTTTTGCTGATCGTGTGGGCCGGAGATGTGTTTGCTTATTTTGTGGGGAGCACTCTCGGGCGGCATCTGATGTCGCCGCGCATCAGTCCGAAGAAGACCTGGGAAGGCGCAATCGCTTCCCTGTTGGCCAGCCTGGTGGTCGGCGCGCTGCTTTACAACTACGCTCTACCAATCAGTTCGGCCTTGCTGAATGCGCATTGCATCGAGCGTCACGACGGATTTTTCGCTCTGCAGAAGCCGCCTTTGGCGCCGGCCCTCCTGCTTTCCGCTGCCATCAACGTCGCCGCGCAACTGGGAGACTTGGTCGAGTCGCTGATCAAGCGCGGCGCCGGAGTCAAGGACTCGGGCGCGATTCTGCCCGGCCACGGAGGCATGCTCGACCGCATCGATGCCCTGCTCTTTGCCGCGCCGGTGCTGTGGTACTATGCGGCTTGGCGGGTGATGCAATAAGTCATCAGTGGTCAGTTATCAGTCGTCAGTGATCGGTCGTCAGTGAAAACCAGCTCCGCATGGACCTATTAGTAAACGACCAAGAACTAACGACTGAAGACTGACGACCAATCATGAAGCGCATCGCCATTCTCGGTTCTACCGGCTCGATCGGCCGCAGCACGCTCAGCGTTGTCGAGTCCTATCCTGGCCGTTTTCAAGTGTTCGCACTGACGGCGGGGCGCAACCTGGAGGCGGCGTTTGAGCAAGCCTGCCGCTGGAAACCCCGGCTTATCTCGGTCGCAAGAGAGCACGAAGCCGAACAACTCCGCCATCGCCTGCGGCAAGCGGGAGTGGCGCACGTCGAAGTCAGCAGCGGTGCTGCCGGGGCCGTACAGGTCGCCACGCATCCGGAAGTTGATTTTGTGGTCAGCGCTATTGTGGGCGTGGCCGGGCTGGAAGCCACGTACGAAGCGGTACGCGCGGGCAAAACAGTTGGACTTGCCAACAAGGAATGTTTGGTGGCCGCCGGCGAGCTGATCACCGCCGAGGCGCGCCGCCAAGGCAAGCCGCTGCTGCCGATCGATAGCGAGCATAATGCCATCCACCAGTGTCTGCGAGGCGGTCGCGCCGAAGAAGTCTACCAGATCTGGCTCACCGCTTCCGGTGGCCCTTTTCTTCACACTCCCAGAGCAAAGTTTTCGTCCATCACCGTCGAAGAGGCCCTAAACCACCCCACCTGGAAGATGGGCCAACGCATCACGATCGATTCGGCGACCCTGATGAACAAGGGGTTCGAGGTGATAGAGGCCTGCCGTTTGTTCAACATACCGCCCAGCCGCGTGCGGGTCATCGTGCATCCCCAATCCACCATCCATTCCATGGTGGAGTTCGTGGATGGCAGCATACTTGCTCAGTTTTCTGTGACCGATATGCGTCTGCCCATCCTTTATGCTTTGACCTATCCAGAGCGCATTCCGTCCGATCTGCGCTTTCAGGTCATGGACTTGCGGAACCTCGAATTTCATCCGCCGGACATGGAAAAATTTCCTTGTTTGCGCCTGGCTTATGAGGCCGCGGAGGCAGGAGGCGCAAAAGCAGTGGCGCTCAATGCGGCCGATGAAATCGCTGTGGCGGCATTTTTGGACAACGCGATCGGTTTCCCTGAGATTGCCCAGGTCATCGCAGATGTCCTGCAGGAAACCGCAGCCGGTAAACTAGAATCTATTCAGCAGGTGCTCCAGGCAGACAAGATGGCACGCCACGTGGCCAGGGAACGCATCGCAGAGTTGAGCCATGCCCCCGCCTTAAAGGTAGCCTCAGGCGCACTACAAAGGAAATAGCGAGAAACCATGTCGGAATTCTTTACAGCCCTGATCGCGGTCGCCGCTGTCCTGGGATTTATGATCCTGATCCACGAGTTCGGCCATTTCGCCGCGGCCAAACTGCTGGGCGTGCGGGTCGAGGTCTTTTCCATCGGTTTTGGCAAGCGCCTCTTCGGATTCCGGCGGGGCGACACCGACTACCGCATCAGCGCCATTTTTCTGGGCGGCTATGTCAAGATGTCCGGCGAGAACCCGATGGATGAGCGCACGGGTGATGCGGCTGAGTTCATGTCGCATCCTCGCTGGCACCGCTTCCTCATTGCCATTGCCGGCCCAGCCATGAACATCGGACTAGCTGTGGGCCTGCTGACCTTCGTGTACATGGTGCATTACGAATATCCGGTTTTTTGGGACAAGCCTGCCGTCATTGCCGGTTTGAAGCATGGTTCTCCGGCGGAGAATGCGGGTTTGCTGCCCGGCGACCGCATTGTGCAGATCGACGGCATAACCGATCCCAATTGGGAGCAGGTGTTTTATCGGGTATGGCTCAGTCCCAATCAGCCTTTGGCGGTTACCGTGCAGCGCGGAACGCAACGCCTGGAAAAGACGGTTTATCCCACGGCGGTGACGGCATCAAAAATAGGCTCGGCCGGCTGGTATGCGGATGAAAGCGTTGTCGTGGGCGATTTGGAAGCCGGTATGCCTGCGGCACAAGCCGGCATGCACGACGGCGACAAGATCGTTGCCATGAATGGCAAGCCGCTGGAATCGATTGAGACCATGATCGAGTCGCTGCAGGAAACCAAAGACGCTCCGGTCGAACTCACGGTCCTGCGGGACGGTCGCGAACTCAACTTCAATGTGAAGCCGGTGCTGGCCTCGACCGAGAGCTCCGGCGAAAAGCGCTACCGGATCGGTTTCCAAAACTCGCCGGATATGAAGGTGATCAGCTTGCCCTTCCCGGAAGCTTTCCGGCGATCGCTCGACAGGAACAAGAAAGACTCGCTCATGCTGGTGGAGTTGGTCGGAAAGCTCGTGCAGCGAAAAATTTCGGTGCGCACCATCTCGGGTCCCATCGGCATTGCCCAACAAGCCGGAGAGGCAGCGGAAGAGAAAGGCTGGATTCCGCTGCTGGCGCTGACTTCGGCCATCAGTCTCAACCTTGGCATCTTCAATCTCCTGCCCATCCCGATCCTTGATGGCGGCGTAATTCTGCTGCTGCTGGTCGAGGGCCTGATGCGCCGCGACATCAGCCTGCAGATCAAAGAGCGCATCTACCAAGCGGCGTTTGTTTTCCTGGTGCTGTTCGCTGTGCTCGTCATCTACAACGACATTGCCAAGTCGTTGCCGGGGCTGGCGGGAAGGTTGCCGTAAGCTGAAGCCACCCCGGCTTGCGCTTTGAGAAAGGTGCCTAGTGATGCCCCTCGTCAGATGCAGTCCAGGGCGCGATGGTTTGAGGCGCTTTCACGCTTCCCGTGTGCTCCGCTCAGACGGCATTGCTGTATTCGCGATTTGAAAGTCGACGAACAGAGGGGCTCAAGCAGAGGGAAATAGAGGTCGCAGCCAGGCACGGGAGGCTGTCGTCATCCGCGCCCCCTCAAACTGAGCCCGCCACCCGGCGCGAAAAATGGGCGGCGAACGGGAACGATTCTTGGCTACACTCCGGCATTGGAAGGGCCGTCCTTTCTCCGGCAGATCACTGAGACTGGATACCGCAGTTATGCCTGAAACGACCGCCTTTTTCTACTGGAAATTATTCCCACCGGTGAGAAATCCGCGCTAAGCCCATCACAAATCGGGTAGTGGGCGACAAAGTCGCCCACTACCACAAATCGCTCCCACTCCCCGGCAGATAAAGTCTTTGGCCACATTCGCCGATGAACTCCATGTAGCTCGGCGCCGGCGGCTTCCCGCGTCAATATCGTCTGGGTACGCGGCGGAGTCGGTGAGGCCGGCTGGCAGAAGCAATTACACACGCAGATCCGGGAGGGCCTGTGAGCAAGTTGAGTTTGAAGATGAAGCTGGGAGTGGGGTTTGGAGCTTTGCTGCTCACGCTGGCGGTTTTAGGCATCGCCTGCGACCGGACAGCGCGTCGCCCTCCCAGGACGATGCTCCGGCCAAGGCCAGAGCCGCAAGCGCGCACTAGCGCACTGCGGCTTGGCGATTCGCGATCAGGGAAGGAGAAAACTATGGAGCCAAGGATCAAGCTCGAAGAAGCGCCGGCCAGCCCAGCGAGCCCACAAAGCGTGGGACAGGGGCCCGGCGATTTGCTGCAGTTGGTGAGTTTTCGCGTGGGCCGCGAGGAATTTGGCCTGGACATTCTACGGGTGCAGGAGATTATCCGGGTGCAGCAGTTGACGCGAGTGCCCAATTCACCCGGCTTCGTCGAGGGTGTGATCAACCTTCGCGGAAAAGTGATCCCGGTCATATCACTCAGAAGGATTTTTGGTTGGGACGGTGCAGAGCACGACAAGCAAACCCGCATCGTGGTCATCGATGTCAGCGGGACCGTGGTTGGGTTCCTGGTGGACTCGGTCTCAGAAGTCCTGCGCGTACCGGCAGGAACTGTAGAACCTCCGCCACGATTGGGAGAAGTGAAGCGGGAATACGTTTCCGGCGTGGGCAAGCTGGAGAATCGCCTCTTGATCCTGCTTGACGTTGACCGTCTGATGACCGATTCGGAAGCCCATGTCGCATCTGCTTGATTGCTGACGAACGCCGCGAGGGAGCTCGCCTTGGACAACGATTTTGCGCAGGATCCGGCACTGGTCAATGAGTTTCTGGTCGAATCGGAGGAACTGCTCCAGCGCGCCGATCAGGACCTGATCGCGCTGGAGTCCGCTCCCCAGGAGGCCGAATTGCTTAACCGCATCTTTCGCGCTCTGCACACCATTAAAGGCACCTCCGGATTCCTGGGATTCGATCCCGTGGTCCGGCTCAGCCATCGTGCAGAAGATGTGCTGAATGCACTCCGCCGAGGGGAAACCCGCCTGACTCAACCCATGATGGACGCCTTGCTCAAGGCGCGTGACCAACTGGGCCGCATGCTATCCGACATTCGCGAAGGTGGGCTGAAGCAATACAGCATGGATGGCCTTCTGGCAGAGCTGGAAGCTGTGCAAAAACCTTCGAGCATGGAAGCTCCGCTTCGCCTGGGGGAAGTGCTCGTATCCCAGGGTGTCCTGCAGCCGGATGATCTGCAAGCAGGACTTCGGACGCAAGCTGCCGATTCGAGAAGTCCCAAGCTGGGAAAGGTCCTGGTAAGGGATGGCCTGGCTTCGCCGGCGGATGTGGGCAATGCGCTCATGGCCCAGAAGGCGGCGATCCCTGCTGCCGATATCGCCGCGCAAACCATGCGCGTGGATGTGCGCAAGCTCGACCAGTTGATCAACCTGGTTGGCGAGCTTGTCCTGGAAAGAAACCGGCTGGCCCAGCTCAGCCGCGATGTTAGTGTAGGCCGGGTCCCCAGCCAGGGCCTTGCTTCGACCCTGGAAGAGTTCGCCTCCCGCCTCAGCTTTCTTTGTGAGGAACTGCAAGTCGTCGGCTTGAAGACGCGCATGGTCCCCATCGAAACTGTGTTCCGCAGATTTCCCCGCTTAGTTCGGGATGTCGCCCACAGCTTGGGCAAGGAAGTGGAACTGGTTCTGTCCGGCCAGGAAACCGAGGTGGACAAAACCATGGTGGAGCTGATCGCCGACCCGCTTGTGCATCTGGTTCGCAACTCGCTCGACCATGGGCTGGAGAAACCGGAGGTTCGCAGCGCAGCCGGCAAGCCGCGCGTCGGCACGATCCGTCTGGAGGCTCGCCAGCAGGGCGCTCAGATTCTGGTAGGCGTCTCCGACGACGGCGCCGGCATCGACCCGCACCGCATCGCGAGGAAAGCGCTAGATAAGGGATTGGTCACTCCCCAGCGCTTGCGCGGCCTCTCGCGGCGGGAGATCCTGGATTTCATTTTTCTGCCCGGCTTCAGCACCGCTGAAACTCTGAACCACTTGTCCGGCCGTGGCGTCGGAATGGATGTGGTGCGGACCAACGTCATGCGTTTGAACGGCACCATCGAACTCGACAGCCGGCTAGGTAGCGGAACGGCTGTGTGGTTGCGCTTCCCCCTCACGCTGGCCATACTTCCGGTGCTCCTGGTAGAGGTGGCGGAAGAAATGTATGCCTTGCCGCTCCGTTCTGTGCTCGAGACCGTCCGCTTTTCTGCCGATGAAGTGCACATGGTGGAAGGGAGTGAAGTGCTCCGGCGGCGCAATGAAGCACTGCCTTTCCTCCGCCTGGGAGCGCTGCTCGGCACCCACAGCGATGTGGCAGAGGGCGCCCAGAAGGTGGTGATTCTGCTGGTCAATGAGCGGCGGGTTGCATTGTTGGTGGACCGTCTCATTGGACAGGAATCGACCGTGCTTAAGCCCCTCAGTTCTTTCCTGCACCGCGGCAGCAGTTTTGCCGGGGCGACCATCAGGGCTGACGGACGGGTCGGTTTGGTCCTTGACCCCCCTGGACTGCTTACGCTGCTCGATCGTCATTCTTCGCAGGGAGTCGCATGACAAGCCCAGCCAACCCGCCCCTTCGCGCCGAAAGCCTCTCCTCTGCCAGCGATTCCCAATTGGTCCGAATTCGCGACCTCATATACCAGGTCGCAGGCATCTTCCAACCGGACAACAAACTGCGGCTGTTGCAAGACCGCTGTTCCAAGCGCATGAAAACGCTGGGCGTATCTACGCTGCACGAGTACCACGAATGTCTGACGACTAAGCCCATTCGCCAGGCGGAGTTGACCAGCCTGCTGAACGAAATCACCATTGGCGAAACTTGTTTTTTCCGCAACCAGCCCCAACTGGATGCGATTCGCAATGTCGTCTTACCGAAAATCTTGGCAGCCAGATCGAAACTGCCGTTGCGCCATTTGCGCATCTGGAGCGCCGGATGTTCCACCGGTGAAGAGCCCTACACCCTCAGCATCCTCATGCTGGAAGAAAGCGCTGGCCGCCTGAAAGATTGGACCTTCGAGATCCTGGCCACCGACCTGAACCAGAAGTCCCTGGCCCATGCCACCCAGGGCCTCTACGGCACCTACAGCACACGCAACCTTACCGCGTATTTCCGCCAGAAGTATTTCACCGCACGCGGAGAGGACTTGCATGTTGCGTCCGAGGTAAGAGCACGCGTCAGCTTCAACCGCGTCAATCTCTCGGATGATTCCCGCATGACTTTCATAAAGGGCATTGATCTGATCATGTGCTGCAACGTGCTGATCTATTTCGATGCGGCATCCAAGCGCCGCGTGATTCAGCATTTCTATAACAACTTGCTGGCGCACGGCTATTTGCTGCTGGGCCATTCGGAATCGCTCTATGGAATTAGCGACGATTTCCGCTTGGTCCACCTGCCTTCCGCCACGGCTTACGTGAAAGCGGAAGAACGACAGATTGCGCCTTAGGTGAGCTATGACGATGGTACACAAAGACGAGTTGTTGAACCGGTTGCAGAGCCTGGACAAGATGCCCACCTTACCGGTGGTACTGGTTCCGCTGCTGCGCTATCTGGAGCAGCCCATCGAAAACCTGGAGGTGCAGGGAGTCGTGGACCTGATCTCCAAGGACAAGTCGCTCGCCGCCCAATGCTTGCAACTGGCCAACTCGCCTCTGTTCGGACGGCCGCAGAGCGTCGACTCCATTTACAGTGCGGTGCTGGCCCTGGGGATGCAACGCATGTGCGATATTGCCGTGTCCTGTTCCGTGCTCAAGCTGGCGCCGCAGGGAAAAGCCCCGATGGATCCGGTCGTGTTTTGGGAACATTCCCTGGGGTGTGCCTTGCTTAGCCGGCGGTTCGCCGCTAAGATCGGCTTTGCCGACCCGGCCAAGGCTTACCTGGCTGCCCTGCTGCATGACATCGGCATCATCGCCACTCTGGCGGTCGTGCCGCAGGAGTTCGCGCGCGCCTATGAAGTAGCCCGCACGCGGCACATACCGTTGCACGAAGCAGAAATGACCGAGTTCGGGTTGACTCATGGTGAAAGCGGCCGCGTGGTGGCCGAGAAATGGCGTCTGGCCCCCGAGTTAGCTGCGGTTGTAGCCCACCACCACGCGCCCCAGGAAGCTCCTGCCGACCGGGCGCTGGTGGCGCTGATCTCGCTGGCCGACTTGCTCTGCCGTATGACCGCATTGGGCCACGGATTCACCGAACAGCGCCAGGTCAGCCTGACACAAGAACCCGCCTTCCGGGTCCTGCTGCAGGAGTGTCCGAAGCTGCGCGACTTCGATTGGGCGCTTCTCACCTTTGAACTGGAAGGCTATCTCGATGAAGTCCACCGCTTGGTGACCGCGTTCTATCGTCCGCTATGAATGGCAACGCCCACAACCGCCGCCCAGTGCGGGTCTTAGTCGCTGATGACAGCGCATTCATGCGCACGGCGCTCACCCGCATGATCGAGTCCGACCCAGCGCTGCAAGTGGCTGACACCGCCATGAACGGCAACGAGGCGTTGGAGAAAATTGCCTCCCTGCAGCCGGATGTCGTCACCCTGGACATCGAAATGCCGGGTCTAAACGGTCTTGAGATCCTGCGACGCCTCATGACCGACTCTCCTCGCCCGGTAATCATGGTGAGCTCGTTGACCCAGCAGGGCGCCGAGGCCACGGTAGAAGCGCTCGGCCTGGGTGCATTTGACTGCTTACCCAAGCAGCAGTCGTTCGCATCGCTCGACATCGTGAAGCTCCGCGACGACCTTGTCGCCAAAATCAAGGCGGCGGCAGAGACGGACCCAGGCCGCAGAGCACAACCGCAGTCAGCGCCTGTAACCCGTGCCACCGCCAAGCCGGCCGCGGGCCAGCAGTCGGTTCCTGCCCTGGTTGCGATCGGCACTTCGACAGGGGGGCCAAAAGCACTGCAAGAAATACTCCCAATGCTGCCGGCAGATTTGCCTGTTGGATTACTGATTGTGCAGCACATGCCTCTTGGGTTCACTGCTCCGTTCGCGCGGCGGCTGAACGGGCTCTGCAAGATCGCTGTCCGTGAGGCAACACATGGGGATCTTATCTCACCGGGAGTGGCTCTTATTGCGCCTGCTGGCCAGCACGCGACGGTGGTACGGCAAAGCCCATCCGAGTTGAGCATTCGTCTTTCCTCATCCCCGCAAGGAACGCTTCACGTGCCTTCGGTGGACGTCACCATGTTCTCGGTCGCTCAGACCTGCCGCACCCTCAGCATGGGCATCATCATGACGGGCATGGGATCAGATGGATTGGAAGGGATGAAAGCGATTGCCCAGGAAGGCGGCGTAACGCTGGGGCAAGATGAGGCCAGTTGCACCGTTTACGGGATGCCGCGATCCTGCGCTGAGGCCGGGGTCCTGCAACGCCTGGTACCTTTGGCCGCCATCCCGGAGCAGATCCTGCTGGCGACGCGGTATCGCCGCCGCCTCTAAGCCGCGCTGTCACTTCCCAGCACCTGCGCGATCTTCTCCAGCAGAGAATCCGCTGAAAACGGCTTGGGCAAATAGTGGGTTCCGGCTTCACCAGGCCGCTGACGCGTAACCGCATTTTCCGCATAGCCGGAAATGAACATCACTTTCAGTTCGGGATCAATGGCTCGCATCTCCCGGGCGAGTTCCTGACCGTTCTTTCCGGGCAGCACGACATCAGTCAGCAGCACGTCGATGATCTTGCGGTAACGCTGAAACAACCCCATCGCTTCCGCAGCATCGCCCGCTTTCAGCACCCGGTGTCCGGCTGATTCCATAACTCCGCTTGCCATGTCCCGCAGAAAGCCTTCATCTTCCACAAATAACACAACGGTTGATCTGGTTTTCCTCACTGCAAGCGGCGGCTGGGGTGCAAGGCAAACCGTCGCTTCTGGAGCCCATATTGCCGCGTTCATAGCTGCCCACCTCGAAGGGGCGGAACGCAACTGAGCTACCACTTGAAAGCTTGGCGACGCAGAAGACAAAAAGCCTGCTGCAGCTATGAATTGCACATGCTCACAGACGCGTGCCAGGAAATCGCAGGAATGTCTAGCGACGCTTTTAGCGATCTTGGGAAAAAGGATGGACCGAAATAGGAATTGCTTCCCCAAAAGGCAACTAACCAATTTTGGCGGGGCTAGTGGGATCTCCGTAGCACCGTTTCGTAGGGATCGACCACGACCTTTCGTGTGCCGGGCGGCGCCGAGAAATGGAAAGCGGTTTCCGGACCATCGGCAAAGACCCGGCCTAGCAATGTCAGCCTTCCTGCGGCGGAAGCGTAGAGCGGCACAGAGGTGATCATGTCGCCTGTCGCATCCTTTTGCAAAATCACGCCGCTGACCAGGGTCGCGCTCGCTTGATCGATGAACTTCACCTGCTTTAGTTCATAGCTGGGAATCGCAGTTCCGTCGATCCATCCCTGATAGAACCAGTCAAGAGATCTCTGCCCTTCGTATCTCAATGATAGCGGCAGTTCTTCCGCGAAGGTTTCCATCAGTTGCTGGGTGGTAATAGATTTTCCTTGGTATCGGTCTCGCAGCTTGCGCAGCACTCGCAAAAACGGCTCTTCGCTGCTCTGGACGGGGGTCACGCCTTGTACTTTTTCTGCGTCCAGCAGCATGTAGCGCAGCATGTGAAATAGCCAAGTGCCACGGCCGTAGCTGATGGCCATGTATCCAGAAGGAAACTCTGAGTTGGACAGCCGCGTTCCTAATGTGACCGGGCCGTCCTCCAGCAACAACCGTGACTTGCTTTTCTGCAGTAGATCATCCCGGTACTTTTCCATGATCAGGTGAAATTGCGATGGGTCTTTCGACTGCAAGAACATTAGCGCGCTGTAGTTGGCCAGCGCCTCCACCCACCACTGGTCGCGATAGCCCGCCGAATCCACCAGTTGGCCCCACCACTGGTGGGCGGTTTCATGCGCCGTCACTAGCTTGCGCACGATCAGCCTGTCCACATCCGTTCCGGGTAGTCGCGCCAGCTCCTCACGTGTCAGAAACGCCAGGCTGGACAAATAAATCAGCCCCGGCCATCCTTGGCTTTCCTTCCCAGGCATCTGCGTCAACATTAGTGTTCCGGAGGGATATGGACCAAAATGGCGAGAGAAGAAATCAAGCGCATCCGCGGCGGCGTCCGCCACGCTTTGAGCATTCCTGGCAGGAGACGGTACAGTTCCAACAGTACTGAGTCTTTCCCGCAGGGTCTCAGCAGCGCCTGGCTCGGCAATCGCCGGCGATGTTCCGGGAGCGATAAGCTCGGCTGGTTTCTGACGAATATTTCCTTCCACCACCGAAGTGGCGTAAGCTTCCACCGTCACATTCCCGGCTTGCGCAGTCGCCCGCTGGTATTTTCCAAGATTGAATCCTGCCACCGGAATGGGCCGCTCGGAAATCCAACGGCCCACTCGATCTCCCGCGCGTCTTTCAAACGGTCCATGCTCGGCGGTTTCATCCTGTGGACTCGATTGCTTCCCGGTCGCAACCAAAGTCCAATCCGGCGGATATTCAAACTGCAAATCGAACTTGGCCATCGCTAAGCCCGCACTGGGATACCAGGTGCCGCGAGAGCCGACATACAACAAGCCCGGTCCGGCTTGCGAAAGCACGTCGCCGGCGTACGCGAACCGCAAGTCGAGAATCTGCCCGCTGCGCGAAGCTTGGGGCAAAATCACGGCCACCAGGTCATTACCACGCCGCGCCCGCTCCGTGCCTTCGAGCGACGGATTATGAATGAACTCAACCGGGCGGCCATCGGCTTCCACCGCCGAAACCTGCAGCGAGCGGGAGAACTCAAACAAAAGCGCCCGCTGCCCGCCACGCCGAACCTCCAGATGCATGCGGGTCTCAGCTTCGAGCAGGGTCGGCGGTGTGATCTTCGCCCGTATCCTGTA
>Ga0187784_10001762_pt1 | contig 17263 bp, 21 predicted proteins | sample 1015_SJ02_MP15_2_FD_132964 | JGI IMG/M metagenome (GOLD analysis project Ga0187784, IMG submission 132964) | Tropical peat soil microbial communities from peatlands in Department of Meta, Colombia - 1015_SJ02_MP15_20_MG | ecosystem: Environmental > Terrestrial > Soil > Wetlands > Peat | place...
AGCCGTGCGCCACCATCGTGGTCTTGAGCGAAAGCGCCATCTGCGCAATCGTCTGCGCCTGCAGCACCCGCTCTGCGCCCACGCACAGGGGATACGAGCCGCCGCGGCGCACGTTCCCCATGATCAGGAATTTGAGCACCTGCGCGACATAGGCCGCCCGCGCATCGATGAGATGATGCTCGGCGGCGCCGAGCTGCGAGGAGCGCGCGGCGAGGGCCGCTTTCGCGTGGCCGTCGAGACCCCCGGTGTCCACGGTCACCGTGATGACGGGCCGGCGGTAGGTGTCCTTGAGCCAGGGCACGCAGAACGAGGTGTCGAGTCCTCCGGAAAATGCCAGGAGGATGGGCGATGAGCCCGCGGAATCGGTCGATGTCATGGAGAGGTCAGACTCCGAAAATGGCATGAAGCCGGTCGCCGAGTTTTTGTTGCTCGCGGGCGCCGGCGGTTGCGATGAAGATCGTGTCGTCCCCAGATAGAGTCCCGATCACTTCGGACCAGCGGGCGGTGTCGATGGCGACCGCCACGCTCTGCGCGGCACCGATGGTGGTTCGGAGCACGGTCAGATTGGTGCCCGCGGTGAGCACGGCTCTCACGAACTGCTTGAGCGCCGAGAAATCGTTCTTGACGACCGCAGGCTCCGGCAGCACGTACCGATCGCCCTGCTTCGCCACGCCGAGCTCGCGCAGGTCTCGGCTCACGCTCGACTGGGTCGCGGCATGACCGTGCTTGCGCAGCATCGCCACGAGCTCGGCCTGGCGCCCCACCGCTTGCTCACGAAGGATCTTCACGAGCGCGCTGCGCCGGGCTGGGGCGCTCGAATGGTCGGCATCTGCTGCTCTCAACACGGGACCTCGGGTTGCTGTGTGCATAAAGTTGCGCGGAGTTTGCATAAAAATGCAATCTCAGTCAATGCATTCGATGAGATTTCTTGTAGGCTATGTCCGATGCGGCTCTGCGAAGCAATCGAAATCGAAACCGCGCCGAATCCCACGGCTGCCGTGATCTGGCTGCACGGGCTCGGAGCCGACGGGCATGATTTCGAGCCCGTCGTGCCGGAAATCGTGCGCCGCCGTGAGCGCGCCTGGCGCTTTGTCTTCCCGCACGCGCCGGTTCGGGCGGTGACCATCAACGGCGGCATGAGCATGCGGGCCTGGTACGACATCCTCGGGTTCGAGCGGGGCGCCATCGAGGATCAGGCGGGATTTCGCGCGACCGATGCGCTGGTGCGCGAGTTGATCGCCCAGGAGGCGGAGCGTGGGATCGGGCCGGACCGCCTGGTGCTCGCCGGCTTCTCGCAGGGAGGCGCGGTATCGCTCTACTCCGGGTTGCGCTATCCGGAGCGACTCGCCGGCCTCGTGGCGCTCTCCTGCTACCTGCCGCTCTCGGCAGGCCTCGGCGCCGAGCGAGCGGCGGCGAATGCGGGGCTCCCCATCTTCATGGGGCATGGCATCGACGATCCGCTGCTACCGATGGCGCTCGGGCAGAAGTCTCGTGACCACTTGAAGAGCCTGGAATATCCCGTGGAGTGGCACCAGTACCGGATGGCCCACTCGGTTTGTCAAGAGGAGATCGCGGACATTCGATCTTTCTTGTTCCGCCTCCTGCCTTGAGTGACCCTGCCGGCATTTTTCGAGCGGAGCAACTATCGTGGCAACCAAACTTCCCATCAGTCCCGGCAAAATCGAGGCAGCGCGACTTTCCCGCGAGGCCCAAAGGGCCGCTCGTCGCGCCGCGAAGGCCAAGGAGCGGGTGCGCCTCGCGAAGGCCGAGCTCAAGCGAGCGCGAAAGCTCGCGAAGCTGACCAAGAAAGCGGCCAAACAAGCGCGCAAGAAAGCCGCGGCCGCGATCGTTACGAGCGCCGTGCACGCCGTTCGGGGCTCCTCCGGCGCGAAACTGAAGGCGCCTGCGAAGAAAGCGCGCCCGGCCAAGGCGCCGCCGAGTGCCGTCGTGCCGAAACCGGTGCGCAGGCCACCCCCTTCGCGCACCCGCAAGCGTACAGGCGCTCGCACCCGCAAGCGTGCAGGCGCTCGCGCAGTCCATACCGCCTCTGCGGCGAGCGTTGCCCGATCGGTGATCCGGCGGCTGCGAGCGCCCACGCAGCCTTCCGCCGGCACCGAGGCGGGCGCGGTCGAGCAGCCTACGCCCGGCACCGAGGCACCGTCGCCCGCCGCCGAGCCACCCTCCGCCGGTGGCGCGCCGCGATAGGCCGCGCCGCGATAGGCCGGCGGCGAGGCGGCGCCATCGGCGATCGATGGCGCTAGGGGAGCAACAGCAGGCGCAGGACCAGCAACAACAGGGCAAAGAGCGCGCCGATGAGCTGTCCCAGCACCCAGAGAGCGAAGGCTTTTCGAGGGGTGAACCCGAGAATCTCGCTGAAGCCCATGACTTGAAGCACGATGCTCCAAAGCCCGAGCAGCACATAGCTCGTGACCTGTAGGTGCAACAAGATCTCGACGAACCCTTCGACGTCAGGTTGGGGCGACTGGATAAAGCACACCTCACCGGCCAGCAGCGCGGTCACGACCCAGACGGCCAGACACGTCGCCATCGGCACGCCGCCGTAAGCGAGCACATGAACGACCTGGTTATGCGCCGCATGGCCCCCGGCGCGGTTCCCCAGACGCGTGTAGATCGCGGCCATCAGGTAAAGGATCGCAATGCCGACGATCGACCCGAGGAGCAAAGACGTGCCGAGAATCTGCGCGATGCTGTTGCTCTTACCCGCGTCCTCCGCACGGCTCCAGGCGAGGCACACGAGCACGCCCTGCGCAGCGCCCAGCAGCTGATCGACGAAACCCACGGGCGCCTCCGCCAATCCGCGAAACACCCGCCGGGGCCGCAGCCAGACATCATGCAACGGGCGAATCGGTTCGGTCGGTATCATCGATACGAGCCTACGCAATCCAAATCATCGACTCCAGCATCAACTGATGACAGCGGACTTTTTCGGGGCTACTCTCGCAAGGAGCCGTTTTGACTGCGAGGAGAAGACTGACCATGGCAAAGAAGAAGGGTAAAGCGAAGAAGCGTCCTCAAGCTAAGGCGAAGCGCGCGGCCGCGAAAAGGGGTGTGGCGGCGAAGAAGGCGCGTCCTGCAAGCAAGGCGAGCAAACTCGCCAAGAAGTCGCGAAAGGCCGCGCCGAAAAAAGCGCCGGCTGTGAAGGCGGCGAAAACTCCGGTACAGAAGCCGAAGCCGGTCGCGCCACCGGTTACGCCGGCGCCCGCGCCGGCGGTAACGCCGAGCCCGGAACTGGGACACGAGCCGGTACCAGCGCCCGCGACGACCACGGACCCGCTGGCGTCGTAAGCGGCCGCCCGCTGGTGACTTAAGCGCGTATCAGCCCGTGCAGGGTGCGCGCCTCATTGCTGTCCGGAAAGACGCGGGTGGCGAGGGTTTTGTCGTCGATGTGCAAGTGCTCATCGAGCACGCCCTTGAAGACGCTGCGTAAGTCGAGTGTCGGCCGCAAGTCGCGATTATCGAGCAGCGCGCCCGGCTTGAGGCCGGGCCAGTCGGTGAGGACGCGCCCGCCGCGCACGGCGCCGCCCACGAGAAAGGCGCAGCCGCCCGTGCCATGATCGGTACCGCGGGTGCCGTTCATGGCAGCGGTGCGGCCGAACTCGGTGATGACGAGCACCGCAGTCAGGGGCCATAGCGCGGCCAATTCATCGGCGAGCGCGCGCAGCGCGTTGTCCAGTCCTCGCAGGCGTTGCGCGAGAGCCCCCTGGGCGCCCCCCTGGTTGGCATGGGTATCCCAGCCGCTCGCTTCGATGACCGCAATTTCCGGACCGCCCTCGCTCCTCATCACAGCCGCTGCCATGCGGGCCGCACCCGTGACCCTATCGACGGCCGGCTTGACCTTCCCCGTCGGCGCGACCGCCTGCGCCTGCCTCATCTCGGGATCCGGGTGCCTGTCGGACGGTGCGGCGGCCGCTTCCTCCGCCTCCACCAGTCGATCGGCGAGCTTTTCCGACTGAACGGCCTCGGCAAGCCGCGCCGAGAACCAATCGTCCTTCGAGTAGAGATCCGCGAGGCGCTCGAGCAAATCATCGTCGACGTCCGGGGCGGCGAGCGGGGACTTGGACAGCACCGGCGCAGCGCCGCGCAGGATCAGGGGCACGTTTTGACTGATCGCCACCGCCCGCTGCGCATCGGCACCACGAGAAGCGCCCGGCGGGAGTATGGCGAGCGCCCGGTTGAGCCACCCGTCGCCGCTTCCCAGCGGATGTGCGAGACCGTTTTCCAAGACATTCTGGCCGTCGAAGTGCGAGCGGTCGCGGTAGGGGGAGGCCACGGCCTGGAACACGATGAGCTCGGCGCTCGAGTATCGTTCGTGCAGAAATTCAAGCGAGGGATGGAGGCCGAACATGCCGCCAAGATCGAGCGCCCCATCGGCCGCACCGGGAGCGGCGATCGCCAGGTCGCGGTGCAGCCCCGCGTAATCGGGATCACCATGCGGGGGTACGGCGGCGAGCCCGTCGAGCGCACCGCGCAGGATCACGACGACGAGCCGCGCCGGGGTGCCGGTGTTGGCGAACAGAACGCGAGGGAGCGCGGCGCTTGCGGCGAGGGTGCCGGTCGTCGAGATGAAGCGTCGTCGCGTCATGGGTGTAAGCAGGCACTGCATCGTCATCTCCGCTGGAATTCGGGGCTCATCAACAGAAGCGCGAGCGCTTGACCCGCGGAGGCGGCCCGCTTGAGGGCACTGAGCGTCTCGGGTCGAGCGAAGCCGCCCAGCGCCTCGCTCGCCACGGCGAGGGGGCTTGCGCTATCCCCGTAGCGCTCGGCGGCCCGCGACGCAAACAGCACCCGGTGCATCAGCGCGTCCGAGCCGTCCCAGTTCTGTGCCGTATCGGGCCAGCCGGCGGGCGAGCCCGGCGTGTACTGGCGCTGGCCCAAAAGCTCGAAGCTGCGGATCACCTCCTCGGGCCGTTGCGGGTTCAAGTCCAGGGCCCGCAGCGTCGAGAACACGAAGTCCTCGGGGGTCTTAAACTTGCGCAACGCGGGGTCCCAAGCCTCGGGCGAGTCGATGAGCACCGCGTATACGTGAGACAAATCGCCGTCGGATCTCGAGTAGGCGCGCGCGAGGCGCTCGACGGCCGCCGCCGGGGGATCGTCGGCGACGAAGTGACGGACGAGCTTGGTGGCGATGAAACGCGCCGTCGAGGGATGACGGGCTAGGTCCTCGAGCACCGCCTCACCCTGCGCCTGACCTTCCTGACGGTAGAGCTTGCCGAGAAAGGTCTTGGGTCCGGGCTCGTGCAGATTCTCGCGGAAGTCAAACCGCCCGCTCTCGCCGCCCGAGAAGCGGCCCCGCCCCCCGCCGATCGACCATCCGGTGAGGATCTCGGCGAAGCTCGTGACATCGGCCTGAGTGTAGCCGCCGGCGACGCCCAGGGTGTGCAATTCCAGGATCTCTCGCGCCAGATTCTCGTTGATCCCGAGCCTGCGCTTCCCGTTGCTCGCCGTGAAGCGCGCGGCCGGGGAGTCGGCACCCACCGAGAGTTGGTTGTCGAGAAAGGCGATCATCGCCGGATGCCGCTCGACCGCGGTCAATAAGTCGACGAACCGTCCATTGATGCGTGGGCGGATGGCTTCGTTCTCGAGCGTGCCCGCAAGCCCGAAGATCGCCCCCTTGTCCGCCGAAACCGCAAAATGATTGGTCCAGAAATGCACCAGCCGCTCGGCGAAAGGACGCTGAGTCATCACGGCGCTTTGCGCACGGGCGAGAACCTGAGCGCGATAATGGGGCTGGTAGGCCTCGCGCAGCAGCGCACCCCCGGCTTTCGCATCCTCGGGCGACTCACGCTTGAGTTCCCGGCGCTGCTCGCGGGCGGCCACCACCGCCGCGAAGATCTCATCCGAGGGAGCGAGCGGGAGCTCTCCGGTCCGCGACTGCGCGCCCTTTGTCTGCGCGAGCAACCATGCGTAGGGGTCGGCGGCGGCCGCGGCGAGCTCACCGGGGCGGGCACCCAAGCCGAAGCGCAGGACGGCGATTTCGGTCTGCAGCATGTGCCTCAAGCTAACGGCAGGAAGGTCGGTCGGTTGACGGCGAGCTGCTGCTGCACTGCAATAATTAAGTTCGGTTGAGAAATACCGTGATGCTCGTCACGCTTCTTCGCGGCCAGCGAGCCCCGTCGCAGCTCCGCGAGGCTCAGCGCCCGGTCAACCGGTCGCGGCGCGCTCCGTTTGTGTTGGCTCAGCGGCGCGAATACGATGGATTCGGGGACGAACTCATGAAGCGGACGCATTCACTGCGGGCGGCGCTCTTGCTCTCGAGCGCAGTTGCCATGTTGGCGGGATGCGTCGTCGAGCCCGATCAGCGCCACTACGCGGACGGAGTGGTGCTGGTCGCGCCGCCGGCCCCGCAAGCGGAACTGATCGGCACCCCGCCGCAACCCGGATATGTCTGGATCGGGGGCTACTGGAATTGGGTCGGCGGCCGGCACGTCTGGGTGAGCGGTCATTGGGATCCGCCGCGGCCCGGATACCATTGGGTCGCTCATGTGTGGGTCCGGCAAGGTGACGGCTGGCGATTGCGACCCGGACACTGGCAGCGCGGCTGATCGGCTGCGCACCTGATTCGAGCCAACGGCATCGAGCACAGGAGCCCTCGAGGCCGCAGCCACAGGAGGCGGCTCCCAGCGCGGTCGGGACCTACCGCGGCCAGGGCGGCGGCCGCTGAACCTCGCGCAGCGGCCGAGCCGCGTTCGCGTCGAACCAGTGCTCGATCAAGCGGTACGAGATCGACACGGGCGGCGGCAAGAGCGGCACGCCGCTCTCGATGTCGGCGCGTGTGAACCAGCGCGCGTCCTCGAGCTCACGGTCTTGGAGATGGATCTCGTGCGTCGCCGCGTGTGCCAGAAAGCCGAGCATGAGCGAGCTCGGAAAGGGCCAGGGCTGCGAGGAGTGATAATCGATTCGATCCACGCGCACGCCGGTCTCCTCCTGCACCTCGCGCGCCACGGCATCCTCGAGCGACTCCCCCGGCTCGACGAATCCGGCGATCGTCGAATAGCGGCCTGCCGGCCACGCGGCCTGCCGGCCGAGCAATGCCCGCTCCCCATCGCTCACCAGCACGATGATCGCCGGATCGAGACGCGGAAAGCTCTCGTGTCGACAGACCGGATTCGTGCACACCAGGACATGACCGCCCTTGTCAGGCAAGGTCTTCGCGCCGCACCTTCCGCAGTAGCGGTGCGTGCGGCGCCAGGTGACCATCGCCCGCGCATAGCCCAGCACCCCCGCTTGCTCCGGCGGCATCAGCGCCGCCACGGTCCGCAGGTCCTCGAAGCGCGTGCCGGCGGGTGAAGGCGGCGGATCGGCGCCCTCGATCTCGTAGGCGAAGAGATTCGCATCATCGAAGCGACCGAGCAGAATCAAGTCCGTGCTATTGCGCCGCTCCTCGGGAACCTGGGCGAGCTCGAGCAGAGCTGCGTGCGGCGCGGCCGCATCCGCCGCCTCGACCGCGGTTCTGCGGTCCCCCGCAGCGGCGGCGCTCGGGACGAGCGCGCCGGATGCTGCGCCCTCGACGATGAGACTGCGAGAATTCCAAACGGGCATGACGCGGCTATTTCGGTCGATGAGCGCGCTCGCGAACCAGTCCGGATCGGAGCGCAAGTGCGAAGAGCGCTCGAGGTAGGGGCCCGCGAAGACATTAATCCTCTGCATGCGCGAAATTCTAGCAGGGCAGCGCGGTCCCGTTCACGAGCGCACCTACCCGCCGCGGCGAGTTGCAGGGGTGGCGAACACCCGATCGGTGGCGGCGCGAGTATTCGTCACATCACGGCTGTAGTGCAGGCTCCCTACGACGCGCGCTGCGGTGGGCAGTGTGCCTGGGCGGGTATAACATGTGCGCAAAGATAAAGACCAACCGCAAACCGCCACAGACCATCAGACATCCGGGCAGCGTGCGATTCGCACGATGCTAGAGACGCTCGATTATGACGCACAGGCGCGATGGGTCACACGCTGATTGCGCCACCGGCGCGAACGGAGCCGGCTATGTCCCAACACGTCAAGACCCTGACTCTCGCGGCGCTGCTGCTGAGCGCCGCAGCTCCCGCCGAGGAGGATCCGAACCTCACCTGGGGAAAGGCAACCATCGCGAAGCTCTCACAGCAGCTGAGAACCTGCCCGTGAGCGGCACACGAGACTCAAGATGAGGCTAGACCTCGAGTCCCGGACGGAGACGCTGACCGCGGACGAGGCGGTGGCGAAGCAGCTGCTCGCGGCGCTCAACTATGCCGCGCTCGCCGGACTTCTCCAGCTATGAGCGCGCGCAGTTTCGGTGGGGTCGGCGCATTGCTCGCCACGGCAGTGCTGATTCTGCGCGCGGACGCCCAGGGGCAGGATCAGGATCAGCCCACGGCGACTCTCGACCTGCACGCCACCTGGACGGTCGAGATCAAACAGTCCGACAAGGACATGGAATGCGAGGACCGTCTGACGATCCACTACAGCGGCACCGCCAAGTATCAACTGCTCCCGCGGGGTTATGGCTCGAGTCACCAGGACGGGAGCGTTCTCGGATCCGATCCATCGAAAGGAGTGCACGGGGATCGGAAGGGCAACTTCTCTTTCAGCGCAGACGGGGGAGGCGCTTGCCACGGCAAGGGCGGGGACATCATCTTCACGTACCGCAGCGGCGGCGGGCCGGTGCTCACCAAAGACTTTCCACCCGTCTCCGTACGTCTGCGCGCCGGCGACTACCGGGTGAGCGAAAATCTGGGAGATTCGCCCGACGATGCCGCGATCAAGATCGAGGCCAAAGGCGAGATCCACGTCGGCGGCCAGACGATCGAGATGCCGCCGGGCCCTGCCTGGCAGGCCTATGCCTATCTGGCCCAGCACTCGATCGAGAAGATTGGCGCAGCGATGACCGGAACCTTCAAGCCGGGCAGCAAGGACTTCCACGGCTCAAACAGCGTGACCGACACGGTGGAGTTCGGGCCGGACAATTTCGGGCCGGGCGCCAGCGGCACCGGGCAGGTGAACATCTCCTACGGCCTGACGGTGGGTGACCCGGAAGTGATCGAGGCGGTTCTGATATCGAACGGGTACGACGACTGGATGCCGACAGCGACCGAGTCGGGCAGGGAGGATTTGAGCGGCGACCAGCCTCTGAAGGTCGAGGTCAAGCTGCAGAACAAGAATCACCCGGACAAGCCCGTCAGCCAGAATGCGATATTCACCTTCGAGTTGACGGGGTGACTCAGGGCATCGTCGCGTTGCGCCAGCCAAGCGGCGCGGTTTACTGCGCCATCACCCTCGTCGCAATCGCGCTCGCCGGCTTCGTCGCGGCCCGGATGCCGCTTCCGCCGCGCATGCACGCCGCCTCGCTCGCAGTCAGGGTCGCGGTTGTCGCGTTGATGCTCTACGGTGTCGTCGCGTTCGCATTGGGAATGAGAAGCCGGATCGATTACCCGGTGCTGCTGCACGGGGCGAGTCTCTGGCAGCGGCTGCCGAACTGGCTGCAGGGAGCGTTCGTCGGTTCCCTGATACTCTTGCCGGTCAGCCTGGCGCTCCATTTGGGGACTGCCTGGAAGGTTCGCGGCCTGCAGTGGCGCATATGGTCACTGCAGACCGTCGTCATGAGCGCCGGCTTCGCCATCGCGGCGGCGGGCTTGCACGCGTCACCCGAGTTGCTCTCGGCGTCATCGGGGCCGCGGGCCGCCTCCCACTCGTCGAGTCGTGCGGGGCCGCCGAGGCTCCAGCCGGAGCTCGACCTGGCCGTGAACGGCGTGCAACACCTCAAAGTACTGCCCGGTACGCCGCTGATCTTCACACTCCTGGTGAGAAACGGAGACGCGGAGCGTGCGGCTTTCGCCAGGCAGGCGCATGAGTCCTCGGGCGCGATCTCCCGCGAGGAGGCCGATCGGGCACTCGCCAGCGAACCGCCGCTCCCGCCCGCCGTTCCGGACATGACCGTGACCATCACGGCCAGCGCCTTCAGCTTCGCGACGGATTCTCAGGGGAGCCTGCCCTGGCAGCCGGTTCTCGCGGTTCCCGCGGCCCCGGCCAGCGCGCTCCTCGACGGCACGCGAACCGTGACGGCGCTGCTCGTGGTAGCACCCGAGAAGACCGCCTCCACGGCCGCGAGCAACTTCAAGGTGCACGCGCAGCTCGACAATCAGGTCCCCGGACAGTGGCAGGGCCGGGCAGAGTCGAACCGAGTCACGATCGAAGTGGAGCCGCCGGTAGCGACACCGAGCGACGCCGAGCGCAGGAATCAGCAGATTGATCTTGCCTGGTACTATCTCGTCGACAGGGACTTTGAGCACGCGCTGGCTGCCGAGCAGGCGACCCTCGACCTCGATTCCGGCTCCGTCGACGCTCTGACGCTCAGAGGCAATACACTCGAGCTGAAGGGCGATTACCGGGGCGCGCTCGACGCCTACCTCCAGGCGCTCAAGCAGTTCGAGACGCGCCATCCGGCTGCCGATCTTCTTCCTGCCGGACTGGACGAGAGCCTGATGCGTGTGCGCGCTCGGATCGACCAAACCAACCCCGCCCCGGCCGGTGCCCCTCACTCCTGAGGCTCCATTGAGCTCAGATCGGCGGATGAGTACTGAACACTTCGGGGAGGCGCGATGAGCAATCCACAACTTCGTAACTCACATTCAGCGCTTGCTTTGCCGCGTCGGGTGCTCTACCTCGGCAGCCTGGTCTGCATCGCTCTGGCGTGCCTCGCGCCCGCGCGCGCAGGCGCCGAGGGCGGCGAATCGCCGCTCATGACGTGGGGTAACGCGCTGGGTGACAAGCTCGTGAAGCTCCTGCCGCAGCCCGGCCACGGGCTCACCGCCGCGAACGAAACGGTATTCAGCGCGTTTTCCAACGACTTTGTGGGCTACAAAGGTCCCCGGGCGATCGCCCAGAGATACCCGACGTACGTCGTGCATCAGACCTGGATCTTCGATGACCCCGAGCTCGAGCGAAAAACGGAGGCACTCCGGGCAGAGCTGAAGGCCAGGCAGGACGCCTATCCGCAGAAGCTCGAGGAATTCCGCCAGGCGCATGCGGCCGACCGCCAGGCCGCCGAGCAGGCCTATCAGCGCCAGCACGCCGAGGCTCAGAAGCAGATGGCCGAATTGCAGGCCAAGATGCAGGAGCTCATCAAAGAGGGCAAGTATGATCAGCTCGGTAAGTTGGGCGATGCGCCCAAGGGTCTCGGCCCCTTCGTCTACCCGCCGGAGGAGGCCTTTCATGATGCGTACGACGCCAAGTCGCGCGAGCTCGATCAGGACGTGCGTAATCCCCCCCACCGCGTGGTGACATTCGAGATTGACACGAACCGTACGCCGGTATCGACGACGGGACGTCATGCCCAGCCGGCCGGCACCCTGGCGGGCCACCCCCTCTTTGTGGAACACCCGAACTACGGGAGCGGGCGGGTATGGGTGAATCTCGGGGTACTGGTCGGTCCGCCGGATCTGGAGGTATCGCAGCCTCCCAGCACCCCATGGGCGGTGAAGGCCATCACGCTATGGGCGGACCTCGTTACTCACGAGGATACCAGGGCCGCGGACGAGGCGCGCGTGCGGCAGGTGCTGGAATCCGTGGACTATCAGGGGCTCGCGAGATTGATTACGCCGTAGGGATGGCTCTCATGAAGCAGGCACTTCTCGTTATGCAGTGACCACCGGCGCGGGGACGCGCCTCCTCGATCATTCGCAATCATTCGGGCGGCTCGCGACGAGAGCCGCCCGATTTTTGTGTGCCGAGCATGAACGACGGGCACCCTGCAGTGGAGTGCGTTCGCCCCAGTTGCGGGCACCGCGCCCGATCCGCTCTCCCCGCGCTGATCAGGGAGGCGGCGAGAATGCCGCGATCGTCGCGGGGGCCGTCGCGACCCCCGCAGGGCCGCAATTCGCGCACCAGGCACGCCGCCTCGCCAGCAGGTCGGCGAGCTTGAGCCCGCCGCAAGCGCCGCAGCGTGCGATTCCGAGCTCATCGCGCCGGGCGAGCGCCAGCAACAAGAACCACGCATGCTCGAATGAAATGTGGGCGGGCGCGTGCAGTTCCATGTACGCCTCGTAGGCTTGACAGAGCAGAATCCCGGAGTCGAGCGAGCCGACGCGATAGCGCGACTCGAGCCCCATCGCGTTGCCGCAGAGCAGGCCGCATACGAGGAACAGGCTCGCGAGCTGCGCCGCTTGAAAATTGAGCTCCGCGTTTCGGAAGAAGAAAGCGACCTGGCGCGGCGACTTGCCGCGGTGGCGGTGCACGGTCCTCGCTCCGTGCTCCATCACGTAGCTGCGATAGAGCTTTCTGATTCGATCGTCGGAGAGGCCCGTCCATTGGCGAATCGTGAAGGTGCGTGCCTCGTGGCGGATCAGACGCAGCGCGAGATCCAAGCGCTCGCGGTCGCGGGTGTAACGATCGTCGGACACTCTCATGGTCGCCTCCTCGAGATAGTGTGGGGGGCTTGGCTGGAAAAATAATTTGACGGAAATTAATCACAAAGTTAGCGTGTCTGCCAAGTGGTGTCGGCCGACGTTTTAATGCGCATACGTAGGGAAATGTGCCGGGACGCAATGACGATCACCGAGTACCCGCGCGCAGCCTGATGCTGGTCGCCGGCAGGCCGTCGAGCGGGGCCCTTGCGCGATGCGTCAGCGAAAACGCCTCATCGCTCAGGGCGCCTCCGCAAATACTTCCGTTCCGATGGCAAAAACAATTTGACAGTAATTGATCACAAAGTTAGCCTGCCGGCCTGCCAAGTAACCTCGGCCGGCGTTTTGACGCGCGTACGCAAGGAAATGCGCCAAAGCCCCGCCAGGTCTCGAGTTATGGAGCGGGAGGCGACATGCGAGAGGAGCCCTTCGGCAGCTGGACGCGACAGCCACGTCTTTTTTCCGAGCAGGCGCTCGCCGCATTGCACGATCTGAATCACCGGTTCCTGGATTTGCTCGGCTCGCACTGCGGCGATTGGAGCCGCGAGCTCGGGTTGCCGGCGGAGGTGACCCTGCAGGTGGCGCCGCTGACGGCGGCCGAGAGAGCGGCGGCCGCGAATTGCCCTTACGCATTGTACGACTTGCGCTTTCACGACGATGAGCACTGGCGCTCATGCTTGAGCGGCGGAGCGCAGCGGCGGGTCGCCGACGAGACGGTGCAAGCGGATACGGCGAATTTCGTGCGGCTCGCGCTCTTCTATGCCTGGCACATGGCCTCGAGGCCCTCGCTCATTGCACAACTCCAGCTCGGCATGACCGAGGACACTGCGGCCGCGTTTCGCAGCGTGACCCTCAACAGCCTGGCCGCGCTGGTCGCGACCGGGGCGCGGAATCTGAGCCCACGCTGGCGTACGAGCGCTATATTTTGGCGGACCCTGACGAGCGCGGCAGCGAGTCGCGACGCAGCGAGTCTTCGCAGGATTCAGCTCTTCGGGGTGCAACTCGCGGCTGCCACGCGTCTGCCTTAAGGCATCGTCGAGGTATGATGCGGGTCGATGCTCTCCGTCATTGTCAACTTCTATAACGACCGCCGCGAGGCGAACAACACGCTTCATTCGCTCACTGCGCGCTACCAAGTGGCGCCAGGTCCGTCTTGAGGCGGCCTTGAGGTTGCGGTCGCAGCCTGACGCGGTTTAGTCTACGCGGCTCTTATGCACGCGCTCGTCCTTCGCCAGCTGACCAAGGTCTACAAGAACGGAATCACGGCGCTGAAGGGCATCGATCTCGAGGTCGAGGAGGGCGATTTCTTCGCGCTCTTGGGTCCGAACGGCGCCGGCAAGACGACCGTCATCGGCATCGTGACCTCCCTCGTGACGAAGACCAGCGGCAAGGTCGAGGTATTCGGCCACGATCTCGATCGTGAGCTCGAAATCGCCAAGTCCTGCATCGGTGTCGTGCCGCAGGAAATCAACTTCAACATGTTCGAGACCTTGTTCACCATCGTCGTGAATCAGGCGGGCTTTTACGGTATTCCGCGCAGGCTCGCCAAAGAGCGTGCGGAGAAATATCTCAAGCAACTGCAGCTCTGGGACCGGCGCAACTCGATCGCGCGCTCGCTTTCGGGCGGCATGAAGCGGCGGCTCATGATCGCGCGCGCACTGATGCACGAGCCGAGGCTCCTGATCCTGGACGAGCCGACGGCCGGAGTGGATATCGAGATTCGCCGCTCGATGTGGGACTTTCTGCGCAACATCAACGAGGCGGGCACTACCATCATCCTGACGACGCACTACCTCGAGGAAGCGGAGAATCTCTGCCGCAAGATCGCCATCATCGAGGGCGGTCGCATCATCGAGCGCGATACCATGGCCAACGTGTTGCGCAAGCTTCAGACTGAGACGTTCGTGCTCAACTTGAGCGAGGCCAAGGACAGGCCCCCGCAGCTGCCGGGGTTCAAGACCGATCTCACCGACGCCCACACGCTCGAGATCGAGGTTTCGAAGGGGCAGAGCCTCAACGATATTTTCGCGCAGCTGTCCTTGCAGGGCGTGAAAGTGAACAGCATGCGCAACAAGGTGAATCGGCTCGAGGAGCTGTTCATGCGCCTGGTCGACGACAGCGTCCGCGCGGCGGACAAGAACGCCCAAGCATGAGCGTCTCTCTCGCGCGGGCCGAGTGGGTGGGCTTCACCACGATCATCATCCGGGAATTCAATCGCATCATACGCATCTGGGGCCAGACCATCGTCCCGCCGACGGTGACGGCCACTCTTTATTTCGTGATCTTCGGCAGCCTCATCGGCAGCCGCGTCGGGCGCGTCGGCGGGTACAATTACATGCAATTCATCGCGCCCGGGCTCATCATGATGACCGTCATCACCAACTCATTCGGCAACGTGGTGTCCTCGTTCTTCGGCGCAAAGTTCGGCAAGCACCTCGAGGAGCTGCTCGTGTCGCCGCTCCCTAACTGGTTGATCCTCTCGGGCTACGTTTCGGGCGGCGTGGTGCGCGGCTTGGCCGTCGGATCGGTAGTGACCCTCATCGCGCTCTTCTTCACCCGCCTCGCCGTGCCGCACGTGGCGGCCATTGTCTCCGCGGTCCTTCTCACGAGCGTCGTGTTCTCGCTCGGCGGCTTCATCAACGCACTGTTTGCCAAGAATTTCGACCATATTTCTTGGTTTCCGACCTTCGTGCTCACGCCGCTCACCTACTTGGGCGGCGTGTTCTATTCGGTGACCATGCTGCCGCACTGGGCACAGCTGATCTCCCGCGCGAATCCCATCCTCTACATGGTCAGTGCGTTCCGGTATGGGTTTCTTGGTGAGTCCGACGTCGATCTGCGGCTCGCGTATGGGATCATGGTGTCGGCGGCGGCGCTGATGTTCGCCGTTGCCGTCGTGTTGCTGAACAGGGGCACCGGCATTCGCGAGTGAGCCGGGGAGGGTCCCCCGCTCCTCACTGCCCCCGTTGTCGTGTATCTTGCCGGTAGGACGAGGATGCAATTTTTCGAGGAGATGAGCGATGAGCGAAGAAAAGCAGCAAAAATTCACCGCCAAGGTGCGTCGCGGTCTGGTGTGGGTACACTCGGTCGCGAGCGCCGAACTTGCGAAGAAGAAGGCGGAGGCGACCGGCGCCCGGATCGAGGGGTTCACGGCGGCCGAGCTCGCGGACGTCGAGTCTGCCCTGACGTGGATCAATCAGAACAAGGAATCGCATAGCTCGACACCCGCCTGATATCGGCGGTGCATCATCGGCTGTTCCCATTACGCGACAGCGAGCGTGCCGTTGCGAGCGTGACGACCGCGCGCCCGGATCGCGGGCGAGTTTTTTAGAAAACGCGACTCGCTGAGCGAGGCGTCACGGGGAGTGCAGTAAACTAGCATGATGGGGCAAAAACGCGCATTGGTCGTCGATGATTCCAAGTCGGCTCGCGTCATCTTGAGCCGGATGCTCGAGAAATACGACATCGAGGTCGATATGGCCGAGTCGGCCGAGCAAGCCATCGAGTACTTGAAGCACGACCGTCCCGACGCCATCTTCATGGATCACTTGATGCCGGGCATGGATGGCCTCCAGGCCGTACAGGCGATCAAGAGCAACCCGCAGACCGCGACGATTCCGATCATGATGTACACCTCGCAGGAGGGGGAGCTGTACGTCGGGCAGGCGCGCGCGCTCGGCGCGATGGGCGTGCTGCCGAAGCAGGTGAGACCGGTCGACGTATCCAAGGTGCTCTACGAGCTGCACCTCTTGCCGGACCGGCGCGATCTCGCCGAGCCCGCGCTCGTTCCCGTGGAGCTCGACGGCACGCCCGACAGGCCCGTCGGGGGCGCCACCGCCCCGACCGCCGATTGGAGCCGCCGCATCGAGGCGGCGGTCAAGCAGCAGTCGGTCGACTTGCGACGCTTCATCGTCGCGAGCCTCGATAGCCTCGCGGCGCGCCTCGAGGGCGAGTTTCGCCGCACGCTGCCGCCGCCTCTGCCCGTTCCAGAACCCGCGCCCGCGCCCCCCGCGCGAGAGCGACCATGGGCATGGGTCGCCGGGCTCGTCGCGGCATGCCTGCTCGCGGGCCTGTATGCGTGGCTGTGGTCTTCGACGCGCGAGGATCTCGTCAAGACCCGCGCCGAGCTCGCCGATCTGAGGAGCGCCGATGCGCAGTTGAGGCAAGCGAGCGAGCGGCTGACCGAAGAAGTCAAGGACCTCGGCGCCGCCATCGCAGCCGCCGCGACGAGCCCGATGAGCGTTGCTGCCGGAACGGGCGCACCGGCGGGCGTCGCGGGGCTGCCACGCTCCGAGCCCGTGCCCTACGGTGAGCTGCCCTTCGACCACGGCAGGCTCGACGTGCTGCGAGACGTGCTCGCCAAGTTGGAGGCTCAGAGCTTTCACGGCGTCGTCAGGCTCACGAGCTCGATGGGATTATTCTGCTTGACCGGCAACGCCACCGACGGCTTCGCGCCCGCAACCGCCACCTTGCCGGTGAGTAAGTGCGATCTGGTTGGAAATCCGTTCGAGGACTCGCTGTCCGTCCAGCAGCGCCAGTCGCTTGCATTCGCCAATCTGGTGGCGGGTGTGCGGCAGCGAACGTCCGGCGCTATCACGGTCGCATTCGACAATGCCGCCACACCGCACCCGATCGCCCCCTATCCGCCGCGCAGCGAGTCGCTCACCGCCGGTGAATGGAATCGCGCGGCCGCGCAAAACAATCGCGTCGAGTTCGCCGCCGAGGCGAGTACGGCGCCCGGCACGGCATCGAGCCTGACCCAGAACCCGGCGCCCTAGTGTCCTGAATCAGAAGTTCGCCGGCATTCGAACGCCGCGGCGCCCCGCCCGCTGCGTTGCTCCTCCCTTGAATACGCTACAGTATTCGCGGTC
>Ga0187784_10001763_pt1 | contig 17261 bp, 11 predicted proteins | sample 1015_SJ02_MP15_2_FD_132964 | JGI IMG/M metagenome (GOLD analysis project Ga0187784, IMG submission 132964) | Tropical peat soil microbial communities from peatlands in Department of Meta, Colombia - 1015_SJ02_MP15_20_MG | ecosystem: Environmental > Terrestrial > Soil > Wetlands > Peat | place...
CGTCGAAGACGGGCGTGAACGCCCTTGTGTGGGAGAGGGCTACTCAACGGTTCAACGCAGAGGATCGGGAGAGGGGGACTCTCCGCACACCGAGCAGATCGAGAGTCCCCCTCTCCCAGCCAAATCCGCTGAGATTCCCGCGATGCCCTCTCCCACGAGGGGAGAGGGCAAACATGGCTGGCGCCAGCGATTCAAGCTCGATCCATCTTGCTCTAGGGCTTTGGCAGGCTGCTGATCGCGACCTTGACGATGCCCTCGGCCTCGCCGATGACGCGCAGCGTGCTCCCGTCTAGCCCGTAAGGCCTGGCACCAACTCCGCGCCGACTTCGACCTTCATCGTCGACCCGGAGAGTTCTCCTTGGAAGGGCTGGCAGCGGCCGCCAAGGTGCTTTGCGAGAAATGCTTCGGCGACCGCGTAGAATGCCAGCCGATTGACCGGCCGCACGAAACCATGGCCTTCGTCGGGGAATGTAATGTAGGTCACCGGGGCATTGCGGCTCTTCAATGCATTCGCAATCTGTTGCGATTCCGCCGCAACCACGCGGACATCGTTGAGGCCCTGCGCGATCAGGATCGGCTTCGTGGCACGTTCGAGATGATTGAGCGGCGACCGGTCGGCAAGGAATGCGCGGCCGGCATCGGTATCCGGATTGCCGACCCTGTTCTTCCAGATATTGAACCATGGATGCCAATAAGGCGGTATCGTCGCCATGAAGGTCAGGAGGTTGGAGACACCGAATAGATCGACGATGCAGGCGAAGACTTCCGGAGTCTTGGTCGCTGCCATCAGGGCCGAATAGCCGCCATAGCTGCCGCCGAAGAACCCGACTCGCTTCGGATCGCCAAAGCCTTGCCCGACCGCCCAGTCGACCGCGTCGATCAGGTCGTCGTGCATGCGCCCGCCCCACTCGTGGTCCGCCGCGGTGACGAACGCTTTGCCGTAACCGGTCGATCCCCGGTAGTTCACGCTGAGCGCCGCGTAGCCCCGATCGGCGAGCCACTGGTGCACCGCATTGAAGCCCCAGGAGTCGCGCCAGTACGGACCGCCGTGAATAACCAGCACCAGCGGGACCTCGCCGCCGGTCTCAATCGGCCGAGTGAGATAACCGTTGAGACGAAGTCCGTCGCGCGCGGAGAACGTCACTGGCTCCAACGGCCGCAGCGCCAGGCCGGCCAGCGCCTTGCGTTGCTTGAACAGCGGTCGTACCTCCCGGGTCTCCCGGTCGAGCAGCACATATTCGCCGCTCTCAGCGTCGCGTTCAAAATAGGCAGTCAGGACGCGGTCGCCGTAGCTGCGGCCTGTCAAGGTGATATCGCCGGTATTGTAGGCCTGGAGGTCCGAGAGATCCTGCACGACGCTGGGGTCGACCGCGTGCCAGCGCGCACGTTCCTTATCGGCCCGCGCGGCAACTGGTCGGCGGCCGGAGAAGCTCACCTGCACGATGTCCGCCTCGTCATCGGCCGCCAGCAGCGTCGCCTTCTTCGTCGCCATGTCGACCGCGTACAACGCGGCCTTGTCGCGCCCGCGCGAGTCGAGCATGTACAGCGTCTTGCCATCGAAGCTGAAATCGAGCAGCTCGGTACCGTCAATGTCGCCGAGCGGAATCGTCATGAACGGCGACCAGCTGCCCCCGGCGTGGCGTTCAAGCACTTGCGCCGATCCGTCAGCCGCGAGCTTCAGGCCGAGCCGCAGCTGAAACTCGCCGTCGCAGAGAAGCCAGGCATACTCCTTGTTCTCGTACAGGAGCTCGCTGGAGCCGTTCAGCACGTTGACGCGATAGAGATCGAAATAGTGCTTGTCGCGCCCGTTGTGCATCAACAGCACGTCGGTCACAAATCGGCGGTCGATTTGGGCCACGAAGGATCTAACGCCCTCGGATGGTGACAGCGGCACCACGGCATTGTTGCGGATGTTGACGCTGGAGGCACGCCAGTTCTCGTCGCCGTCGTGCTCCTGGAAGAATATGATGTGGCTATTGGTGTGCGCCCAACGATAGAACCATGCGATGTTGCGATCGGTGACACGCGTCACTGGCCGCGCCGAGGCAAGGTCGTCGATCCTCGCCACGAACAGATTGCGCACGCCGTCGACCGGCGCAAGCCAGGACAAATGCCAGCCGTCCGGGCTCACGGTCAGACTTCCGCAGTCGGGATTGTCGAACAACGCGCGCCGGGCGATCAGCTCGGCCGCGGCCGCACGGGAATATTCGGGCCGAGCAAACGGCAATGTCGCGGCGAATGCGGCGGCGGATTTCAGAAGGAAGCGACGGTCGACAGGGGCGACGAACACGCGAGTTCTCCGTTGCGCGATTGATCGAGGTCGAATCCGCGGATTAAGCGTCAGCGAAATGGCGCACGTTCTGGCCGCTGGCACCGGACGAGCCTAGACCAAGCCGCCATCACCCGCAACGGTTGCGGTTTCGGTGGCGCGCGTCCGGACGTCACTACTCGGACAGAACCCGTGCCCCGCGACGCGCGGCGCCGCGCCCCGCTCTCACTTCCCCGGCAGGCTGCTGATCGCGACCTTCACGCTGCCCTCGGCCTCGCCGATGACGCGCAGCGTGCTGGCGTCGAACTCGATGCCGGCGAGCCGCAACTGCGTTACCGCGGCATCGACCGTCACGCCCGGCTGCTGATTGCGGAAATTCGCGATCGCGGCATCGATGCTTTTCAATGCATTCGCCGCGAACGGCTTGAGGTCGATCTGCGCCTGCGCGGCGAGCGCATCCTTCAGATACGGGATTGCGGCACGCGCGGCCGCGCCGAGCAGCCCGAAGGCCTCCTGCGACTGCACGTCGAGCTCGATATCGGTCAAGCGCAGCGTCTGGCTCGCGGCATCGAGCACCGGCTTGCCCCAGACATGCACCTCGGCGCTGGCGCCGAAGCCGAACCAGCTCTTGGTCTCGGTCGCCTTGACGCGCAGGCTGATCAGCAACCGGTCACCCGACGGCGCGACCGTCGCGCTGTTGATCGTGACCAGCGTCGGCCCTTGCCGGTCCTCCGGGAAGGTTCTCCCCTTCAGCTGCGCCTCGATCAGCCTGTTGACCTCGGTGAACGGCATGTCGACCGGAACGCCGACCGAGAGGCGGCCCTGCTCGATCGGCGGCACGATCTCGACGGTTGCGGGGAACGGACAGTCCGGCTTCGTCTCGCTCGGCGAGATGCGCGTCTCGACCTGCACGCCGACCGTCAAGGTCACCGCGGCGGCGTCGATCCGCGGCTGCGCCGCGACCGCGCGCGTCGGGCGCACCTCGAGCCAGAGATCGGGAACGCCCGGCGCCGCCTGGCCGAGCGGGATCGCGCGGCACAGCTTCGCCCATTCGCGCCGCGCCGCGACCTCGATCATCGGATCGTTGCGCAACCGCGCCTGCAGCGTGCCGATCTGCTCGGCCACCGCGCGATCGATCAGCGGCTTCACCTCCTTGCCGACATTGATGCGCACGCCCGCGACCGAGAGCGAGGTGTCGTTAAGGTTTGCCTGCGCCGCAAGGTTCGGCTCGAGCCGCCAGTTCGGCTGCAGCGCCGGGCGGGAATTGAGCGTCACGTTGCCGCGAATATCGGCGCGCTGATCGAGCGCCTTGCCGGTAAGGTTGCCGAGCTGCTCGCCGACCGCGCCGCCGATCAGCCCGCCGAGCTGGCCGGTGACATTGCCGACCTGGCTGCTGATCTGCCCGGTGAGGCGGAAGGCGCCGCTGAGCGGCGCGACCACGGTCAGAGCCTCGGGGCGTCCGCTGACGCTAAGCGGACCGCGGTTGATGCTCCAGCCGAGCTCGGCATTCTGCAACAGCTTTCCGATCGGGTTGTCGCGCTTGCCGGCGAGGTCGCGCGGCGCCTGCGCGTCGAGCGCGTCGCGGATCGCGGTGAGCGCGATCGCGACCGGCGCGACCACCGTCGAGGTCCGCGTCGCGGGCTTGAGCGGCGGCGTTGCGGCGAGCGGCGGACGCGCGGCGGGAGGTTGCGGCCACAGCCAGTTCATCACGAACAGCGCCGCCACGAACGCGACCACGACGATGAGGCCGGCGAGCAGAATCCTGCGCATGCGCGAATGTAATTCAGGCGACGCAGACCCGCCAGTTCCGCATGGCGCGGTCAGGGCTTGCTCGACATCATGGCGCAAACCGGCTAGCGCATATCCCGGAAAAGGGGGCACCGGTTTTCCGAAAAGGATATGCGCCAACGCAAGAATCTAGAGCGCATTCCGGTTCCTTCCAATCGGAATGCGCTCTAGACGCCCGATTCGCACTTGCCCCTCCCCGACATGCTCAAGCCCGACACCCTCGCCCTCACCGCGCTGCTCGCGCTCCTGACCGCGCTCGGGCCGGTCGCGGTCGACATGTATCTGCCGTCGTTTCCCGAAATCGCGCGGGTTCTGTCGGCGCCGCCCGCGACGGTGCAGCTCACGCTGTCGCTCTACATGGTGTCGTATGCGGTCGGGCAGGTGATCTACGGGCCGCTCTCCGACCGCTTCGGCCGCATTCCGGTGCTGCGCGCGGCGCTCCTTGTTTTCTGTGCGGCGTCGGCGGCTTGCGCGCTCGCGCCGAACATCGAGCTCTTGCTGACCGCGCGCGCCGTGCAGGCGCTCGGCTCGTCCGGCGCGATCGTGCTCGCGCGCGCGATCGTGCGCGACCTTTATTCCGGCGCGCGCGCCGGGCGGGAGCTGTCATTGATGGGCGCGATCATGTCGCTCGCGCCGGTCGGCGCGCCGATGATCGGCGGCGCGCTGCAGAGCGCGTTCGGCTGGCGCTCGCATTTCGTGCTGCAGATCGCGTTCGGGCTCGTGGCGGCGTTCCTCGTCTGGCGCAAGCTGCCCGAGACCCTGCGGCAGCGCACCGGGCCGCTGTCGCCGCGCGCGATCGCCGAGGGCTACCGCGTGATCCTGCGCAACCGCGCCGTGCTCGCCTATATCGCGATGCTGTCGGTCGGCTTCGCCGGCGTGTTCGCCTGGATCTCGGGCTCGTCCTTCGTGCTGCAGGACATCTATCGCTTAAGCGCGCTCGCGTTCGGCCTCGCCTTCGCGGCCGCGAGCGGCGGCTATCTCGCCGGCACCGCGCTCGCGACGCGGATCGTGACGCGCATCGGCATCGATTCGACCATCGGCATCGGCGCGGTGGCGCTCGCGCTTGGCGGCGTCGCCGCGGTGGCGGCGGTCCCGCTCGGCGGCTCCTCGGCACTGCCGCTCACTGCCGCGATGGCACTCTATGCGGTCGGCATGGGATTGACCCAGCCGCAGAACATCGCGGGCGCCATGATGCCGTTTCCCGAGCGCGCCGGCACCGCCTCCTCGCTCGTCGGCGTCGCGCAGATGCTGTGCGCGGCGGCGACCGGCGCGATCGTCGGGCATCTCCTCGGCGCGAGCGCCTGGCCGGTCGCGGTGCCGCTCGCGCTCTCAGGCCTCGCGACGCTCGCGCTCTGGGCCGTCTCACGCGGCGCGCGCGCCCGCGAAGGCGGCTATGGGCATCATTAGAGCATGATCCCGAAAAAGCCTGCCCCGGACTTGATCCGGGGTGTGCAGCGGTTTTCGGAAAAGATCATGCTCCGCCAAAAACCTCGAGCGGGATGACGATTCGAAGAAAGGTCATCCCGCTCTAGGGGCGGCGTTTGCGCATAAACGCACCGCATATTCGCAGGGCGCGCAGGCGGATGTCCGTCATTGTGGCTGCTGCCGTCATGCTACTCTGCGCCGGAGCTAAACCGCGGGAAGCGCTAAGGATGACCACAACCGTTGAAGTGATGGCGGCCGCTTTCAAGGATGCCGGCACGCCGTTCATTGTCGGGCACCCGGGCGGTGAATCGGTCGAGCTGATGGAAGCCGCGCGCCAGCGCCAGATGCGCTTCCTCTTGATGAAGCAGGAGGTGGCCGGCGCCATGCTGGCCGCGACCTGGGGCGACCTCACCGGCAGTCCCGGCATTTGCCTGTCGACGCGCGGACCCGGCGCCACCAACATGGTCAACGGCGTGGCGCACGCGTTTCTCGATCGCTCGCCGCTCATCGCCATCACCGACTCCTATTCGCGTCCGACCTACGAGACCGGCCTGCGCCAGCGCATCAACCAGCAGGCGGTCTACGAGCCGATGGTCAAGTGGTCGACGGTGATCGACGCCAAGGTCGTGCGCCAGCAGGTGCGCCGCGCCATGCGCACCGCGACGGCGACGCCGCCCGGCCCGGTGCATTTCGAATTTCCGCAGAGCGAGTCGACGCGCGCGGCGGGCGACTACACCGCCGAGCCGCCGTTGACGCCGCACTGGCTCGTGCCCGGCCCCGACCGCGCCGACCTCAAACCGGCGCTCGATATGCTGGCGAAGTCGCGGCGGCCGATCCTGATCGCCGGCCTCGGCGTCTACTGGTGCGGCGCCTCTGCCGGGTTCGTCAAATTCGCCGAGCGCCTGGGCGCGCCCGTGCTCACCACCACCAAATGCAAGGGCATGATCCCGGAGGATCACCCGTTGCGCGCCGGCTGCATCATCGGCGGGCTGATCGAGCGCAAGCTGGTGACGGAGGCGGACTTGATCGTCACGGTCGGCCTCGACGCCGTCGAGCTGCAGCCCAAGCCGTGGCCGTACACGCTGCCGGTGTTGGCGCTTGCCTCGGTGCCGAGCGTCGACGCACTGGTCCCGGCCGATCCGGAGGTCATCGCCGACTTGAAGCCGCTGCTGGCAGGCCTCGCGCAGTGGGCGGGCGAGGGCACCGGTTGGGGCGAGAAGGCCGCCAGGACCTTCCGCGCGGAGGTGCGCGACGCGCTCAACACGCCTTGCACCGGCCTGTCGCCGCAGCGCACGATGGAGATCGCGCGCGCGGTGCTGCCGCGCAAGACCATTGCGACGTGCGATGCCGGCGCAAGCCGCCTGCTGGTCGTGCAGAAGTGGCAAGCCTACGGGCCGCGCGAATTCCTCACCTCGAACGGCCTCGGCTCGATGGGTTACGCGGTGCCCGGCGCGCTCGCCGCGCGCATCGCCTATCCCGACCGCCCGGTGGTCGCCTTCACCGGCGATGGCGGCTTCCTGATGACGGTCGCCGAGCTGCAGACGGCGCAGCGCGAGAACCTGCCGATCATCGTTGTCGTGTTCGACGACCGCGAGATCGGCCTCATTCGGGTGAAGCAGGAGATCAAGGGTATTCCGCCGCACGGCGTGCAGCTCGGCGGTGTCGATTGGGAAAAGCTGGCGCAGGCTTTCGGCGCCGATGGCATCACGGTGGATACCGAGCAGGCCCTGAGCAACGCACTCAGCGCGGCGCTGCAGTCCACGCGCACGACCGTCATCGGCGTGCGCATCGATGCATCGGGATATGTCGCCCAGTTCAACGCGCTGCGCGAGCTGTAGAATACAGGGCTCATGCGCTAGGAGCTGTGGACAGTTATCGGAGCCATAGCACGATCGCGGCGATGATGACCACGGCGAGATAGAAGAATGAACCCAATCGTTGGAGTCAGAAGGTACTCTGGACAGACCGGGCGCCATCGGCACGCTCATCACCATTTCATTCTGCCCGGTTCCAGTTCGGGAGCCATGGAGATCGAAATGCCGCGGCACGCGGGCCGGGTGGCGGGTACGATCGGCGCCTTCGTGCCGGCAGGCTGTGAGCACTCCTGTTCAACAACGCCAGCCGATACCTTTGTTGTCCTCGATGTTCCGGCCGCCGTCGCGCATCCGGTGTTCGACAAGGCCGTGAGTCCGGCCTTCTTTTCGATCGGGCCCGATATTCAAGGGCTGCTCGACTACATGGGCGCTCTCGGCACGCGCGAGCAACTGTCAGCACCGCTCCTGGCGGCCTGGTCGAGTCTAGTTCTTGACCGGCTGGCAGGCAACGCCGATGCCCCGGACAACGTCGAGATTGGCTTGCGCCAGGCCACGGCTTTCATGAAGCGCAGACTCGCCGATACGATTCGCGTCTCCGACATTGCGCGCGCCGCCGGGATGAGCCCGGCGGCACTTCATGTTGCATTCCAGCAGCGGCGATCAATCACTCCGTATGCGCAACTCATGTCATTGCGCCTCGACGCCGCCGAGCGGCTGCTCGCCGATCCGCGATTGTCGATCGCGGAAGTCGCGGTACGAACCGGTCATGCCGACCAAAGCGCTTTGACCAGGGCGATGCGGCGTGGACGGGGGAAAACGCCGGCGGACATCCGCCGGCGCCTTCTCGGTAATCTGCAAGAAGATGCCTAAGCTCCGAGAGGATTCGTCAAGATAGCCTCCCGCGGGCACGCTACGATCGACCGAGTGCCGCAGCTCGACGCGTGGCGAATGCATGGTCAGGAAGAAGCCTGCCGAATCCCTGATCAAGCCTGGCGCACCCGGTTGATCAATCCAATATCGATCGATCCCTCGGCGTGAGTAAGCTTCAATGCCAGTCGCGGCACCTCTGCTCTTTTTGCTCATGTGGAGCAGCGGCGCGATCTTCGTGAAGCTCGGGCTGATGGATTCGTCCGTCTGGACGTTTCTTGCGATCCGTTCGACGGGCGCGATGCTGGTGCTCGCCACCGTCCTGGCTACGGCGTTTCGATCCGACTTTCGCGCCGCCTTGACGTTGCCACGCAGGACCATCCTTTGGGCGATCTTCGTCGGCTTGCTGCTGCAAGCAGGCTATCAAGGCGCCTATTTCCTCGCGATCGCTTACAAATTGTCGCCCGGTACGCTCACGATCATCCTTGGGGCTCAACCCTTGTTGACACCATGGGTGGCCCGGGAAACGACGCCACTGGCGGGGAAATTTCTCCTGCTTGCGGGATTCCTCGGACTGACACTGGCTGTGCTTGGGTCACGAGGCTCGGGGGACGCTTCGGTTCCCGGGATTGTCTTCGGAGTATTTGCGCTTGCGGCGATTACCGCAGGTACTGCATTGCAAAAGCGAATTGACGTCGCGATAGCGCGCTCGATCTTGTGGCAGTACAGCGGCTCGGTTTTGATCTTTGGCGCTGCGGTGATGGTGGTCGGTTGGCAGGCGACGCCGAGCGTCGGCTTCCTCGTCTCCGCGACGTGGATGATATTGGTCGTTTCCGTCGGCGCAAACGTGCTGCTTCTATACATGCTGTCGCAACATCAAGCCTCGAAAGTCGGCGTCATATTCTATTTTGTGCCAATCGTTACTATGATCGGAGAACGCTATGTCTACGGTACCGCGCAAAGCGCGGAAACAATGATTGGGGCCGCGATCGTCCTGCTTTCCTTGCTGGCTTTTGCCAGGCTCGATCTTCTGCTGTTGCGGTTGGGTATCGAGACGTGATTGCGGTCCGCGCAGCAATGCGTCGCTGCGGCAGCGGGTCGAGCGCGTGCCGGCCACCATCACACCGATGTCAGAAATTTCCATGCTGACCGGGCATCCGGCAATCGGTCAAGCTGCGAGATCGCTTCGATGGTGGCATCCACCTCGCCGTCCGGCAGAGGCCGCACCGCATGCGCGGCATTGTCGCGAAACTTCGCGACCTGTTGCGACCGGCTGAGAGGATTGTCCGGCGAGCCCAGCGCCCGATCGACCGCGACGCGATGCGTCCTGCCGTTCACATCACGGACGCGGACCGCCGCAGGCCCGCTGGTGACCTCACCGCGTATGATGCCGGAAAGCGCCAGCACTTGCCCGTCGTGAAAGCCGGCGACCTCGTCGATCCCAAGCCTGCCGTGCCGCAGCGCCGCCGCGACCAGATAAGGAAGCGCGAACTGCGCCTCGACAATCTGGCTCGGCGCGCGACGCTTGGGCGAGTCCTCGAGGAAATCGCGCACGACGCGCGCGGGCGCCTCGACCACCACCTCGGCAAGCATGTCGACCGCTGGTGCAGAACCGAGGCCGAGCTCACGATGCACCGCCAGGGCCGCATCGATCGCGCCATGCATCGGGCGCGCGCATGGATAGGGCTTGAAGCTTACCTCGTCGCCACGCCACGCCTGACCGAGCGCCTCGGTGAGCGGCGCGAGATCAAAGGCTCCCGGCTGGTACAGCTCGAAAAAGCCGTACCGTCCGGCGAAAACCTCGGTTGCGCCGGTAAAGCCTTCCTTCGCCAGCAACGCCGACACGATGCCGGCACTCGCGCCCTGCCCTGCCTGGAATCGTTTGGTCAGCGCGCCATCGAGGATGCACTGGCGGGTGCCCGCCGCCTGGCTGAGCGCGATGCCAAAGGCATGGTGGAGTTGCTCCTGTGTCAGGGCGAGCAACTTGCCCGCGACGGCGGTCGCGCCGAACACGCCGATCGACGAGGTGCGATGCCAGCCCCGATCCGTCGTGGCTGCGAGCGCGATGCGGCACGACACATCGAGCCCGAGCGCGGCGGCGAGCACCAACGCCTCGCCACCGACGCCCCCGATGAGATCGGCCGTGGCGAGCGCCGCGCCCAACACCGAAGCGCCGGGGTGAATCGAGCCGGCGCGGTCATAGGTGTCGTCATAGTCGAGCGCATGCGCCATCGCGGCATGGATGAACGCCGCCTGCGGCGCAGGCAGGCCGCGGCCGACGAGCAGCAGAGGCGCCTGCTCCTTGCCGCCCCATCCGCGATGAAGACGGATCAACGTCTCGATCCCGGGCGCACCGGAGCCGCCCAGCGCGCAGCCAAGCGTGTCGAGGAGATCGCGTTTCGTGGCTTCGACCGTGGCCGGCGGCAGATCAGAAAACCGCGCGCGACTGACATGGGAGGCAAATGCTGCGGCGGGGTCTGGCGACATCGGCGATCTTCCTGGCAACGATCGGGCTAGCGTCGGGTTCGAGCCGCAAAAGCGCGAGACAAGAAAAGTGAGAACAACGTTCAGGCTTTAAGTGCGCAGCTTTCTGAAGAATTGTCGGACCTCTGCCACCATCGCGTCGGGCTGCTCCCAGAACGCGAAATGGCCACCACGCGGCATCTTGGTGTAGTGAACCAGATTGAAATTTCGTTCCAGTGCGCTTCGCGGCGGATTGAGCAGCGTCATTTCGTGTGGCGAGGAGGCAAAACCGGTTGGAACGGTGACTCTGCCATCAGGGACCCCGAAATCCTCGTTCAGTCCCCGGTAAAACCAGGCCGCCGTACCGATGGTGTTGGTCACAAGATAGATCATCAAATTCGTGATCACTTGCTCTTTCGTGAAGATCGGCTCCAGCGCCGGTGAATCGCTCCACGCTTTGAGTTTCTCGACGATCCACGCGGCTACGCCAATGGGGCTATCGCTGAGCGCGAGCGCCACCGTCTGCGGCTTATTGCGTTGCTCGCCGTTGTAATCCAACTCGGTCAGTCGGTGGGCGGCCAGCGCCCGCACGTAAGCACGCTCTTCGGGCGTCTGTTCTGACTCAGGCGCCAACGGTGCGGCGCTGATGGCGATCCCGTTGAAGTGCAGGCCCACGAGCGAGCCGGGATACGTGCGGCCGAGTTGAACCTGGACGCCATTGGCGAGGTCGCCGCCCTGCGCGCCGTACTTTGCGTATCCGAGCACGCCCGTCATCAGATGGTTCCAGAGGGCAGCGGTGGTCGCGGGGCCGATCGGCTTCCCTTTCGGCTTGGAGGAAAAACCATATCCCGGCAGCGACGGCACAATGACGTCGAACGCGTCTTCAGGCGATCCGCCGTAGCTCGCCGGGTCGCTCAGTGGTCCGATAGCTTCCAAAAATTCGAACACCGATCCCGGCCACCCGTGAGTCAGGATCAACGGCATCGGCTTCGGTCCACGTCCTTTGACGTGATAGAAGTGAATACCGTAGTCGTGCACACGTGCGACGAATTGCGGGTAACGGTTCAGATTCGTTTCCGCTTTGCGCCAGTCATACTCCCTCGCCCAGTAGTCGGCGAGCGCCTTCATGTAATTCCAGTCGGTCCCGTACCGCCAATCGGTGGCGTCAAGCCGATCCGGGAATTGCGCGTCCCGCACACGATTGAGGATCCGGTCGATTGTGGCCTGCGGAACGGCGACCCGGAACGGCGTCAAGGATTGTTGCATGGATGTATCAACCATGATCATGCCCAGCTTTTGATTGAAGCCCTCTGCGATCTCGGGCGACGCTCACGTCAAATCCGCCACGCTAGACTCTGATCCGACGAGGTCGAATCAGAGTCGTCGCTTTTCTCTTTGATTGTGCATGATCTTTCCCGAAAACCGGTATCCACTTTCCGGGATATGCGCTAGCTCGCCCGCTCGCGCGGCTGGTAGATCGCGACGTGCCAGCAATGCGCGAGCGGCGTGTTGCCGTTGGCGAGCAGGAGCGCATCGAGCTCGACGAAGCGATGGCCCTTCTTCTCGTAATTGGCGGTGACCTTCGCGCGCGCGGTCAGCACGTCGTCGATCCTTGCCGCCGATAAGAGCTGCATCCGGCTGCCGACATGGATCCAGGGCCCGAGGATCACATTGTCGACCAGCAGCCGGTTCATCACCTTCTGCAACATGCCGGGATGGCCGAGCCCTTCGCGCAGATAGATCGGGTCCGTTTCGCGGATGTCGGCGAGATATTGGCGCGCCGCATCGCCCGCCCAGTCGCGCGGCGCTGTCCCGAGCCACTGGCCGACCTGAAACGACGACGGACTGACCGGCTTGCGCTCGCTCGCCGGCGCGGCCGGCGGGTAATCGTCGACTGAAATCACAGGCGCAGCCGCCGGCAGGGTCGCGCTGCCTTGCGCACGCAGCTCGCCGCCGCAGGTGACCGCGATGGCGAGGACGCCGTTGCTGTCGTCGCCGGCGATTTCGCCAGTGACTTCGCCAGTGACTTGGACGGTCTCGCCTTCATAGACCGGCTTGAGGAACCGCGCCTCGATCGCGCCGCGTTCGAGGAAGTCGCGGCCCCAGCGGGCGGTCGGCAGATGCATCATATAGGCCATCACGTCGACGCCGGGCACGAGGCCGCCGGAGAAGCCGAACCGCTGCGCCACCGTGTCATCGTGGATCTTGTTCTCGGACAGCTTCGAGCTGTTGTAGGCCGAGACGCGATAGGCTTGCAGAGCGGCCATGGCTTCGTTCATCGGCTTTCCTCCCGTCGGCGATAGGCTCAATACGCCTTGAGGCCCGCGCTCTTGATCAGCTTGTCCCATTTTTCGGCTTCGGCGGCCATGAACGCCGCAAACTCCTCCGGCGGGCTGCCGATCACGCGGTATCCCTGCGCGATCAGTTTCTCCTGAACGTCGGGCAGTCTGAGCGCCCGTGCGGTGTCGGCGTAGATCTTTGCGCTGATGTCACGCGGCAGATTGGCCGGCGCGAACAAGCCGAGCCAGCTGCTCGCCTCGAATCCGGGGTAGCCGAGCTCCGCGACCGTCGGCACGTCAGGCAGCGCCGGCAGGCGGTGCTCGCCCGCGACCGCAAGCGCACGCAGCGTGCCGCCGCGGATCTGCGGGATCGCGTTCGCGGCATTGTTGCACATCGCCATCACATGTCCGCTGACCACGGCGGCGCTGGCCGGCCCGCCGCCGTGGTAGGGAACCTGAAGAAAGCTGATGCCTGCCGCCCGCTCGAACAATAGGGCGCAGAGCTGCGTCGGCGCGCCGATGCCGCCGATGCCGAGCGTCACGCCCTGCGGTCGCGCCTTGGCGAGCGCGACGAGCTCGGCGAGCGTCGTCACCTCGACCGACGAATGCACGACCCAGACGAGCCCGTAGGAAGCGAGCGCCGTGATCGGCGTGAAGTCCCGGAACGGATCGTAGGGCAGCTTCTCGTAAAGGCTGGCATTGATGACGTGAGCCGAGACGCTCAGCAGCAAGGTGTAGCCATCGGGCGCCGTGCGCGCGACCATCTCGGTGCCGGTGTTGCCGCTGCCGCCGGGGCGATCTTCCACCACCACCGACTGGCCCCAGGCGGCACTCAGCTTCTCACTCAGGATTCGCGCGACAAGGTCGGCCGGGCCGCCGGCGGTGTATGGCACCACCAGGCGCACGCGTCGATCCGGATAGGTCTGCGCACCGGCAGGGCGCGGCGCGACGACCGAGAGCGCGGCGGCGCCGGCCGCGAGCCGCAGGGCCTGTCTGCGCGGAACATTCATACGCTACCCCTCCGTCGCACTCGTTGCCGGCAGCTACATCAGCCTGTCGGGAGCGGGAGCCCCGATCGGTATCTCCATCAGATCCTCGCCGAAGAACAGATTGCCGGAATAGACCCGGCTCATCTCGGCGATGACCCGCTCGCGCACGCCGGGCGGGTCGAACTGCTCGGTGATGTGGGTGGTGACCAGGTTGCGCACGCCGCAATCCTGCGCAAGTGCCGCGAGCTCCATGTGGCCCATGCAGGATTCGGCAAAGCTCCCGCTCAGCTGCGTGTTCGAAATATAGTGGCACATGTGCACGAGCACGTCCGCGCCTTCCGCGAGCGCGCGAATGCCCGGCGCCGGGCCGCTGTCGCCCGAATACACGAACGAGCCCGCCTGCGTCTCGAGCCGATAGCCGTAGCAGACGAGATAGGGGCGGAAATGCTCCGCGGTCGCGGTCGTAATCGTCCAGCCGTTTCCCTGAACGGTCTCGTCGCTCGCAAGCTCGCGCACGACCGGCGCCGGCGGCAGGCGCGGCAACGTGCCGCCGCGCGCCTTGAAGATATCGAGGCTGCATTCATGCCGCGTGCGCGCCGTCAGGTCGGGCCCGAACACGCCGTCCGCGGCGAACAATTGCTGCGTCAGGCGCGCGAGCGGCGGCGGGCCGAAGGCGAGCAATTCCGCAACGCGGCCGGCGCCCTGATCCCAGCGGGTCAACACCAGACGCGCGTAATCGCCGAAGTGGTCGTAATGCAGGTGCGTGAGGAACAGATGGCTCACCTGCCGCGCCGAAATTCCGAGCTGCATCAACCGATGATGCGCGCCAAAGCCGTGATCGAACACGATGACGTCGTCGCCGACCTCGACCACATAGCCCGAGCACATGCGGCGCAGCGATGGCGTCGGTGTGCCGGTTCCGAGCAGGCGGATGCGCATCGCTGGTCCTGTAACGACGGCCAAACGACAGGAAGACGAGCGCTGACTTTATCCTACTTCGTGCGATGAGGAAGCGACCCGAAGGCGTTCCGACCCGAGCGGGCAGCGCGCCCGTGCTGCGTGCAGTGCGGCTGCGCGCGTCAGTGCCGGCCGAAGATATTGCTGAAGAAATCGCCGATGCCGGACGTGTTGTCCGCGGTGCGCTGCGGCGACGCCTGCGGCGAGGCGATGCCGCCGGGCGGACGCGGGACGTCGCCGCGCGCGGCCGGCGCGGACTGGTTCTGGGCCGCCTGACTTTGTGCCGCCTGATTTGACGCAGCCTGGGCGCTGCGCGCCGGCGGCACCAGGTAGGGCGAGGGCGGCGCGGCCTGGATGTTGCGCGGCGGCGGCTGCAGCGGCGCATGCGCGATCATCGGCTGCACCGGACGTGGCGGTACCAGGGCGGGACGGGCCTGCGGGTGCGGCAGCGGCGCGACCACGGCGGCCGGCGGCCTTGCCGGCGCCAGCGGCGTCAGCGGCCGCATGTCATCCTCGCGCATCAGCGGCGCCGACGTCGGCGGCGCGAGCATCGAGATCAGCGGCGCGGAATCCTGCGGCGCGGCCGGGGCGGACGCCGGCGGCGTCGCCTCGATCGTGCGCCCGGCCATGCCCGGAAGATCCGCCATCGGCAGGCCCTGATGCGCCGCGACCATGAAGTGGTTCCAGATCTCGGCCGGGAGCGCGCCGCCGGTCAGCTTCTTGGTCGAGGAATTGTCGTCATTGCCGAGCCACACGCCGGCCACGAGATGGCCGGTATAGCCGATGAACCACGCGTCGCGATAATCCTGGCTCGTCCCGGTCTTGCCGGCTGCCGGGAAGCCGTCGAGCGCGGCGCTGCGCGCGGTGCCGGAGGTGAGCGTCTCCTGCATCATCTGGTTCATCATCGCGGCGTAGCGCTCGTCGATGACGCGGCCAAGCCCCGGATTGTAGGCCTTGTAGATCACAGCTCCGCCGGCGGTGCGCACCCGCTCGATCACATGCGGGGCGACCGCAACGCCGCCGTTGGCGAACGGCACATAGGCGGAGACCAGCTCGATCATCGAGACTTCCGAGGTGCCGAGCGCGATCGAGGCATTCGGCTCGAGCTTGGAGGAGATGCCGAGCCGGTGCGCGGTGCGCACTACCGCCTGCGGTCCGACCTCCAGCGTCAGGCGCACCGAGACCGAGTTGAGCGACTTCGCGAGCGCGGTCTGCAGCGTCACCGGCCCGAGATATTCATGCGTGTAGTTTTCCGGCTTCCAGCCCTTCACCTCGATCGGCTTGTCCTCGCGCACCGTCTCCGGCGTCAGCCCGCGCTCGAGCGCGGTCAGATAGACGAACGGCTTGAACGCCGAGCCCGGCTGGCGCTTCGCCGCGACCGCGCGGTTGAACTGGCTTTCCGCATAATTGCGGCCGCCGACCAGCGCGCGCACCGCACCCTGCGGCGTCATCGCCACGAAGGCGCCCTGCTCGACGTCGAGCTTGCCGCCTTTCGCGTTCAACGCATCGAGCAGCGATTTCTCGGCGAGCGCCTGCAGCGACGGATCGATCGTGGTCTCGACCACGACGTCCTGCTCGACCCGGCCGACCACGCCGTCGAGCACGTCCATCACCCAGTCGGCGACGTAATTGATCGAGCCGCCCGCGGTCTGCTTGACGATCTTCGGCGCGCTCGCCATCGCGGTCCTGGCGGCATCGTCGCTGACGAAGCCGCCCGCCGCCATGGCGGCGAGCACGACCTGGGCGCGGCGCTCGGCGCCATCGAAATTGCGCGTCGGCGACAGCCGCGAGGGCGACTGCACCAGGCCGGCCAGCAGCGCGGCTTCGGAGAGCGTCAGGTTGCGCGCACTCTTGCCGAAATAGCGCTGCGCCGCCGCCTCGACGCCGTAGGCGCCGGAGCCGAAATAGACGCGGTTGAGATAGAGGTCGAGGATCTCGTCCTTGGAGAACTTGCGCTCGAGCCAGATCGCGAGCATCAGCTCCTGCAGCTTGCGCTGGATCGTGCGCTCCTGCGTCAGGAACAGGTTCTTGGCGAGCTGTTGCGTGATGGTCGAGCCGCCTTGCGACACGCCGCGATGCAGCACATTGGCGGCGACCGCGCGCGCGACGCCGAACGGATCGAGGCCCCAGTGCGAGTAGAACCGGCGGTCCTCGATCGCGAGGAATGCCTTCGGCACGAACGGCGGCAACTCGCGCAACGGGACCGCCGCGCCGCCCATCTCGCCGCGCGTCGCGAGCACGCGACCGTTCAGGCCGACGATCTGGATCGAGGGCGGACGCTTCGGCACTTCCAGCGACTGGATCGGCGGCAGGTGCGCGGCGACCCATCCCATCACGCCGAGCGAGCCGATGAAGCCCCACAGGGCGAGCACCAGCGACCAGTAGGCGATGCGGCCGACGAGCGAGCGGC
>Ga0187784_10001764_pt1 | contig 17248 bp, 13 predicted proteins | sample 1015_SJ02_MP15_2_FD_132964 | JGI IMG/M metagenome (GOLD analysis project Ga0187784, IMG submission 132964) | Tropical peat soil microbial communities from peatlands in Department of Meta, Colombia - 1015_SJ02_MP15_20_MG | ecosystem: Environmental > Terrestrial > Soil > Wetlands > Peat | place...
GCGTGATTTAGCGCTTCCATGCGCGCGCGCTCGAATTTCTTGAATTCCGCAAGCGGCGGCTCGGGATCGATCATGTCCCAGTTGTCGGGCAGGCTCGGGTCATCGATTTGCAGAATGAATCCTGCCGCCACGATCGCCTTGTATTCCTCGCGCATCGCCTCGGCCGCGGCGAAGACGAATTCTTCTTCGGTTTGGTAGTGCAGGTTGCCGCCACGGGCGAAGCTGCCGGGCGCGATGGCGCACATGAAGCCTTCGTCGGCCCCGGCCGCGGCCATCGCCGCTTTCAGGTTGGCGATATCGGCGGCAAGCGCGGCATGGCCGACATATTTGATCGGCTTGGTGCAGATCGGCCAGCGCCGCACGCGGCGGGCGGCACTGCCCAGCAAGGTACCGCTCGATTCCGGGTCCTTATAAAATGCGTCGAACTTCTGAAAGTCGCGCCGCGTGCTGTTCACTCCGAGCGCCATCTCGGCAACGCTCGATTTTTGCCGCTTGAAGTCGGAAACCGATTCAGCCGGGCTGAAGCCCTCCATGCGCGCAAACGCATAGCTCCACCAAGGCCCGTAGTCGTAATTCGTCGCCATCGGCTTGCCGAATTCGCCATCGTCGGGAATATCGATGCCGACATCGCGTTGCTTGCGCACCACGTCGGCGACCGCGGCGGCCAGACAGCGCGTGAAAGCCGACTCATCCACCGCCTCGCCTTGGGCGCGCGCGCGGTTGAGCGCAATAAGGTCCGCGGGTCTCGACAAGCTTCCGGCGTGCGTCGTGAGAATTCGATCCGTGCTGCGTTTCATTGCTCCTCCCTGAGGGCAAAAGTGTTCGCTCAGTCAGGAGCGCCGCCTGACCGCCAGGTTGCAACTACTCAAGGATAACACGCGCGCAGGGCCACTATTGCCGCACCAGCAGGATCTGATCGGCGCCCTCAGGCACCCGCAGCCAGGTGTTGGCGTCGTCCTCTTCGAAGCGCCAGCTTTGCCCGCGCGCCGAAAGGAGAATCAATTCGCCCTGGTCGATGCGCCAGGCCGTCGGTGCAAATCGGGTGACCAGGGCGTCGCAGCCGGGCTTGATCTTCAGCGCCAACGCATTGGCGCCCGCGGGGCTGTTGGCCAATGTCAGCGTGCAGATCGGCTTGCCGGTGCCGCGCGCGACCGCCCAATCGCCGATCATGTCGTCGGCCGAACGCACCGGCGCCGCGGCGGCGCTTTGCAGGATGTAGCGTCCTTCGCCGGGCTGGAATCCGTCGAAAATGCCGGTCTCCGCCTCGGTGAGCTCGATGGCGACGTTGCCGCGCGCATCAAGCAAACGCAGCGTTCCGAAGGCATCTATCGTCCAGGCGGCGACATCCTTGATCGAAGGAAAAAGACCGGCACAGTTCCTGTCGACGTCCACCCTGTAACCGCTCGCTGCCGCCTCGGCGCGGAAACTCAAACGGCAAACCTTGTCATGATCGGCATTGGAGAATTCCCAGGCGCCGATCATGGCTTTGGCGGGATCGCTCGGTGCCGGCGTATCCTGCGCCTGCGCACCGCTGCACAGTCCCACTGCCGCCGCGACGCCGATGATCGCCCTTCGCGCCGTGTCGATTACGGTCACGCTCATGCCGGAACGCTAGCACGCTTTTGCCGTTTTTTCCCATCCTCTCCCCAGGCGCCGAAATCTGGACCGGGCCGGTTCGTTCTGCTACGTGTGTGCATGATCGAACCATCGATTGAAGCAGATTTACAGCATTGACTGCGCATCCAGGTTCTCATGACTGGGATATTGAAACGCTCCGCCGACGACAACCAGTCTGACCGTTACCTTCTCGTCCTCGGCGCGGCCGCCGCGGAACTTTGGAGTCATTTGCCGCAGGAACTTCAACAAACCTTGTTCGAGCGCGCCGTCATACTTGGCCACAGGAGCGAGCGCGACGAAAGCTTGCGCGAGCAATTGGCCAAATTCCTCCACGATCACCATGAACGCACCAGCATGCCCGGGAGGTGACGGCAACCGCCGCTAGCGATCGCTGCCGCGAGCCTTACATACCCACCATGACGAGAAACTCGGATCGTCCCGAACGGCCCCACCTGGAGCCGGAAGTCATCCCGCCGGCGCGAAGCCGGCGCGGTTCCGATTGGCAGCAATATGTTTGGGGCTCGCAGGCATCGACGACCGAAACGCACCGCATCTATGTGACACGGCTCGGTCCATTCGGCATGGCGCTGCTTATGGCGGTCATCGGTATCGTTATCGCCGTGATTCTGCTCGCCACCATCGGCGCGCTCCTCGTTTGGATACCGATCCTCGCGCTCCTGCTTGCCGCCGGCGTCATTTACCGCCTGCTGCGGCGGCGCGAGTCCTGATCGACCCGCTCGCGTAGCCGCCACTCGCCGGTTCGGCGTCGGCGTACACCACCCATTAACCCTACCCTCTTATGAATTGATTAACCATCGCCGCCGCGCTGGACATGGCGGTGAGCTTGTCCTTTGAGTCGTAGCGAGAAACAGGCGTACGGGCGCACCGGCATCGCGCCCGTCGCAGCAGCAAAGTTTTAGAAATAAATGTTCGAAGCGCCGCGCCAAATGCAATCGGCAGCCATCAGGAGGACCGGCAATGTTCCGGTCGAATTCACGCCGCTGGCCGATGTCGATCTGCAAAGATTATGGTCGATCATCTGGCGGGGCAAAACGACAATCCTTCTGACCACGGCTGCGGCACTGCTGCTGGCGGTTCTGTTCGTGCTCGTCGTGCCGCACCGCTACACGGCGGTCACGCAAATTCTCATCGATCCGACGGATTTGAAAGCGGTCAACAACGACCTCACTCAGCTTGCGCAGGCTAACGACGCCGCCGTGCTCCAGGTCGAAAGTCAGGTTCGGGTGATGACTTCCGACAGCGTATTGCGCCGCGTGGTCAGGGAAGAAATGCTCGATCACGATCCCGAATTTGTCGGTCAATTTTTCGGCTACGGCGCCGACAGCTCGGTCGCCGCCCTCAATGGGCTCAGACGCAGTCTCACGGTCAAGCGCACCGAGCGGACCTTTGTGGTCGACGTCAGCGTCACCAGCCGCGAGCCGGCAAAAGCGGCGCGCATCGCCAATGCGATCGCGCAGGCTTACCTGAACGATCAGACCGACGTCAGGTCCGATGCGGCACGCCAGGTCTCACAAACGCTGACTGCGCGGCTGAACGAGCTCAAAGACCGCGTGCGCGAGGCGGAGGATCGCGCCGAGGCATTCAAGGCGCGCAACAATATCGTCAGCACCAACGGGCAATTGGTCAACGAACAGCAACTCACCGAGCTGAACAATCAGTTGGGAGTGGCGCGTGCGCGTACCGCCGCGGCAAAGGCGCGCCTCGATCAGGTCCAGCAGGCGCAAATGTCGAAGGACGAGGTCGGCGCCTTCCCGGAGGCGGTACAATCTCAGACCATCACCGCGCTGCGCAGCCAATACGCCGAGATTATGCGTCGCGAGGCCGAACAGCTGACCTCGCTCGGCGAACGCCATCCGGCGGTGATCGAGATCGAGGCGCAAGCCGCGAGGCTGCGGCGGATGATCGAGGACGAGGTGCGGCGCATAGCATTGTCGGCACGGGCCGAATATGAGAGCGCGCGCGGCAACGAGGAAGCGCTGGCCGCGAACCTGGAGAAGCTCAAGAGCAACGCGATCACCACCAATGAGGCGTTGGTCACGTTGCGCGAGCTGGAACGCGACGTGCTGACCAACCGCGCAATCTACGAGGCGTTTCTGGTTCGCGCCCGCGAGACCGGCGAGCAGGAGCGCCTCGACACCAAGAACATTCGTGTCATTTCGCGGGCTGAAATGCCGCTGTACCGCAGTTTCCCGCCTTCTAACATGCTGCTCGCCCTAGGGGCCATGCTTCTTGGCGTCATTGCCGGCACCGGCCTGGTCTTCGTGCGCGAGAGTTATGCCGGGGAATTGCCGCGGCTCGACGGCGCCTACAACTGGGGCGGCAAGGTCTTCAAGGCGGTCAGGGAGTTTTGGCCGGCTGCCGCTGTTTCATCGTCTTCGATTCCGGTGCTGGCGGTCTTGCCGCAGGTCGACGTCTCGTTCGGGTTGGAAGCGGCGGAAAATACCAAATCGCATTTCGCGATGGAACTGCGCAAGGTGCACGAGGCCGTGCGCGCCAGCCATAAAACACGCGACAATCCGAGTATTCTGGTGGTTGCCTGCGACGACGCAGATGACACCGTTGCGGTGGCACTCACGCTTGCCGCGGTTGCCGCGGCAACGCAACGCGTGCTGCTGATCGACGCCGATCTGGAGCGCCGGACGCTTTCCGCGATTGACGCCGATCGCAACGACGCCGGACTCATCGACGTTGCCAGCGGCCGCCGTGTTCTTTCCGACGTGATCGTGCGTGATCAGGAAACCAACATCAATCTCGTGTCCTTTGTTTCGCCCGGCAGCCGCCGTGACCGGCCACTCGCAGAAGCCGACGTCAAGCAGGCATTCGACCAGACCAAACGCTTCGACATGGTGATCGTCGCCGCCGTCGATCTAAATCACAATCCAAGCACAAATTTCTTCGCCGGCTTGGTCGACCACATCGTGCTGGTGGCGAGAGCCAACGACCAGAACATGGGTGCCGTGGACCAATTCATCAAACGGCTCGGCCTCGACGCGCAAAAGATTCGTGGCGCAGTGCTCACCGCGGCCAAGACGACCTAAGCGGCATCAAGCGTCGTAACAACGTTCTGCATCAAGGAAGGATCGTTGTGGCAGAGCTTGGCTTGACCCCGGCGCGAAGTCCCGCAATCGGCGGCGGCATCGACGCCGACTCGCTTGTTCGCGGCATTCTGCTTGCGGCCGTGTTTCTCACGTTGTGGCTCTCGTTTCGACCATTTCCGAGCCTGGCCGAACCGCCGGAAATCAGCGAGGCCGGCAACCTTATCAATCAGCTCGGTTATTCGCTGCTGTTCGTGGTGCTCGCGGTGTGGTGCATGACGCATCAGCCCGTCCGGTTGGCGATGCTGGCGCGGCCTATTTTTCTCGTGACGCTGCTTTGGCTCGTCTTGTCCGTCATCACTTCTTGGGAACCGATGCTCTCGGCCCGGCGCCTGGCGTTTACGTTCGCCGCCATCGGCATTGCCGCCATGGTTCTGTTGCTGCCGAAGAATATCCGGCAGTTTAGCGACGTGCTGAGCGCGGTTGTGCTTGCAGTGCTTATCCTATGTTATCTCGGCGTGTTCCTGATTCCTTTACGCGCAGTGCACCAGGCGAGCGATTTCGGCGACGCCTCGGACCTCGTTGGTAATTGGCGCGGCGTATTCGGCCATAAAAACGGTGCCGGCGGCGCGATGGTCGCGTTTGTGTTCATCGGACTGTTTGTCGCCCGCACGCGCAATTTCTTCATCGGCGCGGCAATCGTCGTTCTCGCCGCGACATTCCTTCCTTTCACACATTCCAAAACTTCGATTATTACGCTGCCGCTGGCCTTGATTGTTTCCTTCGTCATGGTGCGGGTTCGCAGGCCGGTCCTGGGGGTTGCATTCGCCCTGTCGGTCGTGGTCGTCCTAAATGTTTTTTCCGTAGGGTCGGTGCTGTTCGAGCCTATCCACAATTTGCTCGATGCCATCATGAGCGATCCGTCCTTCACCGGGCGGGACGAAGTGTGGCATTTCGCCCTGGCGCGCATGATGGAGCGCCCTCTCATTGGACATGGCTATGCGGCGTTTTGGGGCACCCCGCAAGTCGTCTACGGAATGAGCGGCGGCAACACGGACTGGGCCAATACCGTCTACCATGCCCATAATGGGTATCTGGAGCTGATGCTCACTACGGGTATTCCAGGTGCTGCACTGGTTACGTTGTGGCTTGTCATCCTGCCCCTGATTGACTTCTATCGTTCGCCGCACGCGCCGCACATCGCGCCGCTGGAATTGCTTTTTTTGCGGGTCTGTTTGTTCACTGCTTACGCGTCTTGCTTTGAGGCCGCGTTGATGCAGGAAGGAGAAGGCTCCTTCTTGGTCTTCGTGGCAGCGTTCGGATTGCGTTTCCTTTCGGTTTCACGGATTTCGGCCTGAATGACCGAAGTCTCGCCCCGGCGACCGATGTAGCAAGTTCGATACGCAGCGTCGCACGTGTTCGTGGTTAACAGCGCCGCCGCGGGTCCCGCGGCCTTAAGCCTAATACTTGATTAAGCTTTGTTTTCCCAGCTTTGGCGCGTAAATCCGCCGTCCGGAGTGCAGGCAGCCATGGTGCTAACGACCGGCTCTCTCTCTTTCGACGTCGCAGCCGGCCGGCGACGGACTGTTCCCGTTGCGCGCATCGGCGGCTTGCCGATTGCGGTGATCGACCGCGCCAAGTCGGCACAATTGATGATCGAGGCCGCGCTCAATCGCCGCAATAGCGGATTGCCGCCGCTGATATTCACCTCCGCGAACGGCCAAGTGCTCTCGCTTTGCGCGAGTCAACCGCGTATTCGCAAACTTTTCCTGCGGGCCGACCTTATTCACGCCGACGGCATGCCGTTGGTGTTTGCCTCACGCCTTTTCCACAAGACTCCGCTTCCGGAACGTGTTTGCACAACCGACCTTTTCCACGACGTGGCCAAGGCGGCGCCGGCGAACGGCGCACGGGTGTTCCTCCTCGGCGCGGCCAAATCGGTCATGGACGAGGCTGCGCGGCGCGTGCGACGGCTTTATCCCAATCTCGACATCGTCGGTCACGCGAGCGGGTACCTGCGCCGAGTGGGCGACGAAGAAAAGATCATCGACTACATCAACGCCGTGCAACCGGACATCCTCTGGCTTGGCATGGGCGTTCCAACTGAACAGGAGTTTGCCGAGCGCCTGCGCGAGCGGCTGCGCGGCGTCGGCCTGATAAAAACCTCAGGTGGCCTGTTCGATTATCTGTCCGGCAAGAACACGCGTGCGCCGGGCTGGATGCAGGCCATCGGGCTCGAATGGGTGTACCGCGCATACCTGGAACCAGGTCGCCTGGCGGGTCGCTATATGACGACCAATCCACATGCATTGTTCCTCCTGCTGACGCGGACAGGCTTGACGCGCGCACCGCAGCGGGAAGCCGGCGAGCAGTGAGTGATCCGATGACGCCCGGCGTCCCGGCCATAAACGAACGCCCCCCATCTTCGGTTTGCCTGTGCGTGCCGACATTCCGTCGACCGGCCGGCCTGCGCAAACTTCTGGAACATATCGAGCGGCTCAGCTACAGCGAGCTGCAGAGCGTTATTGTCGTCGACAACGACGCGGAGACTCGCGCCGGCGCCACGGTCGCCGAGGAGATGGCCCGGCAATTCCGTATCCCGCTCGTCTGCCGTGTGGAGCCGCAACGCGGCCATACCTATGCCTATAACAATGCCTTCGTCGCCGCTTGTCGTGCGGTGCCGGCACCCGATTTCGTAGCCGTGCTCGATGACGACGAATTTCCCGACCCGAACTGGCTAACCGAAATGGTCAGGGTAGCGTTGCGCTACAACGTCGACATCGTCGGCGGTCCGGTGTTTCCGGTTTTTGATCTGCCGGACCACTGGCTTGCCAAGAGCGGCCTTTACGCGCCCACCCGCTACGAAACAGGTCCAGTGCCCATGATCTACGGCGCCGGAAGCATGTTGATACGGCGTGCCACACTCGAACAATATCTCGACGAGCCGTTCCTGCACGAATTTGCCTTCACCGGCGGCGGCGACGAGGAGTTTTTCCACCGCTGCCGCCGCGACGGTCGCAGTTTCGCCTGGGCCGACGAAGCACACGTATTCGAAACCGTGCCGCCGTCGCGGATCACCACCGGGTATTTGCTGCGACGTAAATTCCGATCCGGTGGCGGCGCTACCCGCGTCGAGCGGGAGCTCTTCGGTGCAATTCTCGGCGCCCCGCGGCGCTTTTTCAAAGCGGCGAGCCTGCTCGGCCTCGGTATCCTGTCGCTGCCAATCGCCGCCTTGCGCGGCCGTACCGCCATCATGCGCAGTCTGTTTTTGACGGCGCGCGGCAGTGGCCGGATCGCGGCAGAATTGGGCATTTTGTACGAGGAATATCGCTGACCATGCTGGCACCCCAAGTGCAATTGCAGGCAAATGACCCGAACAGCAGTCCGTTCCCTGAGCGACTGACGGTTTTAGCGTCGCGCTTCATCGCGCGTCACAGCCGCAGCAAAACGCTGCCGTTGAAAAATGCCGGCCCGATCGTCACCTTCACGTTCGACGACGTGCCCGCATCTGCCTGCGAGGTCGGGGTGCGGCTGTTGGAGCGGCACGGCGCTCGCGGAACATTCTACGTCGCCGGGAAGGGTTGCGGTACGGCGGGCACGGGCGGGGCGCCGCGCGCGTCAATCGATCAGCTCAGATCGGTATGGGCAAACGGACACGAGATCGGATGCCACACTTACTCTCATTCCGCGATCCGCTACATCAGCCTAGAAGCACTGGACGCGGAGCTGAAAGATAATCGCGCAGTGCTGCAAGCGATCGACAGCGGCATCGAGCTACGCAATTTCGCCTATCCCTACGGCGACTTTTCCATACGCACCAAACGTCATCTGGAACAATGCTTCGATTCCTGCCGTTCGAGCCACGCCGGCATCAACAGCGGCATGGCGGACCTCGGCTCGCTGCACGCTTGGCCGTTGGAGGATGCCACTATCACTACCGCGAAGATCAGCGAACTTGTTGCCGAAACTGTGCTCACTTCCGGTTGGCTGATCTTTTTCAGTCACGAGGTCGAGGTGACGCCGAACCGGTACGGTGTTTCACCGAAGCTGCTCGATTGGGCGCTACGCGCTGCCAAAGACGCCGGCTGCGCGCTGACCGGCGTTGCCGAAACTCTCAAAGCGCTGAAGGGCGCGGAATTCGACGTGCACAACGGGCAACCCCCGCAGTGAGATGCAGACGCTGATCTTCCGGCCGCGCGCAATCGTCATGACGGAAGGCCGCATCAGGCGCAAACCGGTGCGGCCACCCGCCTATCGTCAACCGGGCTTCGCCGAGCAATTCGATTACGACACGTTGATATTCGATGCTTTCTTCTATCGGCGCAACGAAGTCCTGCTGACGGCGCCGCCGTTTTTAAATTTGTTGCCACTCCTGCGTAAAATGACCATCACCGCGGCTCCCTCGGGACAGAGGTGTGAATTTCGCATCCGCACTCTCGACCGGCATGGGCAGATCCAAATCGATGTTCCGGCCCAAACCAAGAGCCTGGTGGTGTCATCCGAGCTCGGACAATTCCAAATCGAGCCGCAGGCGAATTACTGCGATTTCTTCGCAGGCGGGCGCGTGCTTTTCACGTTATCAAAGAACAACCGGCTGGAATGGATCCAGGATTGGATTCGGTATCATCGTGACATTCATGGCGCTACCGGCGTTCTTATTTACGACAACAAATCGACGACGTACTCGCAGCAAGATTTGCTCGGGGCCATTTCCGAAATCGCCGGTATCGATCGCGCCTGTGTCGTGGATTGGCCGTTCCGCTACGGTCCGCAGGGCTTGGACGCCAAGCGGTTCTGGGATTCAGACTTTTGCCAGTGCGGAGCCTGGGAGCATGCGCGTTGGGCTTTCCTGCAACGCGCACGCAGCGCGATGAATGGAGATGTCGACGAACTCGTCATCTCCGAGGATGGCTCAAGCGTATTCGAAGCCGCCGAGCGATCGCGTCTGGGCATCGTTCGCTACCGCGGTCATTGGGTTCATGGATTCAAGGATCGCACCCGCGTCGCCAGCGAGCAATCGCCGGTTCGCGTCGTGGATTTCGATCATTACCTGCGACATTCGGTGCGCCGCCGTTGGGGTCTGATCCCGGTCCACGCCGATGCCTGCCCGCCGAAATGGACCATCGTGCCGAGCCGATGCCCTCAGGGAGCCCAATGGTCGGCGCACCGGATCAAGGGATGGGCCAAGTCATTCCTGCTCGAACGCAATTTTTCTTTCCGGCACTTTCGCGAGATCGGCGATGGCTGGAAATACGATCGCTCGCTACGCGAAACCTTCAATCCCGAACGATATGCTTTCGATCGCGTGCTGCGCGCAAATTTCGCGGCTGTGCAATGGACGGTCTGACTCATGTGGATGAATCGGAAGGATCGATGAGCCCTAAAGTCGCAGTGGTGATCGCCGCGTACAACGCCGAAGCGTTCATTAAGGAAACACTGGAGAGCGTTTTTGCGCAAACGCTCGCCGACATCGAAATAATCGTCGTAGATGACGGCTCTACCGACGGAACCAGCGATATCTTGCGCCGCTATTCCGACCGGCGCTTGACTGTGATCCACCAAAAAAACGGCGGCGTGAGCGCTGCCCGAAATGCGGGGCTCGCGGCAGTGCGGGCGCCTTACGTGTTCTTTCTCGACGCCGACGACATGCTGGCGCCCAGTGCCCTTTCGAGGATGGCCAGCACGCTCGACCAAAATCCCGATCGTGTCGCCTGTTTCGGGCATCACATCAAGATCGCTGAAAACGGTTCGGACCTGACCACCCGTTCCTATATCCGCTGGAAGCTCCTTCCAGCCGACGGCACGTTGCGTCATCTGATCGCGAAGAACTTCATTTGCGGCGCTATTTGCATCAGAACCGATGCCGCCCGCGAAATCGGCGGCTTCGATTCGGCGCTCGCGCTCGGTGAGGATTGGGAGTTTTGGTGCCGGCTCGCGGTACTTGGCGATTTTGCCGCGATGCCGAACGACATCATCTTGATGTATCGGCAGCGCTTCGATAGCGCCAATTATCGGCTACGAAAATCGCCGCTGCGTCCGAACTATCACGCCTTGGACGTGATCTACTCCAACCCCGAGATTCGTCGGCAGTTTTCTTTTGGCGAGCTGCAGCGCCGGCGGCGGCTGGCCGAGATCGACGCGTTCTGGGCCGGTGCGCGCAACGAGTATATGCAGGGCCGGACGGTGGGTTTCCTGAAATATCTCGCCGTCGGGGCGTACCGGTATCCCGACAGCATCTTGAGGCCGCGACTCGTCTACCTGTTTGTTCAAGGCTTGCGCCAGCCGCACGGCGAGGGCCGGGGCAAGACACGTCAGCGCACCCTGTTCATGGTGACCCCGAGCAAGGAAGCTTGCGCGGTCGAGAACTTCACGCAAAAATTAGTCAGCGCCCTGCAGTCGCGGTATCCCGATCAAGGATACGAAGTGCTGCCGGTCTCGAGTCGTTTGCGCGATCTTCCCTCCATCTTTCGCAGCGTTGCCGATGCGGATTGTATCGTTTTCAATCTTCCGTTGGTTTCCTGGAAGCGAATGCTGCTGACTCCACTAATGCTTTTGTTGTTCGCGAGCATCTCCGGGGTTCGCGTCAATGTTTTTCTGCACGAATGGAGCGGATTGCATTGGCTGCGGCGCATCGCGCTTGCGCCCATCGTGCTGCTGAGCCGAACCATCATTGTGGTTTCGCCATTCATATCCGCGCAGATATCGGGTCATTGGCGGATTTTCGGGATTGGACGGAAGTGCCGACTCGTGCCGCATCCGCCGACCATTATCCGGCCGAACGGCCGGCACCTCACCGAACGGATCTTGCGTGTGCGCGAAGCCGCCAAGAACTGTGATGTCGTCATCGGCTGTTTCGGCTCGATCTACAAGGGCAAGGCCGCGACCGCGTTGCTCGATATTTGTCGATACCTGAATGGTCGCGGGGTCCGCGCTCTGATCGTGTTCATCGGCAGTTTCACGCGATCCCTCGACCATTACGAGCAGGAGTTTTGGGACAAGGTGCATGCCGCGGCGATCGAAGATCAGGTCATCGTCACGGGCTACATTCCAAGCGAAGTTGAGCTCTACACGCTGTTCGAGGAAATCGGGCTATTCCTGTTTCTTTTTCCCGAAGGTCTCACCGCCCGAAGGTCGAGCGTCATTGCCTGCCTCCAATCGGATCGTCCGGTTCTCGTTCCGGCACCGCAGTCGGCAACGGAATTTGACCACCACGAGGGCTTCAAAGCGCTGATCAAGAGCGGAGTTTTGTCGTTCATTCCACCGGGCGCCGGTGTGCAGACAATCGCGGATCAACTTCTTGTGGTTGCGAAACAGAAATCGCGGACCACTTCAGCCATCGATGCGGATGCATGGTGGAATGCCGCGACGGCGGCTACCCGTGCCGCTCTTGCAGAAGGGATTGATCTGCCGTTGATTGCGGCAGCGCAGGAGATCGGATTTAAAGCCTGAGGTGGTTTCCAGAAACACGTGCTGGAATGTTTCGGCTCAGCTCCGAACCGTGTTCAACCAGACAATTATTCCGCTGGTACTTGCCTTGGCCATACAAATGAGCTGAACGTCGAGCGAATGCCGGCGAGGTCGCACATAAGAGCCGCGCAGGCGTAAGCAACGCCGCCGGTGGCGGCCACGCTGATCAGTGCCAACAGGCCATGGTCGCTCAATCCCGCCTTAGCGGCGTAGGTGAACAACGCCATAATGGCGACCGATGCCAAGACGCGAAGCATTCCTGAGGTATTGAACGGCAATTTGAAAGCTCGGCGCGACAGCCAAATGCCGACAAATATACCGAAGCCTTCGGCGATCAGGATAGCCATGGCTGCGCCAGACAAACCAAAGGCGCGCGTCAAGGGAAAGAGCAGTGCGGTATTCGCAGCCAGAATCCAGACGTCATGAACAACCTGCAGCAGCGGCTTTTCCGCAAGCTGGAAACTGACCTGGATATAATACTGGTTGACGGCACCGCAGATGCCGGCAACGGCCAGTATCGGCACCAGCGCGGCGACCGCGGTCCCGAATTCCGGACTCAGCAGCGTCCCGGTTACGACATCGGCGGAAATCGCCAGCCACGCCGCAACGGGCGCGACCACGGCGAGCAATAGTTCGGCGCCTTCCTTCAGGCGCTCGCGCGTCGCCCCCGCTCCACTTTCGGCGAGGCTGCGAAAAGCGATGGGAAACAACGCCGACGAGACGCTGGCGGCGAGAACGCCGATCAGATGGCGGGAGATTTCGGCGGCGAGTCCGTAGTAACCGGCGCCGCTCTGTCCGAGCATAAAAGCGACGCCCAATCGGTCCAGCACGCTGTGCAGCCCGAACGCGAGCGCTCCGAATGTGAACGGTAAGCCATAGCGCATGAACTGGCGTATGTGCTCGAGCGATGCACGCCGCGACAGGGCGCGAGAATTCGTTGCGAAGCTTAGCGCGTTACCGATCCAAAAGCTGGCGGCGACCGCCGCGAGCAGACCGAGCCCGCCGCCGCCAAGCTTGATGACTGCGTAGCCCAACCCGAGACCCGACAGGCTGCGGATCGTGGCAATCGTCATAAACAGGAACGGATGGAACCGCGCTCGTTTGAATTCCTGACTGACCTCAAAGGCGCCGAGTGATACCGAAAGGAACAAGCTTGCCGCCAAAACGCCAGAGCCGATATTCGACGGCGCTACGAACTGAGCGATGAAGAGCACTATCGGCGCCAGGCAAGCAATGACGCCTACCGTCCAGCCATAAGCAACGGTGGCTTCCGGACGCAGATCGATATCGGGGGAACTCGCTTGATAGCGCGAGACCGACTGGCGAACCCAAGTGAAACATAGGGTCGTGGCGAGCGCTGCGATACCAGATCCGACGACGTAAAGCCCGTACTCGGCCGGTGATAAGAGGTGAGTGTAAACGATCAGGGCAAAAAAGCCGACAAACGCCGGCACTGCGTAGCCCAAAAGATAGATCAGGGCGTAGGAACTGATCACAACCCGATACCGTCAGCACATGTCTATAATTTCGAACTCAAACTGGAAGTAAATAATTCTTATTTCACTCCATTTCGTTAACTGCCAATCAGCTTCAGGCCCATCGCAATCTTGTCGCTGAGCTTCTTCTGCGACAGGCAGGTGAACAGGCACAGCGTCTCGCAAGCCAACGTCTCCTTGCGGCGCTGAGCGCCGTCTTTGCCGTGCCAGATCTCGCGCGCCGTCTGCGTTCGCACGTTTCCAATCGACGGAAAATTCCAGCAAACTTCGACGCGCCCGTCGCAGCGGATAAAAAAGTTACGCATTCCGACGCGGCACGGCATGACTTCGCGCGGCGCCTTTTCCCGACGAAAATGGTTCGGCCACAGGTTTAGCAAGAGCTCGCTGTTGAGGATCGGCGCGCCGCCGCGGCGCATCTCGATCAAGCGGTCCTTCACTTCGATTAAATCGTCCAATTCGCCAGGGTCGATCCAAAATTCATCCTTGGCCTCCTCGGTATGCTGCTCCACCGGCTGAAAGTTGACGGCGGTTGCGCCAATATCGCGAGCCCACTCGACCAGCTCCGGAAGCCGGCGAAAGTTCAGTTTGTGAACCACTGCCTTGACGATGATCGGAAAGTCCTGGCCGTAATTTGTCCGCGCACGAGCCACGTTGCCGATGCCGGCAACGATGTCACTCAGTGAATTGGCGATGCCGCGCGAATAATCGTGGATTTCGGCGACATGCGAATCGATCGAGATATTGATGTTGAACGGCTTGGCCGCAACGGTCCGATCCGCAACTTTCTCGTTGCGGAATGCTCCGCCGTTGGTCGTTACGCCCCATTTCAATCCCTGCTCGCCGCAGAAGACGATGAGGTCGATGAAGTCCTTCTTGATATAGGGCTCGCCGCCGGAGAATTCGATGTGAAAATGACCGATGAAGTCCTTGAGATCGAGCAGCGCCCGCTTCCAATCGTCGATCGACATGTCATCGCGGTAATGCGGACGGCGCCAATACTCGCAGTAGCGGCATTTGTAGTTGCAGCGTTCGATAACTTCGCCGTAGATCGCTACCGGCACCGTCATGTCGCGGCCGGTTCGCAGATAAATCTCTTCGGCAATCGCGTTGCGAAAATGATGGACTCCGAGGCGCGTCAGTTCCAGGACATTCACGACTGAAGCTCGCTACTGTTGGATGTCTTTGATTACCATCGTTCCACAACGCACGGCCATTAACGAAGCGATTGCGTGCATAAAGGTTAACTCGACTGAGGGCCGTTCCCTCCTAGCGACCGGCAAAATTTGCGCGCATAAGCCGGCAGCGCGCAGACAACGGAATGCAATCTTTCGAAGAACGAATGCTCTCACGCCGGCGAGCAATCTTGGGTGGCGCAAGCACTGTCGCAGCACTGGCAGGCGGGACTTTCGGCCTTAACCTTGTTCGCGCGGCGCCGGCAAACGCGGCGGCGCATCGCAACCGCCGTATTCCTTTTGGCGCGTGCGTGAATGTTGGCCCGCTGCAGAAAGATGCTGAGTACCGCGCCGCATTTGTGGCCTATTGCCAGCAATTGGTGCCGGAAGGCGGAATGTACTGGTATGACCTGCGCCCGAACCGCGATCAATTCAACTTCGGTATTGCTGATACGATACTGACATTCGCCGACGCCAACGAAATGCCCATGCGCGGTCACACGTTGGTCTGGTATGGCGCGATGCCGGAATGGACGAAGCAGATCAGCAGCGCCGCCGAAGCCGAGCGTGAACTCACTCTTCACATCGAACGGGTCGTATCGCGCTACCGCGGCAAGATCCGGACCTGGCATGTCGTTAACGAACCCATCGACGATCCGGTCGCGGGCAAGCCCGTGGGGCTGCGCCCCTCCGTCTGGTTGCAAAACCTCGGAAGCAAGCACATCGACCTGGCCTTTCGTTTGGCGCATCAGGTCGACCCCTCGGCTGAGCTCCTGCTCAATGAGTTTGGCGTGGAATCCGCGGGGGCTGACGCGGAGGCCAAACGGCAAGCCCTACTCGCGCTTGTTCGCGACCTTTTGGCGCGCGGCGCGCCGTTGCACGGCGTCGGCCTCCAGGGTCACCTGCCAGGCAAGGTCGAGATCGATCGCGATCGCCTATCTCAGCTTGTTTCAGAATTTCGCTCGCTGGGATTGTCCGTGCATGTCACCGAGTTTGACGTGGCCGACGACGAATTGCCGGCGTCGCCGGCGGTGCGGGATGCGATCGTTGCGGCACGGGCCTACGACCTTCTTGAAGCCGTCTTCGCCGCCACGCGCCCTGCCGCAGTGTTCACCTGGGGGATCACCGATCGCTATACCTGGATACCGATGTGGCACAAGCGGGCAGACGGTCTGATCAATCGGCCGCTGCCTTTAGACCAGAATTATCGACCCAAACCGCTGTGGTCCGTGATCGATTATTTCTGCGGGCAGACGGGTTAGCCTTGCCGACGGCCCATTGGGCAGCGATTCATAGCCCGGACTGACCGGTTTCATCTATCTGTCATATAGGGCGGCCAAGTTAGGGCCCTTCCGAGCCAATGAGGGTCCTCCATGAGCGAAGCCGCCGTTCTTCCCGGTTCGATCGAACCTGCAGCCCACAAGGGCCCGGATCTCACGGGTGCCATCAACCCGCTGACCGGCATTCTTTTCGGCGGCCTGATTGCGGCCGTTTTGCTGTTCGTCGCCTACAGCATCTATTCCGATATCGACGCCACCGGTGCGAAGATCACGAGTCTGGCGCCGTTCCTCCTGCTCTTTGTGGCGCTCCTGATCGCGCTCGGCTTCGAGTTCGTCAACGGCTTCCACGACACCGCGAATGCGGTTGCGACCGTCATCTATACCCGGTCGTTGCCGGCGAATTTCGCCGTGGTCTGGTCGGGCCTGTTCGACCTGGCCGGTGTTCTGACGTCCTCCGGCGCCGTCGCCTTTGGCATCATTTCGCTCCTTCCGGTCGAGTTGATCTTGCAGGTCGGCAGCCATGCCGGCTTTGCCATGGTGTTCGCGCTCTTGATCGCCGCGATCATTTGGAATCTCGGAACCTGGGCCTTTGGGCTGCCGGCTTCGAGCTCGCATACGCTCATCGGCTCGATCATCGGTGTCGGCGTCACCAACGCCTTGCTGCATGGCCGCAGCGGCACCTCGGGCGTCGATTGGTCAAAAGCCAAGGAAGTGGGTGAGGCGCTGCTGCTTTCGCCCCTGTTCGGCTTTGCGCTTGCCGCCGTCCTGCTGTTGTTGCTCAGAGCCATCATCCGCATTCCGGCGCTCTACGCCGAGCCGAAGGGTAACCAGCCGCCGCCATGGTGGATCCGCGGCATCCTGATCCTGACCTGCACCCTTGTCAGCTTCTTCCACGGCTCCAACGACGGCCAGAAGGGCATGGGCCTGATCATGCTCATTCTGATCGGCACCGTGCCGACCGCCTACGCGCTCAATCGCGCCCTGCCCGATGTTCAGCTGAAAACCTTCGCGGAGCGGTCGCTGGCCGCCAGCGCCGTAATCGAGCAGAAGGCTGCGGGATACAGCGTGCTCGGCAATCCGCGTCCGGCGGTGACCGACTATGTCGCGAGCCACAGCCTCAATGAAGGGACCTATCCGTCGCTGGCGGTCCTGGTGCGCGA
>Ga0187784_10001765_pt1 | contig 17248 bp, 15 predicted proteins | sample 1015_SJ02_MP15_2_FD_132964 | JGI IMG/M metagenome (GOLD analysis project Ga0187784, IMG submission 132964) | Tropical peat soil microbial communities from peatlands in Department of Meta, Colombia - 1015_SJ02_MP15_20_MG | ecosystem: Environmental > Terrestrial > Soil > Wetlands > Peat | place...
CAGAACCCGTCGGTGGGTAGTATGAAGATGAGAAAGAGAAACAACAGTGCGAAAGCTAGGTTGGTGCCCGGGCCAGCTGCGGATATCACCGCGTTGTCCCTCTTCTCACTTCTTTGAGTAGCATATCCGTAGGACAGCAGCCCTGCCGCGGGCGCTATGTAGACGGCGCCGGGGGCTCCGAAGAGGAACTGGCCCTGAGAGACTATGGCTGTGACCAGCGCGAGTGCGATTCCCCAGGTCCAGATCTTGAAGTGAGCGATGTATCCGCGCCCCATCGCCACAAACTTGTGCCCCATTTCATGGAGTACGAATCCGGTCGCCGTTGCGATGAAGGCGGCGGCAATGTAGTCAAGGTTGCCGGTTCCCGAAAACAGGCTCTCGATGTCGGTGACGGAGAGCGCTAGGGAGAGGGCGACCCAAGCGATTACGATTTGGGCTGCCTCCCCGGGAGCGAAGGCCGAACTTCGTTCTTGTGCGAACTCCGAGACCAATGTTAACACACCTAATCATGCAACGGCTTAGGCGCGTATTTGACCCGGACGTATCAATAGTAGCCAGATGCAATCAAGGCCGCGGACTGGTGTCCTGGCCTACACTTCGAAGGTGACGGAGTCCCTGAGCTGTGTTAATTTGATCTGTTTACCGGCCGTCTTGAAAAGAGAGTCCAGAAAGCTAGCCAGGAGCAGGCTTCCTTTCGGGCCGTTATCGTGGGTCATCGTGACCGAAATCTTTCCTCCATGTGAGATCTCGGTGTAGTCGGCCAGACCTGAGTAGGTTCCCATCCGTTTCAGCCAGTCGAGTATGCCTGCAACCGTAAGTTCACCTGTCATCGACATGACCATGCCGGGGAGTATGCCGGGTCCCAGTGATTTGCCAGCCTCAGCGAGCACTTCGTCCGGAGCGGCGTTGAGCAATTGGACATACAACGGCGAGACAACCTTGAGAAGTCCGTACTTCTTGAGGTACCGGTCGTGCTCAGCGTAGGCTAGAAGGATCTGGTTGGCGATCGTGTTGAGGCTCGCGTTCTGCTTCTTCGCATCTTCTTGGAGCGCCTTGTAGGCGACTTCGCTTATCCTCAGTGACAGCGTAACAGTCCGCTCCTTTGCAGACAACTCGCTTGAGCGCCAACCCGGCTCATAAAAGTGCTTGGCCACTTCGGGTGTATGAGCAGTAGGGCAGGATTGACTGCACTCCGCTACGATTGGTGGCTGATGATACGTCCAGGTCATATACGATTGGATGGGTGCGGGAGTTTGGGGGTGAAAAAAGAACATGGAAACGGAGACAGTAAAACTGCCTGACTGGGCGCGTGCCCTCGGAGTCTTCGTGGGTATACTATCGATCATTGCAGGATTCCTCGTCCTAATCTTTCCGGGCCTCGGTGTCCTCACTGTCGTCTACCTAGTCGCGTTCGCGCTGATCATGCTAGGCGTCGAAAGGCTCGCCATGGGGATCACCGGACATGCCTACAGACTCAAGATGACGGCCCCGACGCCGAACCAGACTACCACGAACTAAGGTCATCCCGAACTGCGGGAATGACACGGCCACCGCCCGGCAGAAGCGCGCCTGCCGGACTGGCTCTTGTCTTCGTCTGTGTTTTCTTTGGATTCTCAATTGCCTAGTTTTTCTCCTGGTTCAAATCCGACCAAACTGTGATGGAATTACCTAAGAGGTCGTGAAAGATGGACCTCCAAATAGCCGGAATCAAGCTCCCTTTGCCAATTAGAGGCTAATTCAAGTGGACCGGGGGGGACTCGAACCCCCGACCTCCCCCAGTCTGGGTTTCCTTGCCAAGGGGCTGGACGGTCTTGGACCCGTATCCTACCAGACTAGACTACCGGCCCGGATGAGAAGGCCCTCTGACTCTTCCTTAATACTCTTTGATTATCCCAACGATAAGGGTCGGGCTGTTTTGAAAGACCTCCCTGAGGCGGCTGTGCAGATATTGGCCTGAAAGTGCTATCAAAGGGATGACTGGACATCTCGCTCTGAGTCCGTGGACGCATTTCAACTCCTGACTTCATAGGGGGCGTTCTCGCTTCTGGAAATCGTCTCCCCGCTTGAAATAGAGAAACGGGCATTTGCTCCATGATCTAGGATGGAGGTGGTCCAGAAGGGCGAAGGGCCGCTGCTCGGCTGGCACGATCCTGACGAACAGAGGAAGTGGATCCAGGCCAACAAGCCCAGGCGAATGACAGACAAAAGGATGGAGCTCGGAACGGCGGTCTCCAAGTTCGTGAGGGACGGGGACCTCCTCGCGATGGGAGGGTTCGGCCACGTCCGTGTCTCGATGGCGTCCATCTACGAAATGATTAGGCAGAAGAAGAGTAACATCACGCTTTCAGGGAAGACAGCGACCCACGACTGCGACCTGCTCCTCTCCTCGGGGGTCGTGAACAGGATTGAGGTCGCGTACTCTTTCGGCCACGAACTGAGGGGTCTCTCCCCAGCCTCCCGCAGAATGGTTGAGCAGGGGCGCGTTGAGGTCCTCGGAGAGGTGTCCAATGCCGGAATCCAGTGGCGATTCAAAGCTGCGGCCATGGGGCTCCCCTTCCTCCCTGCCCGGGTAATGCTCGGTTCAGAGACGTTCACGAGGAGCTCCAGTCTTGTTACCAAGGACCCTTTTAGCGGTAAGAACATACTCCTCGTACCCGCCTGCTACCCCGACGTGTCGTTCATCCACGTCCACAGGTGCGACCGGTTCGGAAACTCCCAGATAGACGGGGTGAGCATCATGGACTGCGACCTTGCCAGGGCCGCACGGAGGCTTGTAGTGACCACCGAGAGGGTAGTAGATGACGATGTTATCAGGAACGAGCCTTCGAAGACGATGATCCCGTTCTACTGCGTTGACGCCGTGGTGGAAGTCCCCTACGGCTCCCACCCCGCCAATATGCCCTTCCTCTACTACTCAGACGAGGAACACATTGGAGAATGGCTGAAGGTCTCCAGGACAGATGTGGGAACTGAACAGTACTTCCAGAAGTATGTCCGCGGCGTGAAGAGCTTCAAGGGATACCTCGAACTTATCGGAGGTCAGGAGAAAATGGACAGGCTAAAGGAAATCGAGGTGCTGAAGGCGAAGACGACGGCGCCCTGGGCGGAGTGATACGATTTGCAGAAGCAGTCCTTCTCTCCCGTGGAACAGATGGCCTCGGTCACCTCGAAAATCATTGAGGACGGGGCAACTGTGCTCACAGGCTCTGGCCTGCCCATGATAGCTATGGCACTCGCTCTGCGGACCAGGACGCCCAACGTCACAATCATATTCGAGGCGGGCGGAATCGCTCCTCAGATTCCTGTTCTCCCCATTTCCGTCAGCGACTCGCGGACATTTCACAGGGCGATAATGGCGACAAGCCTCGACTGCGTGATGAGTACAGCCCAGCAGGGGTACGTCGATTACGGCATGCTCGGCGCCGCCCAGATAGACATGTATGGGAACATAAACACAACCGCCATCGGTCCCTACCGGAGACCCAAGGCGAGACTTCCGGGAAGCGGCGGCGGGAACGATGTCGGATCGCTCTGCTGGAAGACGATTATCATCATGCAGCAGGACAGAAAGCGCTTCTCCCGCAAACTTGACTTTCTCACTACTCCTGGATATCTCGACGGGCCCGGCGCCCGGGAACGGGCCGGGCTCCCCGAAGGGACGGGGCCCTATCGCGTGGTTACCCAGCTTGGAGTCATGGGTTTCGACGATGCCACAAAGCGGATGAAGCTTCTTGCGGTCCATCCAGGCGTTTCGGTCGAGGATGTAAGAGCGAATGCGGAATTCGACCTGATTATCCCTTCGGATGTCTCCGTGACAGGCCTCCCAACCCCAGAGGAGATCAGGCTGCTTCACGAGGAGATAGATCCTTCTCATTTCGTCATCAGGTAACTCCTCCGTCCCTCCCACTCAAGGCTTATCTGCCGACTTTCAGCGCATTCAATCATGTCTGTGCCTTTCGAGACCTTCAGCCAGCTCGACATCAGAGTTGGCAAGGTGATCGAGGTCGAGGAAATGCCCCAGGCCAGGAAGCCCATGTTCAGGCTGAGGATTGATTTCGGAGATGGCGCTCCGAAGCAGTGTGTCGCCGGGATCAAGACGTCCTATACCAAAGAGCAGCTTATCGGGAAGATCGTGGTCGCGGTAGTGAACCTCCCGCCCAAGTCCGTGGTGGGTGTCATCTCTGAGTGCATGATGCTTGCTGCCCTCGACGACGGCGGCGCTTCTCTCTTGTCGCCCGACAAGGAGCTCCCCCTCGGCACCAAGGTCGGCTGAGGATTCTCAGCAACCTTTTAACCTCCAGAAAAAGCGAGCCGAAACGAGCGGTGGTCGTCTAGCCTGGTCCAGGACAGTAGCCTGCCACGCTACTAACTCGGGAAGTCATGCAAATGACTCGAGAATTCAAATCCCGGCCACCGCATTTATGATTTGAACTCAATTGGGTTCAAGGATGTTAAACCTACGGAGTGCTCTTAGCCATGTGGAAGGGGCCAGTTCGTGGCCATCAGTTCGGCTCGCAGGCCCGACGAGAAACGCACTGGAAACGGTTCGAAAGGTGATGTCACGGGCCGATTCCTCAATGATCCAAACTCGTTGTCTCCGGGACGACGGGAACCCGAAACGCCCCCGAGTTGGTCCCGAATCCGGGTTCATTCCTCAGAGGGCTACGAATTCGGAAAGCGGACTCGCCGAAGGGACATGGAGCTAGATTGCAGTGACGCCTTTCAGACCTTTTAGGTCGTCGTCGCTCGTATAGAGTTCGGCGGAGTTCTGGCGGGCGGTGGCGTAGATCAGAGCATCCGCCATGTGCAAACTATGTTCCAGGCTGTAATCTGCGGCCTCCAGGGTCAGTGTTTGGTCGGCGGGCACTACTTTAGTCTGGCTCAACGCTGCTATTGCCTCGAGGGCGGTTTCCTCGCCTTTGATCCTTTTCACCTTCTTGTAGACCTCGTAGAGTATCACCACGGAAGTCACGAGTTCCTGAGGCTTGGTTGAGTCGATAATCTTGTTGTACGCTGAAGCCTTGGGGCCATCCGTGAACCTCTCTACCCATCCGTAACTGTCGACGCTGATCAACTTAATCCGTTTCGTCCCGAAGGCCCTTCGTGTCGAGGTCAGGAATCATCCCCTTTGTCTCCTTCAAGGGACGCACTGGGACGTACTGTAGAATCCCATGCTTCGCTATGGCGACCATCCTGTCTCCAGGCTTTATGTGGGCTTCCCGTCGCAGCTTTTCAGGTATCACAACCTGATACTTCTTTGACACTTTCACCGTCTCCATCGTTACCCCATCTGTTTAACGATATGCCTATCGATATAAATGTTCCCAAGCACGTGGCAACTTATCTTCGGGAGATGACTGAAACTAGCCACTTGAAGTGCAGGTGAGAAGCGAACTCATTTCAAGTTCCGCGGGCCCGACGGGACTCGTAACGTAAATGTGGTATGAATGGAACCGAATTCGAAAGAAGACCAGGGACCTTTCCTGGTGCGGCCCGCACAGTTTACTATTTTTTCAAGCCAGCCGACCGACCAACGAGCAAGCAAACAAGCGGCACTAAGCAGAGCTAGGCGCAGACGCGAGTTAGGCTTGGGGAAGGGGGTGTGGGGGATAGGGCTACCTAGCCGCGGTTAGGCGCGGGTAGGCAGACGTGCGGAGCGATTTTGGTGGGGTTGGACGAGGTTGTTGCATCATACAACCGAGAAATACAGAAAGACTGTCTGCCCCCATTCATCTGCCACCAATAGCGTATACAAGCCCGGAGTGAACGTGTGTTGGGCCTCTGGGCCGACTTCTGGATAGTTGTAGGTTATTCCCTCGCATGGTGGATTGGGGCATCCTGTGTAGGAGGTGTAGATATCGTTGGTCTCTGAACTGTTCAGAGGATATGCCCAGTAGCCGTCCACCGAGAAACTAGTGCTAAGATTCCACGATGTATGGTTCGGGGAGCAAGTTTCTACGCAGAAGTTGCCGGTAGTTGTTACGTTGCTGCTCATGGGCGGGAATGATATATAGAGAACGCTCCCGCCTTCGGCACAGAAGATTGCCGGGTAGTATGAGTTGGCCGCAGCCGCTTGGAACTCACCGTAGCTGTAGTTCCCTTTGATTATCATGAACTCGACCGGCTCCATTCCTGTGCAACCGTCCCACATGGCGACCGGAAAGCCGTCGATTTTCCATGCCGACGAACTGTTGGTTATCGCAGTAATGTTGAGTGCCCTTGGAAGGCTATTGTAGAGCGAGATTGAGATTCCGAGCGTCTCGCCCGCACGGATTGTGTTTGAACTGATATTGGTGGTGAGAATCAATCCCTGAGCCGAGGAAGAACTTGAAACCGTCGGCGTTGTCTTGGCGGTCTGCTGGCTGACGAAGTAACCAACGCCGAGACTCACTGCGACCAGCACGATAACCACAACTGCGAGGATTTCGGTCTTCATGGGGGATTACCATTGGCCATCGGAATGGGGCCGCAATACCAACCGAAAGATGTTGCATTGTGTGTGGGAATGATGCTGCCTATCTGAATCTGGCTGTTCCAGAATGCCCCGCATCCAACGAGATAATGGGAAGGAGAGACCGTCACGCTCCAGCTTATACTTTCATTCAAAGTGCATGGAGAAACAAGATAGCACTCCGGATAGTTAGGTACGACATACCGGCGGCTGCCACTCATCATAGAGACAGGGGCGAAGAAGAATAGCGAGATACCTGCTGCGAGAATGAGAATCACCGCTATCAGGGTTTTCCTCTTCAATCCAAGCCGTGAGAAGGGAACCCCGTCTATATACTGCTACTCATGAGAACAGCCAGCACCTATCTTGTCTGTAGAAGATAGTGGTCAGATGCAGTTGGCGAAGTTGTGGGTCAACCAAACGAACCGTCCGAGGTGACTGTGCGCTCGTTGGCATAACCAGCGAGATACCCCGCGAGGAGCGATATCTCCAAGAACGGTTCGGGGAGGAATACAGCCGCTACAGGGCCAGCGTGCGGCGCTGGATTTGAACCAAATCAGGTGCGCGAACCAGCTACGGCCATCAAGATTTGAACTCTGTTACGTACGCTCTGCCCCTCCCCAGAATCTCAGGTCACTCCCAAACTAGCCACTTTGGCAAGGCTTGACCGATGGGGGCCACACTGTGCGGGTAATTTATTTTTGGTCAGCCGACGACCCTTCTGAACTGGTACAGAGCAAAGGCGAACGTCAACAGAGCAATGACCCCGGTTAGCAGGTACCCATCCGCCAGCGTCGTGAGGTTGAGCCCGCCGGACACAAGTTCCCGCACGACGTTCGAGATGTAGGTGACCGGGTTGTAGTTGGAAGCGGTCTGCGCCCAATCAGGAAGGAACGAGGAGGGAAACATCGCGGTGCTCAAGAAAAGCAGCGGCAGGTAGAGGAACCCGGAAACGGCGGAGAGCGTTTCAGTCTTCCTGGTCGCCATCCCGACAGCCAGGAACAATCCTGAGAAGGCAACCTCGAAGAACGCTGCCGTCACCAGGATCAACAGGACCCCGGGCACCCCCGTAGCGATGGTTACCCCCATAACGACCGCCGCTGCAATCGTAATCAGAGCCTCCGCAACTACGAGAGTCACGTCCGTGAGAACCCTCCCAAGCAGAATCGCCGACCTCGCAGTCTGAGTCAGGAGCATCTTAGACAGAAAACCAGAATTCATGTCGTTCACGATGGAGACGCCGCTCTGGGGCGAGGTTATGAGGGCGCAGAACACGACGATCCCTGGTGTGAGGTAGGCGACGTAGCCCCCCGCTTCGTTTGGTATGAACTCGCCCAGTTTCGTGAACATCTGGGAAAACAGAACAAGGAAGGCCAGTGGCTCGATCAGGTACGTGGCGAGCAAGGTCGGGTTCTGGACCATCTTCGTCAGGCCCCTCTGGAACAGCGATTGCGTGTCGTAAAGTAGGGTCAAGCCACCAACTCACATGAGGAACGGGTCGGTTTCCTTCCGTTGTAGGTCGTCCGACCTGATTCGCCGGCCGGTCGCCCGCAGGAACACGTCGTCCAGCGTAGGGGATGAGATGCTCAGAAATGACGGACGGATGCCGTTTCGGTCGAGGGCGGTTATGACGTCGGGCACAATCTGGCCGGCGTTTTCGGCGTGAGCCGTTACCCCTCCGTCCGATTCGAGGACACTGGACACCCCCTGAACCGTCTTTAGGACCTCCCCGGCCCTCCTTCTTAGCGAAGGGTCGAGAGTCAGGCTTATCGTGTCTTCGCCCACGGCCTTCTTGAGCTCGGAGGGGCTGCCCCCCGCTATCAGCTTCCCATGGTCGATGATCGCGAGCTGGTGGCAGAGACGATCGGCCTCCTCCAGATACTGGGTGGTCAGGAAGATCGTGATCCCGTGGCTCTTGTTCAGGTCTTCGAGGTACTCCCAGATCGCTGTACGCGACTGTGCGTCGAGCCCCGTGGTCGGCTCGTCGAGAAAGAGGAGCCTCGGGCTGTGTACAAGCGCGGATGCGAGGTCGAGCCTTTTCCTCATTCCGCCCGAGTAACGGCCCGCAGGCTTGTCCGCGACCTCGTCGAGTTGGACCAGCTTCAGCAGCTCTTCGACCCGACCGTCAAGGGTCTGCCCATGAAGCTGCTGCAGGCGTCCCTGCAGGCGCAGGTTCTGTCTTCCGGTGAGGTCTACGTCAAGACTCGTCTCCTGGTTGAGGACGCCGATTGACTTGCGGATCTCTGTAGGGGATTTGTCGATGTCGAGGCCAGCCACTCTGACCGACCCGGAAGTCTTCCTCAGGAGCGTGGTCAGGGTCTTAATGGTGGTGCTCTTTCCCGCGCCGTTTGGCCCTAAGAACCCGAAGAACTCCCCATCCTTGACGTTGAACGAAATGTCCTCGACCGCCCTGGTCCCGTCTTGGTAGACCACGACCAAGTGGCCAACGGCGATTATGTCCTCCATCTGCGGTCCCTGCAAGCCGAGAAGTCGTACTTGAGTTTGCCCCTGAGGACTCTTTCTTGACGCCCCAAGGGTCTCCTGCCTTTCTGACAACATTCCTGTGCCATGCCTCGAAGGCCTGTCTTCTCTTGGCGGCAGATATTGACCTCACCTTGGGACAAAGGCCGTGGGAACCTGGCTGTTTTCTCCAGGGGTCGCGCAAAGGGCGCGGGATTAGGCTGATTATCTGAGGGGATCCAACCGGATTCGAACCCAGGATGGTGATTTGAACCCAATTAGGTGTGCGAAACCGGCCACCGCATTTATGATTTGAAATTAGTTGGGAACGTTAACGCAGCAGCCACCACAAAACCCCCGGTTTGGACTCTACTCGAGGGTGGGCACATGAAGGTACAATAAGCTATCGAGGGTTGGGGTACGTCTTTGGAATCCCTCACGAAGGGAAGGTGATTGGGAAGATACTTGGAGATATTAGCGAAGATGAGACTCACCATGGAAGACCGCCTTTGCAAGAAGGAGCGGGGTTGGAGCTGATGTCATTGTGAAGGCCATTGTTCGAACGAGATACGGACCTCCAGACGTCATCGAGGTGAAGGACTTCGACAAGCCGACTCCCACCGACAATGAGGTTCTGGTGAAGGCTCATGCCGCTTCCCTGAACAAAGCTGATCTGTTTGATCTCCATCCACCTTTCGTCATCCGCATGGTCATGGGAGGAGGAGTCCTAAAACCGAAAGACCGTTCGCTCGGCAGGGACTTGTCCGGGAGCGTGGAACTCGTTGGCAGAGCCGTGACCCGGTTCAAGCCTGGTGATGAGGTGTTCGGAACAGGCCCGGGCGCTCTCGCTGAGTATGCGGTGGCCCGGGAAGACCGATTGACGCTGAAACCCCCTGGCGTTTCATTCGAGGATTGCGCCGCCACTCCCGTAGCTGGGGTAACTGCCCTGCAGGGTCTCCGCAAGGGACAGATCAAGGCGGGCCAGAAAGTTCTGATCGACGGAGCTTCTGGGGGAGTGGGCACCTTCACCCTCCAAATAGCCAAGTCGTTTGGAACAAAGGTCACTGCTGTCTGCAGCGCGCCGAACATAGACAGCGCCCGAGCCATGGGAGCAGACCAAGTAATCGATTATTCGAAGGAGGACTTTACAAAGACCGGTCAGACCTACGATCTCATAGCGGGAGTCAACGGATTCCATTCCGTGCCTGCCATCCGGCGATCCCTTGCCCCGGGAGGGGCCTTCGTCTTGCTCGGAAGTTCCAAGGCCCTGACCGGGCTACTCCAGGTTGCTTTGTTGGGCCGATTGGCCTCGGGGTCGGGCAAGAGGATCGGTTTCATGGGCATTGCGAAAATCGTCCCTGAGGACCTGGCCACCCTCGGCGAACTCATGGGCTCAGGAAAATTGAAACCATTCATTGACAGGCGGTACCCCCTGTCCGAAGCTGCCGAGGCCTTCCAATACCTGCAAGAGGGGCACGCTCGAGGCAAGGTCGTGGTCAAGGTGGCCGACTGAGGTGGGGAGCGATTGTGTTCAGACACGATAGGCACAGGGAGCAAGGTGTGTCATTCTGTTGAGCTATCTTGCGGTTGCGGCACTCTGCTCTCAGAGCAAGACCCTGTGATTTCGGAGGGCTTCTGCCTGCCAGGCGCTCATCCCCTCCGAGGGTTTTAACTCAATTAGCTGTGCGAACTGGCTTCCGCACTATTCCCGGCCAGAGAGATCCCTCGATCTATGATCGATTCGCCCATTTCATACGCCAGTAATTCATGTGAGCCTTTTATGAGCCGCCCAACGGGGTTGGACCAATGGTCTTAGTGGTCGACGGACGATCATTGACGATCGAATCCGCCATGGAAGTAGCCGAACACGGGGCCGTCGTCAGGGCGAGCCCCCAGAGCCTGAAACAGATGGAGAGGTTCAGGGCCCAGCTTGAACAGAAGCTCGCCCGAGGTGAGGTGGTTTATGGAGTCAACACTGGCTTTGGCTCTCTCGCTGACAAGGTCGTCCGGCCCGAGCATATAGACGAGCTCCAGCTCAACCTGATCAGGAGCCACTCGGCTGGGGTCGGCTCGCCGATGCCTCAGGAGATTGTAAGGGCAGCCATGCTCATGCGTCTGAACAGCTTGCTTAACGGCAACAGTGCCGCCAGGAAGGAGGTTGCAGAACTCATGGTGGGAATGCTCAACAAGGGAGTTACGCCTCTCGTCCCTGAGTACGGCTCGCTTGGCGCGTCAGGGGACTTGGTTCCGTCGGCGCACATGGCCCTAACGATGGTGGGGGAAGGGAAGGCATACCGCAGAGGAAAGTTGGCTGATTCCGCGCGGGCCCTCTCCACCTCTAAACTGAGGCCCATAGTACTTCACGCGAAGGAGGGCCTGTCGCTGATCAACGGCACGGCCTTCACGACGGCTCTTGGGTGCGCAGCTGTGAACAGGGGCGAAATCCTTCTGGCCGCCGCCAATTCCACTCTTGCGGTCACGGCCGAGGTACTGGGCGCATGCTCGCAGTCCTTTGACGAGAAGCTCATTGGAGTGAAACTCGATCCTGGCCAGGACCAGGTCGCGAGGCAAATCCGAGGGCTGGTAAAGGGAAGCCGCAGAATTAGGTCGGAGCCCGTGCCCCAGGATCCCTACTCGATACGTTGCGCCCCGCAGGTCCACGGTTCACTGGTGGACGCACTCACCTTCGCCCGGAGAATCGTCGTCAACGAGATGAATTCGGTGTCAGACAACCCAGTTCTGCACGAAGACGGTTCTGTGCTTCATGGTGGGAACTTCCATGCCCAGCCCGTCGCCATGTCCCTTGACCTCCTTTCCCTGGCGCTCTCTTACCTCGGGATGATTTCCTTGGCGCGGATCCAGTACCTACTCAAGAGGACACCCCCCGAGTCCAAGTATATGGCTAGCAAGCCTGGCCTTGAGTCAGGCCTGATGATCTTGGAGTACACGGCGACAGCTCTGACTTCGGACAACTCGGCACTTATGTACCCGGCTTCGTCCTATCCCGCGAGCGTCTCTGGAGGGATCGAGGACCATGCGAGCCATGGAGTGAACGCCGGAATGAAGACCATGAAGATCGCGAGCAATGTATCCCGCATCCTATCCATAGAGCTAATCTGTGCTTCAAACATCCTCGGGTCCAACGAAAGTGGAATCTCTGACCATGCCAAGAACGTGTACGCTTTCGTCAGGTCGGTCTCTCCGCTCCTCAGGGCAGACAGATCACAAGGGAACGAGATCGAAGCCCTCGCAAAGGAAACACTAGCTGGGAAGCTCCCCTAGCGAGTCCTGTCAACGGAGTCTCGGGAAAGCCTAAAAGCTCAAAACATCTGATTCGCCCCTACGATTAGTTTCCTGGATGAGGCGACGGAGCTGGAAGACTACCTCATCAGAATCAGGCGAAAGATTCACGCCAACCCTGAACTCGCCTTCCGTGAGCGGGAAACCGCCGCTTTGGTCGCAAGTGAGCTGAGACACGACGGCATACTTGTGAAGACCGGGGTCGGAGGAACAGGAGTGGTGGGGGTCCTTGAAGGAGGTGGACCCGGTTATACGGTGGCCCTCCGCGCTGACATGGACGCCCTCCCCCTTCAGGAGCTTACTGGCGAGGAGTTCGCGTCCAAGTCCAAAGGGATCATGCACGCATGCGGACATGACAGCCACGTCGCTATGCTTCTTGGGGCAGCCAGAATCCTCGCCAAACATCGAGCCAACTTGAAGGGCGCCGTGAAGTTCCTCTTTCAACCAGCCGAGGAAGCCGCAGAGAGAGGAGGAGGGGCAAAGCCGATGATTGAAGCCGGTGTGTTGGAGAAACCAAGGGTCGACTATGTCTTCGGCCTCCACATCTTCTCCAACTTCCCTTCCCGGACGTTCGCTCTTAGACCTGGTTCTATCATGGCCGCGTCAGGCACGTTCAGAATCAGAGTCCTCGGCAGGGGCGGCCACGGCTCAGCCCCTCACCAAACCATCGATCCCATCTTCGTGGCAGCCCAGCTGATATCTGCCCTGCAAGGGATTAGGAGCAGGATGATCGATCCCATTGAACCTTCGGTGGTCTCCGTCTGTTCCGTTCACTCCGGCACAAGGAACAACATAATCCCGGACGACGCGGTCCTGGAGGGGACCATGCGAACGGTCGACGAAGCCACGAAGAGGAGAGTCGCCTCCCTCATAAGGCGAATCTCCTACTCGGTTTGCAAGACATTCGGGGCCCGATGCGAGGTCGAGATAGAGGATGCCTACCCGGTGACCGTCAACGACCCTGCGGTGGAGGGGGAGGTATTCAGGCTCCTCAGCACGATCCCTGGTACGAAAACGGTGGAGATTCCCCCGCTCCTAGTCGCTGAAGACTTCTCCTACTTCCTCAGGAAGGCCCCAGGAACCTACTACTTCCTAGGGACACGCAACGAGATCAAGGGGTGTGTAAGCCCCAACCACAGCTCGAGGTTCAAGGTCGACGAGGACGTCATGAAGTACGGCTCGTCCTCCCTCGCCCTTCTCGCTTTCGAGTTCGCTGGCCGAGGCGTTCGCTAGGAGGTTCTCCTCCCCTTCTCGGCTACAAGCTCCCCGTTCTTGTACACTCTGTCTGCCAGATTGACGCCGTAGTGATACGCGAAGTGCTTGTGGTTAGGCGCGTCGAAGACCACGATGTCCGCCCGTTTCCCTACCTCCAGGCTCCCAACTCTGTCCGCCCTGTCGATCGAATGTGCCGCGTTTATGGTAGCGGCGACCAGTGATTCCGCACAGGTCATCTTCATACGGAGGGTGGCTATGCTCATCATCATCTGCATCGACTCGCACATGTCGGCCGCGCTCAGGTCCGTCCCAAGCGCGACAGGAAGCCCCGCGTCGATTATCCCTCTCGCGTCTGCGTAGGTGCCCAGATATGCGAAAGGAGTCGTCGGTAGAAACGTCCCCATCACCCCATTTGCCACCAGATCTCTAATCTCTTCCTTCGGAGTGAATATCAGATGGTCGGCTGAGACAACCTTCAGCTCGCTCCCTAGCCTGGCTCCCCCGCTGTGCGCGAGCCAGTCAGCGTGTATCCTGAGTTTCATCCCGAGCGTTCGTCCTGCCTGCAGTATCCGTCTGGTCTGTTCTAGGTTGAAGTAGCCGTTTTCGCAGAACACGTCGCAATACTCTGCCAGCCTCCGTTCCGCTATTTCCGGGAGCCACCTTCCGACAATGTCGTCCGTCAGCTCGTCCACTCTGTTCTCGAACCCGAACGGAATCCCCTGTGCCAGGAATGTCGGGACGATGCCCATTGGGTGTGTCTTCGCCAGCTTTGCAATTATCTCAAGCTGCCTAATTTCGCCCTCGAAGGTCATCTCGTATCCGCTCTTGGCTTCGATGGTCGTCGTCCCGTAGGCAAGCATCCTGTCAAGGATCCCCTCCGTTTTCTCCGTCAGTTCCTCGGTTGAGGCCTCTCCCGTCTTGCGGAGCGTTGTGGGCATCCCCCCTCCTTTCCTCTTGATCTCCAAGTAGGGGATGCCCTTGACTGCCATATCCTCGAGTTCTCCCTCTCTCGAACCAGCGAAGACAAGGTGGACGTGGGGGTCGATGAGCCCCGGTGTGACCAGCTTTCCGCTCACATCTACGACCTCGTAGCCGCGGCCAATCTTGTCAAGTACTTCCGACGTTCTCCCCACGGCGACTATCCTGCCGTCAGCGACTGCCACTGCACCATCATTGATGAGCCCAAGATCGTTCATCCCGGCTCTGATTCTAGGCCCCACCTTTTCTCCACCAAGCGTGGCCAGTTCCCCGGCGTGCACGAGGACGAACCTTGGGCCTGGTGAGATTCTTCCTGCTTTCGTTCTAGACGCCAAGGTACTTCTTCCGCTCCCACTCGTGGACGGTCGTGTTGAAGTCCGTCCACTCCTTTCTCTTTGTCTCCAGGAACTTCTCGCAGAACTTCTTCCCAAGGCTCTCGCGCAGGTACCTGTCCCTCGCGAGCTCGTCCAGGGCCTCCCCGAGGTTAGCCGGGAGGACACCTATTCCCTTAGCTGTCCTCTCCTCCTCGGTCATATGGTAGACGTCCTCTTCTGTGGGGTGTGGTGGCTCGATGCTCCTCCTGAGGCCATCCAAGCCTGCAGCCAGGATACCGGCGTAGGCAACGTAGAAGTTGCACGACCCGTCGGTAGGCCTGTACTCCACCCTGGAGTGCATGCCCTTTCCCGGAGGGATTCTGAGGAGGACTGACCGGTTGTATCTCGCCCACGAAAGATACACAGGGGCCTCCCACCCTGGGACCAACCTCTTGTACGAGTTGACCGATGGGTTCGTTAGGGCGGCGAGTCCTTTGGCGTGAGCCAGTACCCCTCCGATGAAGTGCAACGCCGCCTTGCTGACACCATATTTCCCCCTCTCGTCATAGAACAGGTTGGTTCTCTTGCGCTCGTCAGTTACACTGACATGAGTGTGAAGCCCCGCGCCGTAGCCATCGTGGAAGGGCTTGGGCATGAAGGATGCGATGAGCCCGTTGCGTGCCGCTGTCATCTTTACCACTAGCTTCACGAGGTAGACGGTATCAGCCATCCGAAGCGCTTCGGCGTACTGAAGGTTCAGCTCGTACTTACCAGGCGGGACCTCGTGATGGTGCTTTTCGACGACCACTCCTGATTCTTTCAGGTTCCGGACGATTTCGAGCCTGACATCGATGCCCTGGTCCGCAGGGGGGCTCGAGAGGTATCCCCCTTCATCCTGTCTTCGCAGGTTCCCCGTCTGGTCCCTTGAAAAGAGAAAGTACTCGATTTCACTACAAGCGTTGTAAGTGGCACCTGCTCCGAGGACACTCCTGGACTCGTCGATTACCCTCCTTAGAACGTACCTGGGGTCGATTTCGAAGGGCCGATCCGAGTCTGGTTCGTAGATGTTGCACATCATTCTCCCTACTCGCGACTCGAAGAGGCCGGACGGCAGGGCCGTTAGCGTGTCAGTGTCGGGGACCAGCTTGAGGTCGCTTCCGCTTATGTCCACCATGTCAACGGAGGAGCCGTCCATGTGTATTCCCTCACTTGCGGCCTTAGAGACAAGGTGCGCAGGCACCCAGAGGGAGTGCAATCCTCCGGAGAGATCGGTGAACTGTAGTGCTACGTCCTCAAGTCCTAGCTTCTGAACAGCGGCCTTAGCTTCACGGATCCCCATTCCCGCGCCGTCAAGGGCGACTGGTGATTTATCCTATGTCCCAAATTCCGTACCCATTAAACGGGAGGATGATTCACTTCAGTCTCGAAAGGCGCACAGAGTGAACTGTTATATCGTCATACGGTTCCAAAGAGCCTATGCAGACACACGTCGTAAGGGCTCCCCGAGGTAATGAAATATCCTGCAAGAGCTGGCACCAGGAAGCAGCCCTCAGGATGCTGATGAACAACCTCGACCCGGAGGTGGCCAAGGATCCCGAGCACCTGATTGTCTACGGGGGTACCGGGAGAGCAGCCCGGTCCTGGAAGGCCTTCGACGCGATCGTGAAGTCTCTCAGGACGCTGGAGAACGACGAAACACTACTGATTCAGTCGGGGAAACCGGTGGGGATTTTCAAGACGACTGTCTCGGCTCCGAGGGTTCTGATATCCAACGCCATGTTGGTGCCCAAGTGGGCTGACTGGGACTACTTCCGTGAGCTCGAGGAAAGGGGCCTCACCATGTTCGGCCAGATGACGGCCGGGAGTTGGATGTACATCGGCACGCAGGGGATACTTCAGGGTACATACGAGACATTGGCGGCGGTCGCCAGCAAGCACTTCGCAGGCTCGCTACGCGGGAAGGTGGTGCTCACTTCGGGGCTAGGAGAGATGGGGGGTGCCCAGCCTCTCGCGGTGACAATGAATGACGGAGTTGCTCTGGTTGTTGAGGTCGATCCGAGGGCGATACAAAGGCGCTTGGACAAGAAGTATTGCGACGTCATGGTGAAGGACACGGCAGAAGCGATCGGGATGGTTCGGGACGCAGCCGCTGCGGGAGAGGCCTTGTCCGTAGCCCTCCTCGGAAACGCGGCGGAGGTTCTCCCCGAGCTGGCGAAGATGGGGTTCAGGCCAGATGTCCTGACCGACCAGACAGCTGCCCATGACCCCCTAGCAGGCTATGTCCCAGAGGGGCTAACCGTGCAGCAAGCCGCAGATCTCAGGGTCTCTGACCCCAAGGGGTACGTTGTCCGTTCGATGGCTTCCATCGCCAAGCACGTCAGGGCGATGCTGCAAATCCAAGATGGTGGCGCCATCGCCTTCGAGTACGGAAATAACATCAGGAAGATGGCGAAGGAAGCAGGGGTCGAGAACTCCTTCAGAATTCCAGGGTTCGTCCCAGAATACATCAGACCGCTCTTCTGCGAAGGGC
>Ga0187784_10001766_pt1 | contig 17246 bp, 14 predicted proteins | sample 1015_SJ02_MP15_2_FD_132964 | JGI IMG/M metagenome (GOLD analysis project Ga0187784, IMG submission 132964) | Tropical peat soil microbial communities from peatlands in Department of Meta, Colombia - 1015_SJ02_MP15_20_MG | ecosystem: Environmental > Terrestrial > Soil > Wetlands > Peat | place...
CCGCTGACCGCGAGCCTTAGCCACTCTCACTTGGCGCTTCTGCCGGCCTTCAACCTCAAGGATTCGGAATTCGACCGCAAAATCCATGATCGTTTGTAAGCGTCTAACCGTCTCTTCGCCAACAGTTCCGCTAGTAAGCGAGGTTAAGAAAGCGCCGCCTCTCGACTTTACCTTAGCCGCCATACTTGACAGGAACTGCACGACAAGCTGCGGGTCCTTGTAGGTGAAAAGAGGGGTTGCCGAATCAATAATTACTTTTGGGCTGCCACGGCCGGTCTTCTGGTTAAGCAAGTCCGTAATCAAGAGACTCAATTCATTCAAATCTGCCCGGTTCTTCAATGCATACCTCTCTTGACTAGAAATACCGGCGATTGACGAGTAGCAGTCTACAAGAGTGATTACGCCTTGGCTTTCATAGTCTGGAAGCTTCGCATGCGTGTACCCTGCGAGTGGACGACGAAGATTCGCGGGAGAATCATCAAACGCAAGCAAGACACTAGGCCTAGAGTTTCTCGCGTAGAAGTCCATCCAATGATGAAGCGTAGGCGTTTTACCTGCACCAGGTGGACCCGTTATGATCATCGTGTAACCATCCGGCAGCCATTGCGCGAACTGATCGCAGTGATTACAGTAGTAGAATTCGGTGACGTCATCAAACGCTGACGGTTCTCCACAGAGAGGACATAGTCTAACTGGTGCTTCCAAGTCTCTGATCCTTGCCCATACAAGGGGTCCGTCAATATGGCATTTTAGCTTGATGTTTCAGAGAAATAATTTTTCACGTAGTCTAGTTAGGATCAGTAGCACGTTTCGAAGCCGCTGCGTGTACCCGGAGATTCACATGCCGAAACCTGCAACTGCATTCCGTGGAATCCCGAATCGAACCATTCCTTTGCTTTCCACTTCGATACGGGGGCTGAACCAGAATTCATAACGACTAGTCGAGCTCAAGGGTTAGTAAGTTATCTTCGTGGAATGAAAATGTTCAAGAGTTGTGGGTCACGAACACTGCGGCGGAGGCGTGAATTACCGTGCGGCAGATTCTAACTACGCGCAACGGTGGAGTCGAAGTCTTGAAGATCATAGAAACGCCCAAGGCGACTCCGAGGTCCGGGGAGGCTCTTATTTCAGTGAAAGCGTCCGGCTTGAATTTCGCTGACATCATGGCGAGGCAAGGATTGTACCCTGACGCGCCGAAGAAACCTTGTGTTTTGGGCTATGAAGTCTCTGGTCTTGTCGAGGAGGTTGGAGAGGGGGTCGACAGGGCTCTGTTAGGCAAGTCGGTTCTTGCCCCTACAATGTTCGGAGGCCAGTCGGAGATGGTAAGCGTCCCTGTAAATCAGGTGTTCGAAAAACCCAAGGCGCTCAGCTTTGAAGAGGCAGCGGCAATACCCGTCAACTACCTCACCGCCTACGGCTTACTCGTTGTGATGGGCTCATTGAGGAAAGAGGAGTCGGTACTCGTCCATAATGCTGGAGGCGGAGTTGGGCTTGCCGCGCTGGACATCGCGAAGCACATTGGGGCAAAAACATTTGGGACCGCCAGCGAATCCAAACACGCTTTTCTGAAGGAAAGGGGACTCGACCACGCCATCGATTACAGGATGCAGGATTGGCTGCCGGCCCTCATGAAGTTAACCCACGGAAGTGGAGTGGAGCTCGTCATAGATCCAATAGGGGGCACAAATTGGAAGAAAAGCTACCAAGCGCTGAGGGCTACGGGGCGCATGGGAGTTTTTGGTTTGTCAATTGTAGCGGGGAATAGAATTCGTGGTATCTTGACATTTATCAAATCCAGCCTCCAATCACCCAAATTCCAACCGATGCGGTTACTCAATAGCAACAAAGGCATCTTCGGGTTCAATTTGGCACACCTCCTTCAAGAACGAAAAAAGATCAGAGACTGGATGAGTGCCATACTGAGCGGCGTCGAAGAGGGATGGGTACATCCATACGTTGGCAAGACGTTTCGATTCAGCGAAATTTCGCAGGCGCATATTTACATCGAGACACGCAGCAACATAGGGAAAGTAGTCCTGATACCCTAATCGTCTTCCGCCTGCTCGTCTATTTCTCTGACCTCTGAAAAGCTAACTCAATCTCAGATGCAAATTTCAGCGCTTCAAGAAACTCCCTAGTCGCCATATCAAAAACCTACGCTTCGGCAAAGCCAAGCGCGACCTCCATGTTGCCGTGTTCAAGCGACACTGTTGGGTTCTGTACCACGCCGACATCGTAGCCGTCTTTCTTCAGAATCTGGTACAGGCTCTCCCAGCCCGAACCGACGCAAGGACCATACCTTCTGCATCAAGAGGCTCGGTATCGACAACTTTCCCATGTTCGAACCCTGCATACAGAACGTCCGCTTGGTCTCAGGATGATGCTGACTGGGCATGAAAGGGCAGGTATGGTCAGGAATAGACCGGAAGTGATACAGTAGCCCCGCATTTTATGCATTTGAATCTGCAACCCCGAAAATGTACCATTCGAAGGTTCGGTAGCATCCCGTATTCGCCGCACTCTGGACATTTGAGGGGTTCTGCACCCAAGCTTAACCACTGGGCGGCGCACACCAGTCCACCACAATGTATAGGTTGTCTACGCATTCTATATGCGAACACCTAGGATGTTGCGTTTTCTACTTTCCGGTAACGTTACGTCTGTGTTTGATTGTTGGGGGTTGTTACTTTTCGGTTGGTGAGCTGGTAACACGTCATCTTCCTTTTGGTGCTGAGAGGCGACTACTGTTTCGTCCTCCAATAGTCAATGCATATGCCAACGACGAACGTGAGTAACACCACTACAGCCACGAATTCGGGCAGGTTTAGTGCAACCCCGTTAATCTCCGAAGGCCAAGTCCAGCCATGAGCCGCGTACACGATAACTGCGCTGACGCAGCCAACGAAAGTCGAACCAACACAACACCTCACAAGCCTATTGACCAAACTAAGGCCGCTCGTCAATCCTTTCATCTTTCTTCCCTTCTGGCACAATTAAGGCGCGTCTCGCTCTTACTGGTTCCCCTGATTTTCACGAATCGAAACATGCTTCGATTCAAACAATTTCCCTCGTGAGACCTACGCTACAAAACGACCAAACGAAAAGTGACAGCCCTAGAAACCAAAAATAGAGGTAACGTTACCGGCAATTACCGTTTGCTATAAGTCCCTCCGACGAAAAACTTACAGCCATCCGCCAAGGACTTTGCAGCACTCCCAAAATCTTAGACTATGAACTCCGGTCGATCACGCGCCCACCACTTCTTGCCAAACTACCGCACCTATACCGGTGATTATGTTGTGCATATGCCCGCAACGGCATATCACTAGTACCGTCACTGTACGGCTTAACACATTTAATGCGGTCGCGCTTCTGTTCACCTATGCCGCATTTCGAAGTAGCATTCAAGCTACAGCATGAATGCCCCTACAATGCATTTTCGAAAACGTACCCGAAGGTGATCATTTCGCATTGGTGCAACTGGAGCCGGGATGTCCTCGAAATCGCCCACAGAGACTTGCGCGAGGAGAGGATGCAGAAGAGCGTCCAAGAATTGACGAAGACTTTGGGTGCAAAGGTCATCCGGAGGTCATTTGCGAGTTCGAATTTGCAGATTGTCTTACAGCACTGCGCATGCGGTAAGATACCGCCGCCCACTCTTCCTGTCGTTGAGGGACACAATTGCCTTGAATTGCAGCCCGCAGTCTACACCGATGGCTGGGAATGGTACCGCGTGATCGCTTTCTCGGAGCGAGACCTTCGGCTTCTCTTCAAAGAGTTGGATGAACACTGTAAGGTTGAGGTAACATCGCGGAGAACAATTTCCAACGAATCCATTCGCGACACTTTCCTGATATCGACAACGGCGTTATTCGGTAGCCTGACACAAAAGCAGAGTCGAGCGCTAATAATGGCGTTGGATTATGGATACTACAACAAACCTAGGCGTGCGACTGCCGTCGAAATTGCGTCGAAGCTTCACGTCCCACGCACTAGCTACATCGACCATCTCCGGAAAGCAGAAAACAAAGTACTCCAAGCTGCGGGTTCTTACCTACGCCTTAATCCCGCTTCCGCGTAATTGTTGATGCAATCAAACTACCGACTCTTGACGATTATAGGCTCATTTGTCAGGGGGCCAAGTATGCAGGGTGCTGATTGAGATGAAGTCGAAGCATGCGTGGATTCGAGTGCAAGACCCGATCGAATCTGTCAAACGCTACACCCACATGCGTGGGATCATAGGGCTCGGTACGTCGAAGATAGAGAAAGCGATGGGAAGCTTCGAGACCATCCATTTGCTTAGCCTAACGCAAATGATCCGTAAGCCCCTGGAGTTCAAGCTAGGTAGGGGCTGGTACTCCCATGCTGCCGAACTTGACTTTCAAGCCCGTCAGGCCGCAAGGCGAGCCATTACTGAATCCCCAGCCAAAGTGCTAACGGTTCGGTGATTACGCCTCAGGTTCTGTCAACTCTTCGGTGGGTCCTCACTGCTTGGCCCTCGGGCCGAATCCGTGCGTTGGCTTCAGCGCATCGACTTTCCAGATTACCCGCCTTGTGGGGCTCTGGTACCATTGCTTCAATTGCGGTGCCTTTTGAACCAGCGAACCTCACTGGCCCCGTACCTATGGTCGTCGGCGGTTTTGCCTGCCTCGCATAGACAAACCAAACCGGCCTGAATCAGATAGTTAAGCGTTGGAGGCTCAACCAACCGAAGACGTGGCAATGCCGCTTGCCGCAAGCGCACTGTTGCATTGGCGGTTGGAGATAGGCTGAGGGGTCTAGAGGATTCTTGAACCGACCTTGTTGAGCAGTTTACCTATTGCTGGCCTAATCTTTCTGTCTTGCAAGTCGTTATAGACGCTTTCGATCACGCCTTTGCTGTAGTTCCATCGATGGGAAACTACCGCCGTGGGGTACTGTCTGGAAAAGTCATTGTAAGTACAATCATGTTGGCGTCTGAAGGTCAACTCGTACCGCTTCATATCCCGGAGAGACGAAACAAAAAAATGGAATATATTGTCAGCACTGACATCCGAGAATGCTGCACCCAAACAAAGGGGTTGAGGTCCCAAATGATCCTGATGTAGCAGAGCATTTCGATGCGCACCACTTATCCGTCGGACGACTTTGCTATTGAGATAGTTTCCTCATCGGCTGGCCGCAGCATTCTCCTGGCTTGCTCGAAGTATCTCCACAAACCGCACACTTGTAGGTATCCACTCCAATTCACCTCCGGCATGTCGTCGTCATCACTGAAAGACCAAGAACGGGATAAGTTCAAACCCGTCACATGTCGGTACTGCAGCCATTGCAATGAACTTAACCTGCTTCGAGAATGCTAACCGAGGATCCTCCACCCTGCTTAACCAACCCGCGACCGACGAAGCCCATAAAGAACAGGTTAGACGATTCGTCGAATCTATCTTCACATCGTGCGGCGTCGACTTCGATAATCCGACGAAAGAAGACACCCTAACCGCCATGGCACGATGCAAAGCCAACGCAGAACGAATGATGGGGCCGCGGGGGTCGGACATAATACAGCACCACCATGACGAAATGATGAAGCTAGTAGCTAAGCTACCCGACTAACGACTATACCAATTACCAAACCACATCCATCCCACACACTTCTCTAAGCCTCCAAGACCGAATGCAGCCATAAAGCATGTCCAGAATTAGGTCGTTGTCCTCTCCGCCTGCGATTTTAGCGCCTGTTTCATTTCCTCGAAGCCGCGTTTCGTATCCCTGTCGAGGCTGCGCGAGAGGAACGGCACGAAGAGACCGGTGAAATTTTCGCGTTGAACGAACCGGACACGATTAGGCGTTAGTTGCTCGATGGTGAAAATGTGTTCGCCATCAAATAGCCCTGGTATCCGCAAATGTCCGACCCAACGCAATTGGCGTTTGGGTTCAACTTTGAGAACCTTCGGTCGGAAGGTGGCCCCTCTCGCTCCCGACGGTTGAATACGTACTTCAAGAGATGCTCCAACTTGAATGTCTCCGCTAGCCTTGCGTATGAAGGGGTTCCATTGGGGAAATGCGGCGAAGTTCGTCAACACATGCCACACGCGCTCCGCTGACGAATCAATTTCGATCTCACTACGGAGTTCTTTCATATCTACCGATCGAAGCGACGAATTATGCACACGCCTGTTAAGGCTTCCCACGCGTGCACCTGCTTTCGTTGGGTGTCGTAATTTGAACCCTCATTCGCAGCCCTCGCAATATGCTTCACCTGAATTGTATCGGCGCCGCCCCACTTCGCCATCGAAGCGGATAAGAAACCAAAACTACTTGGCTCCCGATCGACCTTTGCTGGCGGGGAGAACTCTCACGGTATTTCGTTCAACCTCTGATTCAACGTTCACATGTTCGTCAACTCTGAAGATGAACCCTGTCAACTCTTTGAGGTGATAGTCCGGAGTCACGATTGCGGTCTTCTGCGGACTTCGAATGTTGCTTGACAACCGGTCTCCGTAACTGTTGTCTTGCTCACTATGAAGTTACGGTGGTCTGTTCTGAGTGCTCCTAGGACCATCACCATGGTTGGGCAAAAAGGAACGGCTTTTGAAGCTAGTTGTGGGTGAATTTGGGCTGCTAATGGGCATTGCAGATTAGCCTCGATCTTCTCCCCTACCCCAATAATGCTTAACTTCATACCCAGTTTCTCCAGTAAATTTCTAGCGTTATCCATCGGCCGGGCGTCGCCGTCGTCGAGCGCCTGATATTTGATCGCCAGGTCTGACATCGTAGCTAGGAATTGGTCCGCCACCTCCTGGGAAGTCACTTGGGCGAGGCGGTGATGGTAGGCCGCGATGACGCCATGTAATCCCGTAACGAATACACGCATCTCAGGGCACAAGTCGGTCTTTTCGCTCAAACTCACATCCCTTAAGGGAAAATAACGCTATTGGAGATCCTCCTTGGAGATTTGTTCGAGTCGTGCCATGATGACTTGCGTCACTTTCTTTTGATCAACCTCCCTTTCGCGTCTCTGGTTGTCAAGGCACTCTTTCACTACTCTGAGCATTTCGTCGCTTGCTACGGGTTTGATGAGGTAGTAATCTGCTCTCTTGTTGACTGCTTTAGCCGCATTGGCCACTGAGGGGTAGCCGGTGAGAATGATCTTGACCATTCTGCGAGTTGTTTCATGGAGGAGGGTGAGTAGATCGGTGCCTTCCATGTCAGGCAGGCGGACGTCGATTATGGCGAGGTTGTAGAAATTCTCTTTCGACTTGCTTATGGCTTGGTTTCCGTTTTCTGCGGTGTCCACGACGTAGCCCGCATGTCTCAGGATCATGGGTATGGTTTTCCTGATACTCTCATCGTCGTCGATCACAAGGATTCTCACCTGTTCAGGCTGACTCAATTCCTTACTTCCTCCTCCAGCTCAGGCTTGATTGGAAGCCGTAATGTTACAGTCGTGCCTTCACCGACTTTGCTTTTCACCGAAATAGTTCCCTTATGAGCCTCCATGATCCGCTTGCAAATCGCCAACCCGAAACCCATTCCTTTGGCTTTCGTTGTTTGCAGGGGCTTCCAGAGGTTCCCCATAACTTCATCCGACATACCCGATCCCGTATCCGCCAAGACGATTTCGACGTTACCGCCAATTTTTTCGGTGTCTATTGTGAGGGTCCCGCCTTCTGGCATGGCGTCGATCGCGTTCTTGATTAGGTTCACCAGGACCCGTCTCATTCCGTTTGGGTCAACGATCATTATGGGTTGGTTCCGTGATTTGTCCAGAACTTTGATCTTGTCTGGAACACCTGCGGCTAACAATGCGTTCGTTACGATTTTCTTGGGGGTAACCACTGTTGCCGTCAGTTGGAACGTTCGAGAGTAGTCTAACAGGTCGTTTACGATCTTGTCTGAGTACTTAACGTTATCATCGATTAGCTGGAGCATCTCGTCTCGTTCTTCCTTCGTCAGCGATCCATCCCTCAGAAGATATGTAGCGCTGGCAATTCCTTGGAGCGGGTTACGTAGATCGTGCCCTACCATTGCTGCGGTTTCGCCGATCGTTGCCAACCTTTGGGATTTCGCTAACTGTTCTTCAATCTTCTTCTGCTCGGTTATATCGACCTCGACACCGACCACGTTCACGATTCTTCCTTCAGCGTCGCGTATCACTCTCTCGTCCTCGTGTATCCAACGGTAGGCACCATCCTTGTGAAGAAACCGAAAATCTGCAGAGCGATGCCCATTACTCCACAGCGAGGAACTCTGAGCCCGATAATGCGTGAGGTCATGTGGGTCGAGGCGGCTCTCCCAGAATTCCGCGCCGGATTTTCCTATAAAATTCTCCGGTTCAAATCCTAGGACTGCGACGGCACTCTTACTCACAAAGATTGGCTCCTTGTCGGAAAGGTCAAGGCGTGGTTTCTCAAGAAAGACGACTGCAGGGTTTATCGAGAGCACGTAATCGAGTTGCTCATAAGCCGACTGCAGCTCCTCCTCCAGTTTCTTCTGCGGTGTAAGGTCTATTATGCTAACCAGAACCTTCGCGAGCGTATCCTCATAGCCGGGAGCCACGTTGAGGATCAAGCTGACATATTTCATGTCGCCCCTCAAGGTTTGATTGTCAAACTCGCTCGCAAACCGTGTCTTACCCTCACCTAACGCCACGAGTTCCTCTCTGAAGCGAAATTCAGCTTGGGACTCGCGGCTCAGAACCTTTCCTAATTCACCGACCAATTCCTCTGTTGACTTCGCGCCGTACAGCCCCAGCGTGGCCTCATTAACATCCACAATCTTCACCATACTCGCACACTTGAAAACGTCCTCCGGGTGCTCCGTGAAGTATCCTCTGAAATCCTTGATTCCCCTCCCTCGCAGCTCATCGAAGTACCTCTTCACCTCAGAGAAATCTTCCTCCCACAATGAGATTGGACTGCTTTCAAATAGGCGTCGGTATCGTGCCTCGCTGACACGGAGCGCTTCTTCGGCGCGTTTGCGGTCGGTAATGTCGTCCGAGATGCCTAGCAGGTACTCCGGTCTACCTGACTCGTCTAGAATTGGGATCTTCTTCGTATGGAGAATTCGTTGCCCCTTTTCTCTCGTTAGAATAGGCTCTTCAGGAATGTCAATCAACCTTCGCCCCTCAAGCACTTCTCGGTCTTTCTTCACAAAATAGTCCGCCTGCTGAGCGGGGAAGAGATCGTAGTCAGTCTTGCCGATTAGATCCTCACGATGGTATCCTACCAGATTTTCTTCCGTCCTATTCACGCGAACGTAACGCAACTCATTAGATTCCTTCAGGAACATCATGTTAGGGATGTTTTCTATAATTGCCTCAAGGAACGCTTCCCGCTGTCGAAGCGCTTCCTCGCTTCGTTTGCGTTCTGTCATGTCGACCCCTATCCCCGTAAGGCCAACCCGCTTTCCTTCCCGGACTAGCGGAGCGGAGTGGATGCTGAGTGGGTATGTGCTGCCGTCCTCCCTCAGCGCTGTATACTCTTCAACACATGGTCCTTCACCGTTTAGCTGCCGCTGAACATTCAGCTTGGCGCGATCACGATCCTCGGAAGATATCGTCTCGATGATGTTCAAACCGTTACGAAGATCTTCTTCAGAAAAACCCCCTTGAGCCAGGCCGGTTTTGTTGAGGAATACAAACTTTCCTTCCAGATCAGTCTCGAAAACAGTCTCTGGCAATATTTCGACTAGTTCTCTGAATCTTTTCTCACTCTCAGCCAGCTCACCAGACCTTTTCTTAACTAAGATTTCAAGATTTTCGGAATAGCGTCGAAGCTCGTCTTCGTGCCTTAGCCTGTTCATGGCCGATGCGACGTGTGACGCCAGAGTTTCTACTAACGTTTGATCATCCTTGGTGATCGCGTCGGGTTTAGCACTCTCGACGTTCAAGACAGCGGTGGTTTCATGATTCACAATAACGGGTACGGCGAGTTCCGAGAGCATTGTTGGCGGCCCTTTCCAATCGGTTCCCATTCGATCCACATAGCACGGTTCCTTCCTGGTGTCAGCTACCATGATGGCCCTACGAGTGTTAGCAGCGCGTACGGTTACGCCGGGGCCGTCAAGGGGTAGGTGAGCGTTGATCATCTCTCTCCCTCTCGCTCCCTTGCATCGCAGCCAGCCATCCTCGACAATTCGAACGTCCACGTAATCCAGTCCGAGGCCGAACTCCATTGCGTCTAGAGTATGCTTTACTATCTCCTCCATGCTCTTCGCTGAAGACAGCCTTAACGCATGTTCATGCAGAAGACCCAGTTTACCTTCCATTTGTTTGCGTTCTGTGATGTCTCGGAGAACTCCTATCCTCCCTACCCGACTACCTCGTCTATCTTTTAAATCGGAAAATGTCAGATCGAAGTAATGCTGAGCTCCATCCTTAACCAGATTGATTTCCGAGACTCCGTTCGTCCAGTACTGTCTGCGCACGCCCCGTCTCTCAAGGGTCTCCCTAACTGATCTCCCGATTATTGTAGCCGCAGCTCCTAAGAGTCGTTCTCCAACAGGGTTGACGTCCACTATGTGATCACGGGAATCCAGTACTATCACTCCATCCGACATGTCTCGAATGAGGCTCTCGCGTGCAACGGGCATAAGGTCGAAGAGTCGATAACGGAAAACGGCCCAGAAGAAACCGAAACCCGTGAATGTGAGGCTCATAGCTGTCCAGTCAAAGTAACTCGCGCCGCTCAGAACCTCAACCGCAGCTGCCGTGAACGGTACCGAGACGCTGAGAATGAGGATCAACGCCTGATGTCGTGCTACGCCTTCAGACCGCTTGAAATGTTTCACGAGCAGAGCCATTGCCAATAGGACGAGAACGTATGAGTATAGAGCATCGAGGTAGAACCAATTCGTCCAAGTATATTGGAGGAACAAGGAGCCGTTTAACGTAACGAATTCGTACTGACTGTAGATCAAGTGAAAATCCATGTCCGTCCAACGCAAGAACAAGGTAATGATAGGGATTAGGAATAGCATAGAGGTTAGTCTCGTTTGCAGCCAGCTGCCACGCTCGGTGTGGTAGAGTACGAAAGTCAGGATTGCGACTGGCACCAGTGTGAGACCAATGTAGCTTATGGCGTCCCAAAAGAGTATGGCTTGCGGGTTGGCGCTTATGTATTCTATGCCGTCAGCCAACGTCCATACGGTGATTAGCAGTAATAGCGCAGTAAACGCTGGCGCACCATACAAACGCCGACGTCCGAGTATGTAGACTGCCAAACTGGCGCATATGAAGGCCCCGATGAACAATGGTATCGCGTAAGGATTATACTGCCAACTCGTACCGTACGAGTTGGTTTGCCAAATCGTCGCGTAGAGGTTATACTCCCCAACCATGATCGGTGATCCCTCGATTCATTATTCTCAAGTTTGAACATCTAGGCGGCCTTTCCTCAATACGATTCGGTCCGACTCCATGGTGAATACGAGTCGATCTCCTGAGTCTAACCGGAGGAAATGTCTCACTGCTCGCGGAATTGTAGCTTGGAACTTGTCGGTTACCTTGGAGTCACCTAAGATTTCCAAATGGTGAACCGCCTCAGCGAAAAGAGAGTAGAAAGTAGGAAATACGGAAATTGTCACGTGAGAATCGTATGAAGGGTTACTAATCGGCGTCCTTTGGTCTGTTACCGTCCTTTACTGACATTGGTAGCATTATGGATATGCCAAACTTTTCCTAAGCAATTGCGCGGGCAGGTAAGAGCTGAATGGGTTTACTCGACTGGGTAAAGGTCACTCTGGCCGTAGGCGTTACGATCTACGCACTCCTGAGTTACCATAGACTCAAGGGGGGAATGATGTCAGAACCATACTTGGTCTTCGTGGCATGTGGTCTTGTCGGTGCGTGCTCGGCTGCCTCAGATGCTATCGGTCTTGAAGTCGCGCAAGAACTGCTGGGGATTGTTTTCTATTGCCTGCTCTTCGTCGGTTTCTGGTCTCTCTGCCAGACTTGGAGAAGGTTCGGCAGCTAGCACTCCAAACTACCGAATGAATGCGGAGTCTTTAAGAGGACTGTTAGCGAAAGTAATGGTGCCTTGAGCGTTCGGTTGGCGCCTGGGCAGGATTTCGATCCTCACCCTAAGATAGATTTGGCTGCGTGTGGGAATTCGAAGGGTGAAGCGTTCTTCAGAAAGCATTCTTTCAATGTGAGTATGGCTGTCTTTCCGGATCCTCAGTTGCAATCTCTTTGTGCAGTTTCCAGGGTAACGGTGCCTCCGCCTTACCTAGGCTAGCCTCCCGGGGCTGTTACTTTTTCGTCACCTGCAGACATGGTTAGTCGATTAGCGAAGGCGTTAGGAACGACCTTAAGCATATCGTTGCGTTATTCGATCATGTAGAACTTTGGCTATTGCAGAAAGAAACAATGGGGCGTTCAGCGAGCGAGGAGTCTTACGGTTAGCGAGAGCCGCGTATTCAGAGAATCCGTCCTTCGTCATTGAGCCAAGGAAAACGGTTCTTCTCGTCATCGACATGCAGGATGAATTCGTCAAGCCTCATTGGACTCCATTCTGGGTTCCTCAGGCAACTCAAATCGTGAAGCGCGTCCGGCGACTGATTGACTACTGCAGGAACAAGGAGATACCGGTCATATTCACAGCCTTCGCAAAGACACACTACAACCTAGACAGACCCAAGATGGGCGCGTTTATGCCCAATCGATACACGAATCAAACCGGCGCCGATCCACCCTATTTTAGAGACGGCAGAATCTGGCGCGAGCTTTCCCCTCGTGACGGAGAAATTGTGATTCACAAACCATCTTACGGGGCGTTCTTCGATACACCACTGGAGAGCATACTGAAGAACCTTGAGAAAGACACAGTAATCATCTGCGGCACCCTCACCAACTTCTGCTGTGGAACCACAGCACGCCAGGCCTACGAGCGAGGCCTCAAGGTTATTGTCGGAAGCGACGTGACAGCGACCGACGACACTGAACTGCACAGGGCTGAACTGAAAACTTTGAGAAAAGGCTTTGCGATGGTAGTGACTTCACACCAAATAATCAAGAAACTAGACGAGAAACAACGCTAACGCGTCCGGCCCTAATCTTTCTCGATGCTTCATCTTCCATCATACGAGCCTCTTATCCCGCTCCCAGTGACATCCTCAACTTCGCTAAGCAACTCTCGCACGGAAACGTGCGGAACCTATGCGCATCGACACTGGTTTTACAATTATTGGGACCGAATGTTTTCCAACTCCCATAATTCTCTGCACCTTATCTTGCTTCATTCGCCGTAGCCCGATCAGGTCTCCCAAAGATAGAGGAAAGAGCGTTACACTCGCTCCAGAATCAACATACAACCATTGATGCTTCTGTTACCTTGTCGGCTGATGCCGACTGGTTGACTTCGAGGCATCGACTGGAAGCGTATAGACACTCACCATCGCTTCCTTTGCCTCGCCTTTCGAACGGTCGAACCTCAAGCGTCCGCGCCGACCAACAGCATATGGAGAAATGAAAGAGTCAGCATTCTATCGAATCAAAGTTCGGTTGAAACCGGTGGGGCCGCTGCACATTTGACTTTAAGTTCAAATTAGCAAATTGATGCTAATTCAGACGAACAAGTACTTTTCCATCGCTTCTTTCGGGCTTAGCAGCATTTTTCCCAGGGGACCAGAAGGGACTGCGATAACATTCAAGAGTTAAAAGGTTAGTATCTCCAAGGTTTCAGTTCCCGACGGCTTGGCGAGCAATCAAGATTCGCGCAAATAGTTTCAACTTTACTCTGCGAACTACTTCGCTATCTCATAATGAATATTGTGTCGTACCGGATGAGGATTCGATGGCGGGTCGAGGCTGATGCAATTTTCCTTAGAATACTCCGGTAATCATTCCCTCATCGTTCAATTTAATGTTCTCAGCGGCGGGCACTTTCGGGAGCCCCGGCATGAGTACGATGTCGCCCATGAGCGTTATGTTGAAGCCTGCTCCAGTGGCGGCGTGCACCCTCCTCACGAGCACATTGAACTCTCTTGGTCTGCCGATCTTGTTAGAGTCATCTGTGAGCGAGAGTGGGGTCTTTGCCACGCAGACTGGTTGGTTGGTAAGCCCTAGCGAGTTTAGTCGTTGAAGGTCTTTCTTCGCATCCTGGCTGTAATCCACGCCGACGGCGCCGTAGATGTCCCTCGCTATGGCCTCAACTTTTTGTTCTATCGGCGCCTCTAAGGGATAGAGAGGTTTACTCCGCTGGCCCCGTTTAGTAGCGTCAGCGGCTTGTCGCGCCAGCTCGACCGTGCCTTGACCGCCCTCCTCGTAGGCTGTTGAGCTTGCGAATGGAATTCCTTGGCCTTTGCAAAAATGTTCTACGAGCCTAATCTCTTCCTCCGTGTCGTCTCGGAACTTATTTAGCGCCACAAGTGGCATGGGCCCCAAAGTTCGAACATTTTCAATATGCTTCCCAAGGTTGCCGAGGCCTTTCCTGACAGCATCCGGATTCGGGTGATTTAATTCCGCTTTTGTTGCGCCACCGTGATATCTGAGAGCGCGGACGGAAGCCACGATCATCGCAGCGTCCACATTCAACTCCCCCACCCTGCAGGCGATGTCAACGAACTTCTCAGCGCCCAGGTCACTGGCGAAACCTGCTTCGACCACGCAGTAATCTGCAAGGCTCAATCCCAGCTGTATTGAGATCAAACTGGCGGTGCCATGTGCGATGTTGGCGAAGGGACCACCATGAATCAGGGCCGGCGTGCCTTCGATGGTTTGAACAAGGTTGGGTTCCATAGCCTCTTTCAGGACTGCGGCCATGGCTCCGACCACTTTCAGGTCTGTGGCGTGAATAGGCTTTCCGTCGCGCGTGTATCCGATCGTTATTCTGCCGAGTCTCTCTTTCAGGTCGGCGTAGTCTCTGGAGAGGCACAGGATTGCCATGACCTCCGAGGCTGCGGTTATTATGAACCCGTCTTGGCGTGGGATGCCATCTGTTTTCCCGCCCAAGCCGATTACGGTGCTCCTGAGGGAGCGGTCGTTCATGTCCATTGTTCGGGGCCAATTGATCGTTCTCCAATCGATTCCCAACTCGTTTCCTTGAAAGAGATGATTGTCGATCACGGCGGCGAGGAGATTGTGGGCGACTCCGATTGCGTTGATGTCGCCGGTGAAACCCATGTTGATGCTCTGCATTGGTTCAACAGTTGATTTCCCACCACCCGCGGCTCCACCCTTTATCCCAAAGACCGGGCCAAGGGATGGCTGCCTGAGGCAGACGATGGACCGGTGTCCCAACTTACTCAAACCCATACTCAGCCCTATCGCAGTAACCGTCTTTCCCTCCCCAAACGGGGTGGGAGTCATTGCCGTTACGAGGATCAGCTTCCCTCGTCTAGAGCCGCTCAGGCTCTTCGCAACGTCGAAGGGGACTTTCGCTTTCCATTTCCCGAAGAGATTCAAAGAGTCCTGTGGAATCCCGAGCTCTTTGGCAACCTCAACGACCGGCTTCAAACCATCTTCCACCTAGGATGCGTTGATCATCAGGCCAGTGAGCTGTTCTGGGTTGAACCGTATCTGGGCGTTTCTCTGCATTGCTGCCGCAATCAACGTATTGTAAAGTAGAAGCGCTATTGTCATGGGACCCACCCCACCTGGGACCGGTGTAAGGAATGAGGCGGTTTTCAGGACTGATTCAAACTCAACATCACCGGCCAGCTTGCCATTGACGGTGCTTGTACCCACATCAACGACTGCCGCCCCGGGCTTTACCATCTCGGAGCCAACGGTGAATTGTTGACGATGCCCGATGGCCGTCACGAGAATATCCGCCTCTCTTCCCAAGTCCCTAAGGTTCTGCGTCTTCGAATGGCAAATTGTGACGGTGGCATCCTCGTTGAGAAGCAGCTGGGCGAGCGGTCGTCCGACGAGTTTGGTTCTATTGACGATGACAACGTGCCTCCCCGCCATCTCCACTCCATAACACTTCAAGAGCACAACAACGCCCTTGGGCGTACAAGGAGTAAGTGGGGCCGATTTCCTCCACAGCTGACCTAAGTTGAAGGGATGAAGTCCGTCAACGTCCTTCTCTGGGGCAATTTCTGTTATTGCAGACGCGTCGTCAAGTCCTTTAGGCAATGGTAATTGGAGCAAAATTCCCGTCACGTTCGGATCCCGATTCAGATCGCCGATGACGCCAAGCAATTCAGATTGGGAGGTGTTGGAATTCAGCTGTATGTTTCGTGAGGCAATGCCAGCGGCCCGGCATGCGGAATGCTTGTTCCTTACGTAGACTTGAGATGCTGGGTTGTCTCCGACGAGAATAGTTGCCAGCAATGGTCTAACTCCGGAATCATCCAGACATTCAACCTCACCTTTGACGCATTCTCTGATTTTCTGTCCAATTGGGCGGCCGTCCATGATTCTGCCGGCCAAAGCGTTCACTTTACTTATAATGTACTTATTCACGACCTAAAGAGGTGTTGTAAGAAGGCGGCTTACGACATTTGTCCGACGACGTCTTGATGGGTCTCAAAGACGCGGGTCTCTCAACTCTCCAAGCCAAAGTCTACGTCGCACTTCTGCGCTTGGGAACTACTCAAGTTGGTGAGCTGTGTTCCGTCTCCGAAGTAGCTCGCCCTGAAGTCTACCGCATCCTTCATGAACTTATCGAGAAAGATCTCGTGATTCGCAATCTAGCCTCGCCGACGACCTACAATGCAGTCGAACCGGAACGAGTCGTCTCGGTGCTTATCGGAAAAGTCAAGCAAACATTGGAAAACATGGAAGGAGAAAGGCAACACCTAGTTAGTGCACTCCAATCGCTAAGTCACCAACCAGACCATTCTTTTCATCAATTATCCTTAGTCGGTGGAAGCGAAGATGTGAACAGAATGGAAGCCCAATTCTTAGACGAGACAAACAAGGAATATGCGGCAATTGCCAGCAAGTATGGCCTCGAATTTCTTGACAAACCAAGAATGCAGGCGATCATCTCGGCAAAGAAACGAAAAGTTCGTCTCAGGATCCTAACCGAGGTTATCCCTTCGAATGTGAAAACGGCAAACTACCTATCGAAATTTGTCGAGGTCAGGCAGAGCCAGGGCTTGATGTTTTACATGAACATCTATGACGGGGCGCGAGTACTTTTCGGACCGGCGTTTGTCCCCTCTGACTACCAAGCTCGCTCTGGCAGAAAAGAGTTGGACATCTGGACGCGCAATCCTCGGTTTGTCGAAGGCATGCGTGCCATGTTTGAAAGCCTGTGGCGGGTCTCAAGGAAATTCCCAACTTAGACGTACTTGTTATCACCTTACCTATGCGC